>MDSW01119105.1_pt1 | contig 15026 bp, 13 predicted proteins | sample 811171 | NCBI WGS metagenome assembly MDSW01 (sample SAMN05326641, study PRJNA326480) | marine metagenome | isolation source: seawater | place: Atlantic Ocean: North West | collected 2012 | reverse complement strand
TGGACCAAGTCGAAATTAATAATGTTGAAAAAATAATTTTAGCTGGAGCTTTTGGGGCTCATATTTCTCCACTCCACGCTATGGTACTTGGGATGATACCAGACTGTAAGGTTTCGAATGTTAGCTCTGCGGGCAACGCCGCAGGCACCGGAGCTAGAATTGCACTCTTAAACAAGGAATCGAGGTTAGAAATTGAAAAAACAGTATCTAGAATCACTAAAATAGAGACTGCCCTCGCCGAACGATTCCAAGAACATTTTGTTGCGGCATCTAATATTCCCAATTCGTTTCATAAATTCCCGCAATTAGAAAATGTTGTTTCGCTTCCAGAGGTAAACTTTAATTTACGCTCTCGAAGAAGAAGTAATTAATACTAGTTTAATTCTTCGTTGAAAAGTTTTTGCACTGATTCCAAGTCTATATTTCTCATCACGAAAGCATCACCTATTCCTCGCACCAATATCAGGTTCAGCTCACCTTGGGAAACTTTCTTATCATTTAACATTAGGTCGACCAATTTCTTTGGCGAAGGTAGTACCCCTTGTATCTGCGACAGGGATGTCTTTAAACCAATAAATTCAAAGTGTTTAATTACTCTTCCTAACTGTTTTTTGTCACAGAGACCTAGTTTTTCACTTAATTTAAACGCTAAGACACAACCTATTGATACTCCCTCTCCGTGCAACAGCCTGTCTGAATAGTCAGTAGCAGCTTCTAAAGCATGACCAAATGTATGGCCAAGATTTAATAAGGCACGCTTACCTGTTTCTCTTTCGTCGCTCTCAACTATTCGAATTTTTGTTTCACACGATTTCCTTACTGCCTTATTTAGAGCGTAGTCGTCTCCATTTATTAAGTTCTCTGCATTGGATTCAAGCCAAGTAAAAAAACGAATATCTCCAATAAGACCATATTTCACAACCTCAGCATACCCAGATAGGATATCACGTTTTTGCATGGATTTTATTAGGGAGGTATCTGATATAACCAATGAAGGCTGATGAAAACTTCCAATAAGGTTCTTACCATGAGTCGAATTTATCCCAGTTTTTCCGCCTAACGAACTGTCCACCTGGGAAAGCAATGTCGTGGGAATATGAATCACCGCCACCCCACGTCGTACAATTGACGCACAAAAGCCTACGAGGTCACCAATCACACCTCCACCCAGAGCAACAACGGTATCTTCTCTTTCAATCTTTAAATGATTCAACCACTCAACGACTTTTATCGTTTCACTCCAACTTTTTGTTGGTTCGCCAGCCTCCAAACATAAAGACTCGCACCTAACACCCAAAGAGCCAAAACTATTTTTTACAGACGCTAAATATAAACTCCCAACCCTATCCTCAGTCACAACAAACACTTTTTTATTTTTTAACTGCGAAATAGCCAGTTCCCCCACTTTATGTATTAAATCAGATCCTATGAAAACAGAATGGCTTTCCCTGTCTAAATCGACCTTTATCTCAAAATGATCTTTTTTAATTGTCGAAGTATATTGATTTTTCATTAGTGAAGTTCCAGTATATGATTACTTTGTAATAACTTTATTAACTTGAGAACCATCGTTGTGTGAGGAGTGTTTTTCTTACTTTGAACCGTAAAATTTGCCGTTTCGTAGATTGGGGTTCTTTCCTCTATAAGCTCCCTCAGTCTATCCTTTGGATTTTGGACCTGCAATAAAGGCCGACCTCCCTTACCATGAACACGTGGCCATAATGTATCTAAATCCGCTTTCAACCAAATTGACAAACTGTTGCATTTGATCAAGGCTCGCAAATTCTCAGATAAAAATGCTCCTCCTCCTGTTGCTATCACTTTTGGTTTGCCTGACAAAAGTCTATCTACAACTCTCTCCTCGCCCGCTCTGAAATATGCCTCACCAAATTTGTTAAATATCTCCGAAATGGTCATACCTGCAGCCACCTCGATCTCATCATCGGAGTCTACGAACTGAACGTTTATTTTCTCCGCAAGCCTTTTCCCAATAGACGATTTTCCTGATCCCATTAACCCTACAAAAACAACAGATTTATTTAGTTTATAACGCTTCATCTTTTTCGTACCACGAAATTATTTTATACCGTCAAGACCTTATAATCGATAGTGGAGCTAAAATAATACCAAAATTTAAGTTAATTCCTGTTTGATAAGTCCGCAAGTCCCATTATACTGACCATTATTGAAAAACATTTTTGATTAGCGTGTATGCAAAATACCTGGACATATCGAAACTATGAAACTCTTTAAGTACTGTTTATATTTGATTTTTATTTCCATTTGTCTTTTATCGATATATGCGGCAATCAATGACCTGCCAACACCCAAAATAAACAAAAAGATAGAAATAACTCTTAAAGATGACCTGTAGAATAGTTATTTTAATTTTAGTCTGCTTCACACCAGTTCATGCGGATACGCCTCAAAATGCAATCGACTGGTTGAAAGCGACAACAAGTTCAATGCAACTATTAAAAGGCCAGAAAACAGATACCCAAAACGAAAGTATCAATAAACCAAAAATTAGACAGACGGATTTAAAAGAGTTGAATTTTAACGGTATTGGAGTAATACCTTCTGAAATATCAGGTATAAATTCAAAGATTTGGTCAGAAATTGATCAAAACATGTTAGCCAGAAAAATTTATGTTTTGCCAAATCTTCGTTTCTATGCCGCTCAATCCTTTTTTAAACGACTGTTGATCGCAGAGACAGACCCTCCAAAAATTATGGATTTCAACGAACGCCAGGACAGATATCTTTTGGCTCGAATAGACCGCTTAATTAAAATGGGAGCATTGGACGAAGCCGAAGAGTTAGTCCAACAGATTAGCCCTCTTACAAAAGATGGCTTTTCGAGATGGAAAAAAATTTCTTTGCTTGGAGGTCGATTAACAAGATTGTGTAAAGAATTAATAGCCAACCCTGCTTTATCAAAGGACGTCTCGCTTCGAGTGATCTGTTTTGCCAAGCTTGGTGATTGGGATACCGCAGCACTTATACTTTCGACCGCTTCGTCTTTGGGATTAGTGGATAATCAAAGAGAAACATTACTTGTTTATCATTTAGATCCACAGTTTATAGGAACGGCTGAAATTAAAAAATTACAGCTAGATTTTGATGAATTAGAGTTTTATATCCTTGAACAAGCTAATATTGGAGGCAAGCCTCAGGGTTTACGTATGCCATATTTATATCGAAAATTACAAAAAAATATATTGGCAGATAAAATCTATGCTGCAGAGCAGTTAACAATTGCACAGGCTATTAACGGATCAAAATTGTTTGAACTGTATCGTAGTGCATTCACCGACCTAAGCCGCAAACCAATTCACTTGTCTCTATTATTTGAGCTTAATGATGCGCTAGCAAAACCCAACAAGATAGCTATCAGAAGCAAACTGATAAAGACAATGTCTAAAATGTATGAAATGAATCTTATAAATCCTTTTGCCGAGGAATATGCGCCTATATTAGCAGAGTTAGAAATTTCAACTTATGATAAAATATTCAATGAGATTTGTATGAAATTGTTCCTTTTAGATGGAGAGATACCAGATAGTTGGAGATCTTTCTCAACCGAAGACCCCTACTTAACGTATGCATTTAATTTGCTTACCGCAAAGGAGTTTACCTTTAACCACATATACAGTTTTTTTCACCTTGTAAAACCTGGTCTTTATTCAACCCAAAGCATAAATGAAAATGTTGAGATACAAATGCTCGGTGCGGAGAGAGATAAAGAAGGCTCTGGTGAATTTCTTTTAAAAGCGTTGCATCTGACATCCGGTGGTCAGAAAACAAATCCTCATAATCTCTTTAAAGCACTACTGATTTTTAAAAGTGTAAATGAGACTAGACTTGCAAAATCTATAATGATCGATTACCTCGTCAATATATCACACCATGAGACATAATAATAAAATCGTACCAGATCATATAAGCAGATTCCTTGAAGCCATCACGTCTGAAAAAATGTCGAGCAAAAATACGCTATTGGCATACAGAAATGACCTTTTAGATTACAAAAAGTATCTGTTCAAAAAAAAGTCAACATTTGAACAAAGCACAAGGGAAACAATTGAAAGCTTCATTAAGAATCTCAATTTGAGAGGAGTATCCACTTCGACTAGAGCACGGCGTTTGTCCGCACTAAAACAATTTTTTAAGTTTCTTTATGAGGAAGGAATTCGCGACGATAATCCAGCGAAGAACATTCGAGTTTCTAATAGCGATCGCCGGTTACCTAAGTTCTTAAATATAAATGAAATAGAAAACCTAATTACTGCGACAAAGGACTGCGGAAAAACAGAATATATTAGACAGCAGAACAAAACTCTCTTGGAATTACTTTACTCAACAGGGATGAGAGCGACAGAACTGGTTTCGCTTCCATTGGCTTCAGTAGTGGGGGATCCAGATATGATACTTATAAAGGGAAAAGGGAGTAAAGAACGCCTCGTTCCTATATCCAGTAGAGCCCGAGATGTAATTAGCAATTGGTTAATTGTGAGAGAGCAATCACTCTTAGCCAGTACCTCAAAATTCTTATTCCCAGCAAAGACAAAAAATGGGCACCTAAATAGAGAAACTTTTTTTAAAATGCTAAAGTCAGCTTCGTATCTAGCGGGGATCGAGCCGTCAAAAGTGTCACCTCATGTAATAAGGCATGCCTTTGCGACTCATTTGCTGGCTAACGGCGCCGACCTAAGAGTAATCCAAACGCTACTAGGTCACTCAGATATATCAACTACTGAAATATATACACATGTCATCGATGAAAAACTTAAGGATCTGGTTTTTAAGCATCACCCTCTTTCGCAAGACAATGGAAGTACTAAACCCAAAAATATGAAAAATAAATTATAGGAAATTTAAATGGAACCAATTGATGTAAATTTATTTAATTTTGAATTAACACCTTTTTGGACCTGTATATCGATATTTGGTCTATTAGTTGTTTCAGCTTTTTTCTCAGGTTCCGAGACGGCATTAACGGGAGCAAGCAAAGCTATTTTGCGTGCTATGAGCGATAAAGGATCCAAGGGTGCTGATAAGGCTTTGCGATTACGGACAGAAAATGAAAAGTTGATCGGCTCTTTACTATTGGGCAACAATTTAGTAAATATTTTGGCTGCCTCGCTCGCAACCAGTTTCTTGACTAAGTATTTTCAAGATAGTGGTGTAGCTATTGCTACCATTATCATGACTATCTTGGTTCTAATTTTTTCCGAAGTACTTCCAAAAACTTATGCCATTACCAATCCAGAGCTAGCAGCAAGCAAAATATCCAAATTAGTTAACTTCTTTGTAATATTATTTTCTCCTTTTGTTACAGCCATAAGAAAAATTGTTCAGATAATATTGTGGCTCTTTGGAATAAAGATAGATCCAAACCAAAGAGTTCTAGCATTGGAAGAAATCGCTGGTGCCATTGCTTTGCATCATTCCGAGGGCAGTGTTGAAAAGGATGCTAGAGATAGGCTTTTGGGAGCACTTGATTTAGGAGACAGAGCCGTAGACGAAATAATGCTGCACCGAAGTCAAATAGAGATGATAGACTCTAGAACTCCACCGAACGAAATTTTATCCCAATGTTTGAACTCCCCTTATACTAGACTTCCAGTTTTTGAAGAAAATCCAGAAAATGTTATTGGAGTTTTGCACGCAAAAGATTTGTTGCGGGAAGTAGATTCATTAGTGCGTGGCACGGATGCAGGCTTAAAAAATTTAAAGGTTCTCAACATTTTGAAAATTATAATGAAACCTTATTTTATACCAGAAACGACAACTTTAGACGAACAGATGCAACAGTTTTTAAAACGAAAATCACATTTTGCGTTGGTGGTTGATGAATATGGAGCTCTTCGCGGCCTTATAACTCTTGAGGATATATTGGAAGAAATTGTAGGGCAAATTGCTGATGAGCATGACTTGCCTCAGGAGCAAGTTTCGCATGGTTCTGACGGTAGCATTATCGTAGACGGCAATATGAGTATTAGGGATTTAAACCGAGCAAGAGATTGGAATCTCTCTGATGATGAAGCTAATACACTGGCTGGACTTGTAATTCATGAAGCGCAAACAATCCCGACGGTTGGTCAAGTGTTTAGTTTTAATGGGTTTAGATACGAAGTGCTTTCAAAAGAAAAAAATAGACTTACACGAATAAAAATTAAAAAACTTGATTTATAAATACTTAAAACAAATGACTAAGGTCTCAACTATTTCTTACCTTAATAAAAGCTTTTGGAGTTCTTCAATCTTTCGAACCAACCTCGGTAAGCGTCTTAGCGCTTTATAAGACTCGATATTATTTTCCATTTTTACTGCCGGATTACCCATCATAAACCTCCCCGAAGGTACATTCGATGAAACTCCTGACTTTCCTGCTACAATTGTATCATGTCCAACCCTAACATGGTCTGCTATCCCAACTTGCCCTCCCAATACGACTCGATCTTCAATCAATGCACTTCCAGCAATACCCACTTGACCACAGATCAAACAATTATTACCGATTTTAACGTTATGACCAATATGGACCAAATTATCGATTTTAGTCCCGTCGCCTATTTCAGTATTTGAAATAGTGCCACGATCAACGTTAACAGACGCGCCCAGTTCAACATCATTTCCTATACGAATTGAACCTAAAGAAGCTATCCGAAAATGTTTAATATCCGTAGGAGTTGTTCCCAGATCCTTAACCAAATTAGATTTTTCTAAGCCACTGAAACCAGGAGACGCAAATGAAAAGCCATCTGAGCCAATAACACTATTAAAATGACAAATAAAGTCATCTCCAATTTTGACCCGGGGCCCGATACGTGTCCCCGAGTATAAAAGAGCTGAATTACCGATCACAACTTCCTCTGATATTGTCACATTATCAAAGATACGAGAGCCATCTCCTATTTCACATTTATCGCCTATTACAGAGAATGCTCCAATCGAAACGTTCCGTCCGATTTTAGCAGTTTTGGATATGATTGCACTCGAATGCACTCCCTTATTTAAAAATATTTTCTTTTCGAAAAAACCATTAATCTGTGAAAGACCATAGCGTGAATTTTCTACGACGAGAACTCCATCTAATCCACACCGTCTCCAATCCATACCGCGTAAAACTAACGCCACCCTGGCGTCTGATGAGATCAATTTTTTTTCAAAATATTTATTTAAAGCTACAGCAATCTGATTATGTTGGGCACTCTCCGGCTCAGAAAGACCCACAATTTCTATATCCCCAGAACCTTCGAAAGGAATATTCAAAGCAACCGAGATTTCTCTTAAATTAAACATTCAAATTACTAGGTTTCAAATTTCTAACTGCAACCCCTTATCCTGAAGAGCCATAAATAATGACGCATCCCTACCGTAAATATCAGCTCGGTATTGGACTTGTCCATAATCTCCAAAAAATACAGTCCTGTAAGTAATATTGACAGGAACGGTGTCAGTCAAATTTATTTGGCTTTCCTTTTCAGTCAAAAGAATTCTCTGAAACGTGGCTTCAGGGTTTGGAAGTTGCGGAGACAGCAGCTCATAGGCAAATTGGAAAGGGTCCTGGACTCGGACACAGCCATGACTAAAGGTGCGCTCATCTTTAAAAAAAAGCTCCTTCATTGGAGTATCATGCATATAAATGTTGTATTCATTAGGAAACATAAATTTGACTATCCCCAATGCGTTTATATTACTGGGTAACTGCTTGATCTCAAATGGAAAATTATCTGGCTCAAATTTATTCATGTCAATCAGTTTAGGATCAATTTCTTCATTTGTACCACGAACAATCAAAATCATGTCGTTATCGCTTAAAAAGTTCGGATCCTCTTGAATAATTGGCAAATACTCATGAACAGATATACTTCTTGGAACATGCCAAACCGGATTTATAATCAAGTGGGTCATAACATCACTGAATTCCTGAGTTTGATGGTCAGGTAGCCCAATAACTACTCGCGACTGCCAAATGACAGAGTCATTTTCATAAAGATATGCCTGAAAATTTGGCTGATTAACAACAATGTACTTAGTGTCTTTAGAATAATCTTTCCAACGAACTCTCTCTAAATTTACTAATACTTGTATCAACCGTGTTCTTGGAGAGACATTTATTGCTTGAATAGTATAATCTCCCGCCACCCCATCAGCATTCAAGCCATGATCTGCCTGGAACAACTGAACAGCAGATTTTAATTCACCATCATAGAGCTCAGCTTTAGAGTCGAAGGTCAAGTAGCCCATCCTGAATAATCTCGTCCTTAATTTTCCAACATTGGGGTGGATTAACTTATAACCGAGGAATAACCCCTCTGGGACTGATGGGCCCCATCCATCATGCTTTAAAAACTCTTTTAAACGAACTAGCTCATCCAAAAGCTTCTTATATTCAAGGCTCTTCGGTGCAAAGCTCAAAATAATTTCTGATGGATCCCAATCATCGCCTGAGAGAGTTAGACGCTCCCTTAGCAGATCAAGACTCAGTTCATCCGGAAACACAGTTATTGTCTGTTCTATTTTGTTGGGTTCCAAGACACCTGAGTACATGTCAGACGCTATCTCAAAAAATGTTTCCATCGCTAAAATTTCGAACCTATATTTATCCAAGAAAGTTATGTCCAGTGTGAGTTCATAACTTGTCTTAGGCAATCCATGGTTCTCAGAAAGATCAATGATTTTGTCGAGACTAATCAACCTTTCCTCAAAACCATACCAAACCGGCTTGAACTTTCGCTCCTGATAAAATTCAAATATAACTTCATCGGTATCTGTATGGTTCATTAAATGAATAGAAAACTCCTCTGGCACAAATTCTTCTGTAACTTGCATATCAGAATACTTTTCGGAGTGGCACACCCCCGAAAATAAAATAACTAGCATAAGCCCTACTGTTGCAACACTTTGAAGATTATTTTTTATTAACATAAAAAAACTCCTGAGTGATTACTATAAAGTTAAACCTTTGTTTATTTATTACTTGCATAAAGCTTCCGTGAGTTGTGAAAAAAGTTAAAATCCTGTCAAAAAATGATCCAAAAACAATACAGTTACCTTAACAAAGTTAATAGCTAAAAAAAAGTGTCTTATTGTCGTTTTACCATATAATGCTTGCAAATTATTTAAATGATTTATATTAATAGCGTTGTTTGCTTGAGCAAGTCTTAGGCAGCCAGAGTGTGTGTTGTCAAATAAGAAAGTTAAAACGACACACTCCATTAAAGGGACGACGGATGAATAGTAGAAGAAAATTTCTAACTGGGATGTTGTGCTCTTCGGCCTGTTTGGCTTCACCAAATGTGGCATCGTCGGCTCTTTTTTTCCAAAAATCAGGAGATATAAGGAAAATCAGGTTCCAAAATTCAAACACGGGCGAACGAGTTAATACTATTTATTGGATAGAGGGAGAATATGTCGCAGAAGCGTTAGAGGAAATCAATTACTTCATGCGTGACTGGAGGCAAAACAAAGTAATGCGTATAGACACTGCAAATCTAGATATTATCTCCGCAACACAAACACTTTTAGATACTGAGGAGCCATTTGAGCTACTGTCGGGATACAGGACCGTAAAGACAAATAAAATGCTAGCAAAGATTACCGCGGGTGTGGCTCGTAATTCTTACCATATTAGAGGAATGGCTGCAGATATTAGGATGAGAACGCGATCAGTCAATCAGATAGGCCGTGCAGCAGAAGCATGTAAAAGTGGAGGTGTGGGGCGGTATGTTAGCTCCCACTTTGTACATATAGACTGCGGACCCTTTCGCCGATGGCGTCAATAGCGTAAAAATGTTTAAGACCTCATTTGTCCGTCACCTTCAACAATATATTTAAAGGTAGTCAATTGGTCGGCCCCAACGGGGCCTCTCGCATGCAGCTTTCCCGTAGCAATACCAATTTCAGCCCCCAAGCCAAATTCCCCTCCATCCGCGAACTGAGTAGACGCGTTTCTCATTATTATTGCACTGTCTAAATTTTTGTAAAAATCATCAGCCACTGAATCGTTTTCCGTTATGATACAATCAGTATGGTTTGAGCCAAAATTGCGAATATGGTCGACGGCCTCTGACAAATTATTTACGACTTTTGCAGCTATTGTCATACTTAAATATTCTTTACCCCAGTCAGATACATTAGCTTGGCTAATGTCACAAATTTTAGTTAACTTTTCACAACCTCGCACATCGACACCGGCTAAAACCAAGTCATCTATAAACTTTAAACTATTAGCGTCAATAAATTTTCTATCAATTAAAACACATTCTGCCGCCCCACAAATTCCTGGTCTCCTAGTTTTTGAGTTTAAGATCACATCTCTTGCAATTTGTGGGTCTGCATCTTTATGAACATAGATATGGACAATACCCTCAAGATGTGCGAACACCGGCACTTTTGCTTCCTCTTGAACCAAACTAACTAAGTTTTTCCCCCCACGCGGCACAATAACGTCAATATGCTCAGTCATCCTAAGCATCTCTGATACTGCAGCTCTTTCTGTTGTTGGGACTAGTTGTACAGAAAATTCGGGCAAACCTTTGGAGGTTACGGCTTCACTAAAAAGCTCAATCAACAAAGAGGAGCTTTTGAAGCTCTCTGAACCACATCTTAAAATTGCAGAGTTTCCAGCTCGAACACACAAGGCTCCAGCGTCAATAGCTACGTTCGGACGACTTTCAAAAATGACTCCAACCACTCCAATAGGAGTACACACTTTACTGATTTTTAAACCATTGGGTCTTACATTTTTACTTAAAATTTTTCCTATCGGATCTGGATAATTCGCTATTTCTCTAAGACTATTACAAATTTGTTCCAGACGTCCCTCATCAAGCATCAATCGATCGATCATTGCTGTAGATAGCTTTTTTTTTCTTGCCAGGAACAAGTCATTTTGATTTTCAGAAATTATGAGTTTCTGTTTAGACGATAACTTTTTAGCAACAGCAATTAATGCTTCAGATTTTGCAGTTGAGTCTGATTGGCTCAGTGTCCTGGCAGCCAGGCGTGCATTTTGCCCAATTTCATTCATCATTTCGGCTATATTCATCAATTTCCTCAATTTTTAGTTACATTGCCATATTATTTCGATGGATTAATACCGCCCGACCAGGATGCCCCAGAATTTTTTGAATTTCACTCGAGTGGTGCCCCTTAATCAAATCAACTTCTTTATGACTGTAATCGGTAAGTCCGTTTGCCAGGAATTTGCCACTCGATGACACTACACCCACGGTATCTCCTCGCTCAAACTGTCCCTCAATTCGTATAACCCCCGCTGGTAAAAGAGATTTACCACGATAAAGAGCGGATTGGGCTCCTTCATCAATAAAAATTTTGCCTTTTGCCTTAGTATTAAATATCCACTGCTTTCTGGAAGCGATTGGATCGTCATGAGATACAAACCAAGTTGCCAATCCTCCATTTATTACCTTTTTAAGGGGATTGATAGTTTTACCATTAGTAATAATTAGGTGGCAGCCTGCGGCTACAGAGACCTTTGCTGCTTCAATTTTCGTGCGCATACCACCTTTTGATATCGAGTTATTACGATCATCAACCATGTTTTCAATTTCATCAGTTATTTGATCCACAAACGGAATCAGGCGCGTGTTTTTGGTCAGATGGGGGTCCGACTCAAAAAGGCCATCAACATCAGACAATAAAACTAGTATGTGCGCGTCACAAAGCGAGGCGACTTGCGCTGCTAATCTATCATTATCACCAAATCGAATTTCATCAGTAGCAACCGTGTCATTCTCGTTCACGATTGGAACCACTCCCATATCGAGAAGTTTAAGAATAGTAGCACGACTGTTTAAATACCGTCGTCTACTTCTGCTATCTTCAGCAGTAACTAAAATTTGAGCTGATGTTATTTTATGATTTTTTAAAATTTTTTGGTACGATTGAGCTAAATTTATTTGGCCGACTGCGGCTGCAGCTTGGCTTTCTTCAAGGCTTAAGTCGACACTTTTCAAACCAAGAAGCTTGCTGCCCAATGCAATAGAACCGGATGACACAATAACAACTTTCTTGCCAAAGGATATTAAATCAGCGACATCAGAAGCAATAGAGTGGAGCCACTCTTCTCTAATTAAGTTTGTAGAATTATCAATTAACAATGATGAACCGATTTTCACTACTATACAATCAGCAGATGAGAATCTTTTTTTTGCGAACTCTTTAAGGTCAATCATTCTAGTCACGGACTCCATTCTTTCTCTGTCTGAACTACTTTACAAGCCAGACTCTCAATCTCGACGAACACCTTGTTTATATGTCGCAACAGTTTTTGTACACCCACGCCACTGAAATTAGAAATAACATGAACATCTTCTGCCAGGTTCTCTAGTGTCTTTTGAATAAGTACTAACTTTTCTTTATCAACAGCATCAATTTTGTTTATCACAGTTATTCGCTTTTTGTTTAAAAGACGACCTCCGTACTTTCCTAATTCACCTATAACTGTCAAATAATCATTTTTTAAATCTTTTGAAGTTCCATCTAACAAATGGATTAGCACAGAACACTTCTCTATATGACCCAAAAACCTAGTCCCAATCCCGCGACCTTCATGTGCTCCCTTTATTAGCCCAGGAATATCTGCATATACCAGCTCGCGTCTATTAATCGAAACAACACCAAGATTTGGATGAAGTGTAGTAAAGGGATAGTCTGCAACTTTGGGTTTTGCATTAGAATTTGAAGCTAAAAATGTTGATTTTCCAGCATTTGGCAATCCAACGATACCAACATCTGCTAATAATTTTAGACGCAACCAAATAACAAGCTCTTTCCCCTCCTCACCTGAATTAGCCTTTCGCGGTGCTCTATTTATCGAAGATTTAAATCTTATATTACCCCAGCCGCCATTACCTCCTTCTAGCAAACAAAATGTTTCCTCTTTTTTACTTATCTCCCAAATTAATGTCTTTCCATCATCTTCCAATATCTCAGTACCAATCGGCACACCAATTACTATGTCTTTTCCTTTGGCCCCCGTGCGCTGCTTTCCCATACCTGGCAAACCATTTTTAGCATAATGATGAGGCTTGTAACGAAAATCAATTAGAGTATTTAATCCCTCTACAGCCTTGATTATTACATTGCCACCATGACCACCATCACCACCATCTGGCCCACCAAATTCAATATATTTCTCTCTGCGAAAACTTACACATCCCGCTCCTCCATCACCAGACCTAACAAAAATTTTTACTAAATCAAGAAACTTCAAATCAACCTCAAAATTCAAAACTATTTTTATTTACGTTGACGACAAAGTATAACCGACTGGACATAAAAGAAATATGCTGAAAAGCTTGCATCAAACTTCAATAAATAACAAAATAATACTCAAAACTGTAATAATGGCCAAAGTGCCAAGAAAAAATTTCTCACTTTTCTTTCCTGAAATATATTTGGATATGAGGTTGCCCGCGTACCACCAAACAGGGTGAAACAAACACTGACTCAAAAAGAAAATCAACGCAATCAAGGCGATCTGCAGCATAGAAGTCTTATCAGGCTGTGTATAATTAGCTATACTGGCAGTAACCATCATCCAGGCTTTGGGGTTAAGCGGGTGCACTAGCAGCCCAACTTTGAATCCAGGGGCTTCACCTTGAAAATCGTCAGATGATATTCGCGATAATAATATCTTCCACGTCAGCCATAGTATATAAGCAATTCCCAAAACTTTTAAAATTAGTAAAATTTCTGGAAAATTCTTTGATACTTCATTTATACCGACCGCTATTGGCCAAATAATTAATTGCTTGGATAAAATAACCCCAATCAAAAAACCAATTGTCTTTTTAGCTCCATATTTTAGAGCAGCTGACATCAGCAACATATTAGCTGGCCCAGGTCCTGAGACCATTGCAATACAAAATAAAGACAGGCTGTAGTAATTTATATCCAACTGATCATACCTACTTCTAATACATCTGCTAGCTTGCGCTAAACACGGGTCGTTAGATTAGGTCGGTATTTTAGGCGGTAACAAGCGATACTATTTGGCGGACGCCAGCACTGATACAAATGTTCTTCCTTTTAACCCCTTATGGAATTTCACGTGACCTTCCTCCATTGCAAAAATCGTATGATCTTTACCAAGGCCCACATTTTCTCCAGGCCACCATCTGGTGCCTCTTTGACGAATAATTATATTACCGGCTTTTACTAACTCACCGCCAAATTTTTTTACTCCTAACCTTCGACCATCAGAGTCTCGACCATTACGTGATGAACCACCAGCTTTTTTATGTGCCATTAAAATCTCCTTTAGGGCTGTTGACCGAGCTAACCGTTTTTATCGGGTCATTTATCCTTTTTTAAAGTCGTTGAAGATTTTGAAACGGGTTTTTTTGCGGTTTTAGCCAATGCTTTTGTTTTCTTCTCTACATTCTTGCTGTCTTTAACCACTTTTGATTTTTTCTCTCCAGGTTCAATATCTTTTGTCGCTTTTGAAGCCGCCGCCTGTTTAGAGTTTGCTTTGACTTTGCCAACTACCGATTCAAAAGGTTTAGTATTAGACACGTCATCTTCATTCTTATTCACTAATTTTGTACCCTTAGGGTCTATTTTCTTTTCAACTTTCCTAGTCGACGCTTTGGAACTTGGGCTCTCCGAGAGCGAACCTTCGGTAGCACCAACTTGCTCCCCTTTTTTTGCGGTTTTCTTTGATTCAGCAGTTGAAGATAGTTTGTTTTTTTCTGTAGCTAACCCCACTACGCTTACACCCGTTTCTATTGGAGTACCATCTTTCTTCGCGCCCGAAGCCAAAATTTCCTTAATTCTTAATACAGTAATATTCTGTCTGTGGCCCTTGGTTCGTTTCGAAGAATGCTTTCGTCGTCTTTTTACAAACGAAATTACTTTCTTGCCTCTGCCTTGACTAATAACCTCGGCTCGGACTGCAGCTCCTTCAACCATAGGAGTGCCGACCAACGTCTTTTTGTCGCCGACCATTAAAACGGTATTTAGTTGTAATAGATCTCCAGTCTCAGCTG
>MDSW01216202.1_pt1 | contig 15034 bp, 10 predicted proteins | sample 811171 | NCBI WGS metagenome assembly MDSW01 (sample SAMN05326641, study PRJNA326480) | marine metagenome | isolation source: seawater | place: Atlantic Ocean: North West | collected 2012 | reverse complement strand
AATGCTCGTGGATTTGCACGGGGATCTTTTTATGATCAACAAGGAAGACTTATTGCAAGTTGCGCACAAGAAGGTTTAATGCGTATGTGGGACACTCCAAAAAAAGATTAACTTCTCAGCGCATCAAGCATTACAGCAACTTTTTCAGGATTGATATCGGGAGTAATACCATGCCCCAAATTAAATATATATCCAGGGTAATTTTGAAAGGAATCACTTAGTTGTTTTACCGCATCAACAAGTATTGCATCCGATTCGAGAAGTATTTTAGGGTTTAGGTTTCCTTGAATAGCCATTTTTCCATTGAAAGTATTCATTGCTTCATTGATGTCAGCTGAGGTAAATAAACTCAAGCAATCTAATTCAGGGATTAAAAAATTATTTAGATCACATGAAGGGTCCCTTGCAAAGAGAATTATTGGTGTATTTTTAGTAATTGGATCTTTTTTTAACATTGATAATAATTTTTTAATGTAATTCAGAGAAAATTGATCATAAGCTTCTCCTTTTAACAAATTTGCCCAGGAATCAAATATCTGCACAGCATCTGCTCCACTTATTATTTGTTCTTTTAAATATAAAAAACAAGCTGAAGTTAGAATGTTTAAAAAGTCATGAGTTTCTGCCTCTGCATTCACTAGAAAAGCAGAAAGAAATTCGTTTTTTAAGGGACTTTTTCCCTCTATAGAATATGCAGCTAAAGTCCAAGGACTTCCAGTAAAGCCTATTAGAGGCTTTGATGAGGGTAAAGCTTGTTTGGTCAATTTTGTCGTGTCATAGACATAATTTAATTTTTCAGAATGAAATTCTTTAAGATTTTTAATATCACTTTTAGATCTTATAGGGTTTTTAAAAACTGGACCTTGGCCTTCTTTAAAAATAACGCCTAAATCTAAAGCATCAGGAATTGTGAGGATATCTGAAAAGATAATCGCAGCATCTAAATCAAACCTCTCTATAGGTTGAAGAACTAGCTCACAACAAACTTCTGGAGTTTTGCACATATCAAGAAAATTTGGGAAATGTTTTCTTACTGCTAAATATTCAGGAAGATATCTTCCAGCCTGTCTCATGATCCAAGCAGGTGGAATATTTTGTGACTCTAATCGCAGTGCTGCTAGAAAATCTCTATTATTTGTGAACATTTAAAAAACCAATAATATTTTTCGCAGCTTCTCTTCCTTCCCAAACTGCAGTTACGACTAAATCAGAACCTCTTACCATATCACCACCTGAGAATATTTTCTCATTGGATGTTTGAAATTCATAATTTTCTTCATCGATATTAGTTTTAATAAGACCATTTCCTTTTAATGTAATCTGAAAATTATCAAACCATGGAGCAGGACTGGCTCTAAAACCAAACGCAATCACAACTGCATCCGCATTATAGAATTTTTCAGAATTTGGAACTGGAACAGGTATTTGTCTGTCATTGTGATCTGGATCAGTTAATCTTGTTTGGATAGTTTTAACTGCCTCAACTTTCTCATTACCAAGTAAATCAACAGGTTGTGTATTAAAAATAAATTTAACACCTTCCTCTTTTGCATTGATCACTTCTTTTCTGGAACCTGGCATATTTTTCTCATCTCTTCTGTAGATACAGGTAACACTCTTTGCCCCTTGTCTTATTGCAGTTCTATTGCAATCCATGGCAGTGTCACCACCACCTAAAACAACAACATCTTTGCCCTTGAGATTGATATATTTTTCTTCAGGATTGTTTATGCCGAGAAGTTTTTTATTGCTACCAATTAAATAATCAATTGCTTTAAAAACATTAGGGAGATCTTCTCCCTGAAAACCTCCCTCGAGAGAGGTATATGTTCCCATTCCTAAAAAAATAGCATCATAATCGTTATATATTTTTTCAAAGGAGATATCCCTTCCAATTTCTTTTCCCAGATTAAACTTTACACCCATACCTTCAAGAATTTTTCTCCTGCGTTTGACAACCTTTTTTTCTAATTTGAACTCCGGTATTCCAAAAGTTAGTAACCCTCCAATTTCCTCATGTTTATCAAAAACATGACTATGAATACCTGCTCTTGTTAATACATCAGCACATGACAATCCTGCTGGACCTGCACCAATGATAGCTACTTTTTTATCTGTCCACTTCCTACTTTTTAAGTTTGGTTTCCAGCCCATTTCAAAAGCTTTATCAGTAATATACTTTTCAATAGAGCCAATTGTGACTGCTCCAAAACCATCATTTAAGGTACATGCACCTTCACATAATCTATCTTGAGGGCACACACGCCCGCAGACTTCTGGAAGACTATTTGTTTGATGACATAATTCCACAGCTTCTAAAATATTCCCTTCATTTACAAGTTTGAGCCAGTTTGGAATGTAATTGTGAACCGGACATTTCCATTCACAGTAAGGGTTGCCACAGTCAAGGCATCGATGTGCCTGGTTAGCTGCCTCAATTTCATTATAGTCACCATATATTTCAATAAAATGAATTTTTCTGTTGTCAGGGGTTAATTTATCAGGATCAAATCTACCAACATCTAAGAATTGGAAATCATTTTTTATTTCTTTAAATTCAACATAATCTGATCTTAAATTTTGTATTTTGTTCTCAGAAACAGATGTTGTTTGAGACATTAACTGAGATTTCCAGTTGTAAAGTGCGTAAATTGCCTCTTGTTTATCGGTGATGGGAGCAAAAGATTTAGTTATGTACTTATTGTTAAATCGTATCTTCCCATAAAAGTAAGGTGATCTTGGCTGTGTAAATAGGAGTAATCCTTTTTCAATCCTGTATTGTTTATTTTTCATAACTTCCTTTAAGTATGACATTGTATGACACTTTTTGTGATAATATCTATCTTTATGAAAAAACTCTATTCAAAAACTCTAGAAAAAGATAATTGTGGTTACGGTCTTATTTGTCATAGATACGGCAATCAAACCAGAGAGATTCTTCACAAATCCATACGTGCACTAGAAAGCATGGCACACAGAGGAGCTGTGGGTGCAGACGGAGTTACCGGAGATGGAGCTGGGCTTTTAGTCGATATCAATAAACGTTTTTTTACCAAGGTCATCAAAGATGAAAAGCAGGTCACTCTTACCGATGATTTTGCTATTGGCATGATTTTTTCGAAAGATAACTTATCTGAGTATTTAGATGTTGTAACTAGAGTTTTAAAAGAAAATAAACTTAACCTAGTCACAATTCGAACAGTGCCAATAAATAGTGATGTTCTTGGAGATCAAGCCAAACAGTCTCTTCCATACATCTCTCAGTTATTTATTTCTTCTATAGAAAAAAATCTTCAACTTGAACCACTTTTATTTCAAGCCCAGAAAGATTTAGAGAACATATATAAAAATTATGAAGAATTTTATGTTGTTAGTCTTTCTTCAGAAACCATTGTTTATAAGGGACTAATGATGCCCTCTGCCATTAAAGATTTTTATCCAGATTTAGCAAGAGAAGATTTTAAGATTTCTACATGCATTTTTCACCAAAGATTTTCAACTAATACCAAACCTCGGTGGCATCTTGCGCAACCTTTTAGGATGCTTGCTCATAACGGTGAAATTAATGCTATAAGAGGTAATAGGAATTGGGTAAAGGCAAGGAGTACAAAATTTAAAACACCTATCTTGCCAAAACTTCATGAATTTCAGGAGTTGGTTAATGCTGAGGGGTCTGACTCATCTGCTCTCGATAATATGCTGCAAATTCTAGTTCAGGGTGGAATGAATATTTTCAGAGCAATTCGAATGGTAGTTCCTCCTGCTTGGCAAAATGTGCAAATCCAAGACCCGGATATCAGAGCATTTCATGAATTTAATTCAATGCATATGGAATCTTGGGATGGTCCTGCAGGAATCGCGCTTGCAGTAAGAGATTTTGCTATAGGTTTTTTAGACAGAAATGGACTGAGACCCTCTCGATATCAAGTTGAAAAAAATGGAATCATTACCATTGCCTCTGAAGCTGGTGTGAATCCAGTTCCTGCAAAAAATATTTTAGAAAAAGGTAGACTTTCTCCAGGTGGCATTATCGCAATTAACAAAAAAACAGGTGATATCTTAAAAAATAGTGAAATTGATTCAGAGCTAAAAGCTAACAAACCCTATAGGCGGTGGATGAAGGAGAATGCCGTTTATGTCGAATCCACAATTGAGCAATTTGAGGGTAAAGGTTTAGTGCAAATGGATGAACAAGATTTTTTACTTGCTACAAGAATTTTTTCTTTATTCCTAGAGGAGAGAGTAACAATTTTAAAAAGCCTTGGTGCTGCTGCAGAGGAACCCACAGGTTCCATGGGTGATGATACAGCTCTAGCAGTACTAAGTAGCCAGAACAGACAAATTTATGATTTTTTTCGTCAACAGTTTTCCCAAGTAACCAACCCACCCATTGATTCGCTGAGAGAAAAATCTGTAATGTCACTGGAGACTTGTTATGGCCCTGAGTTGAATATTTTTGAAGAATCTGCAGATCATGCAAAAAGATTAGTGACCTACTCTCCATTACTTTCACATAAGAAAATACAAATTATTACCTCAAATAAATACTTTAAGGTTAAAAATCTTAAACTTGAGTATAAGTCTAATTTAACTATTGAGGAGGCTCTTGATAAATTAGATAAAGATGTTGTTAAGTCCATTGAACAAGGTGCGGTTATCATTCATTTGCAGGAAGTGTTACCAAAAAAGGGTTCAGTAACCTTAAATGCTCTGCTTGCAACTGGCATGATTCATCAAAGCCTTATCCAAAAAAATCTTCGATCTGATATTAATTTAATTGTAAGCTCTGCTTCAGCCCGAGACACTCATCAGATTGCATGCCTAATTGCTTTTGGTGCAACTGCTGTATATCCGTGGTTAGCCTATCAAACAATATTAGACCTAACCAAAAAGCATGAACTTAAGGGCAATGCTTTTGAGAATTGTGCAAAATACCGCAAGGGTATTAATAAGGGGTTGCTGAAAATCATTTCAAAGATGGGAATCTCGATGATTTCAAGTTACAGAGGCTCTCAGCTATTTGAAATAGTTGGATTATCTGATGAGGTGGTAGCAAAGTGTTTTACCAATACTGATAGTCGTATTGGTGGAAAAACATTTAAAAATTTAGAGCAGGAAAGTAAGTCCATAGACCTATTTGCCAGATCAAATATTTCAGATGTTAGTGTTGGCGGTCTTTTGAAGTATATCCATGGTGGTGAATATCATGCATATAATCCTGATGTTGTTAAATCCCTTCAAGAAGCAACTAAAACTGGTGATCAGAATAAATACAACAACTATGTAAAATTAGTCAATGATCGGAAACCCTCAATGCTTAGAGATTTATTAACTTTGACAAGTAAAAATTCTCAAATTAAAAAGTCTAGGGTAGAACCAAAGAAATTTATTCTAAAAAGATTTGATTCTGCTGGGATGAGTTTAGGATCTTTGTCTCCGAAGGCTCACGAAACTTTAGCATTAGCAATGAACCAGATGGGAGGTCGATCTAATTCAGGAGAAGGAGGAGAGGCAAAAGAGCGATATGGGAGTAATAAGAGATCAAAGATAAAACAAATTGCCTCAGGAAGATTTGGAGTTACCCCTGAATACTTAGTAAATGCAGATGTTCTTCAAATAAAGATTGCACAGGGCGCCAAACCTGGAGAAGGTGGCCAATTACCAGGAGGCAAAGTTAATGCTCTAATTGCAAAATTGAGATATTCAACACCAGGTATCACCCTTATTTCACCCCCACCACATCATGATATTTATTCTATTGAGGATCTAGCACAACTTATTTTTGATTTGAAGCAAATCAATCCTCTTGCCTTAGTTTCGGTGAAACTTGTTGCGGAACCTGGAGTAGGCACCATTGCTTGCGGTGTGACAAAAGCATATGCTGATCTTATTACCATTTCAGGACATGATGGAGGAACAGGTGCAAGTCCAATATCTTCTATTCGATATGCTGGATCACCTTGGGAACTGGGTCTAGCTGAGACTCACCAAGCATTAAGAGAGAGTGGATTACGAGGGAATGTTAGAGTCCAAGTTGACGGTGGATTAAAAACCGGTTTGGATGTTATTAAAGCAGCAATTTTAGGAGCTGAGTCTTTTGGCTTTGGAACTGGACCAATGATTGCTATGGGTTGCAAATATTTAAAGATTTGTCATTTAAATAATTGTGCCACCGGAGTTGCAACTCAGAGGAATGACATAATCGATAAACATTTTGTTGGAGAAAAGGATAGAGTTATTAATTATTTTAATTTTATTGCTGATGAGGTAAGGCAGATACTCTCTGAATTAGGAGTTGCAAACTTAGAGGACATAATAGGGCAAACAGAATATCTTTCTCAATTGGAAAACATGGATCCTAGGTTTGGAGATCTGGATCTATCTCCAATTTTGTATAAAAACTCGAAGATCAAAGAACCATTCTTTTGTTCAACACTTAGGAATAACCCTTGGGACGAAGCACATCTTAATAAAAAATTAGTCAAAAAATTTGAATCTGCTGTCTTAAATCAAACATCAAAGAAGGCAACTTTTACCATTACTAATAGAGATAGATCAGTAGGATCTTCCCTTTCAGGACTGATTGCAACCAAGTATGGAGAAGCAGGTCTAAAATCACCGCTAACAATTTCTTTTAAAGGTTCAGCTGGTCAAAGTTTTGGATGTTGGAATAGCACAGGATTAAATCTTTATCTAACGGGAGAAGCAAATGATTATCTTGGAAAAGGTATGAATGGTGGAAAGATTGTTGTTCAAAGGGAATCGGCATTCTCCAAAAATTTATCTCATACACTTATTGGAAATACGGCTTTGTATGGTGCTACTGGAGGAAACCTCTTTGTTGAAGGATCTGCAGGTGAAAGATTTGCAGTGAGGAACTCAGGAGCTAATGCTGTTATTGAAGGTGCAGGAGATCATTGTTGCGAATATATGACAGGTGGTAATGTAACAATTCTTGGCTCTGTTGGGCATAATTTTGGAGCCGGGATGACAGGTGGCTTTGCTTACGTATTGGATGAAGATCGAACTTTTTTTGACAAATGTAATCGAGAATTAATCAACCTAGATAGAATTATGGATGAGACAATGGAGCCTTATCGTCAGCATTTAAAAGAAATAATTAAAGAACATTTCAAAGAAACTAAGAGTATAAAAGCAAAGAAAATTATTGAAAATTTTGAAGATTTTCAAGCAAACTTTTGGTTAGTTTCTCCGGTTGCTTTGAGTGTGAATGAGTTATTGAAAGTAACTACTGCAAGTGCTGCTTAAATTCTTTCATATCAATAAGCAGTATCATTTATTCTAAGTCTAAGGCAAATTCTTTCAAAATATTAAAATCTACTAATTGAAGGACTTTTTTATTCGTTCTTCTCAAATAAATTTTTGGTGCACATCCATTTTCATATGCTTCTTTCCACCTAAGGGCACATATACACCAAGAATCCCCTTCTTTGAGTCCTGGAAAATTAAATTCAGGCTTTGGTGTAATTAAATCGTTCCCTTGTTTATGGGAATAATGAAGAAATTTATCATTCATGAGACAACAGACTATGTGTAAACCATGATCATACTCATTAGTATTACAAAAACCATCTCTAAAAAAACCGGTTATTGGATCTGAACAGCACTCCTTCAGAACCTCATCAAAAACATTTAATTGATTCACTTTTTATCCATGAAAATTAATTAATTGGTTAAATTGATTATAAATCCTTATGGAAAATTAGCTTGCATTATTTCTATTGAGAAATCTAAATCACTTTCAAGAAAACTATCAGTAACAAATGCCGATCCAATTGATTTAATTAAAACTAAATTCAATTTTCCAGATTTAACTTTTTTATCTCCCATCATAGACCTTTTAAATTTAGTTAAGTTATATTTTTTTGATAATAGATTTGGATTGAATTTTTTAATCATTGATACAATAATGTCTTCAATTTCAGTCCTCTCTTCCCAACAAAGTTGACCTTGAGCTGAAAAATAGGACATATTTGTAGCTTTAAGCATTCCTATTAATACTGCTTCTCCATGTAGGATATCTTTAAAATTTGATAATGCTTCAATAGCGTGTCCATATGTATGACCATAATTTAAAATTGCTCTAATTCCATTTTCTTTTTCATCTTCTAAAACAATTTTTGCTTTAGTTTTAATCGACAAAAAAATTAATTCATTAATAATCTTTTGTTGTCTTGAGTCTATTTTCTTTAAGTTATTTTTAAATAAATGAAAAATTTTTTTGTTACTTATAATCCCATATTTTAAGACTTCGGCTAAACCTGCATAATATTGCCTCTTAGGTAAAGTCTTCAAAAATTCAGAACACACCAAGACTAATTTGGGGTTATAAAAAGCACCAACAAGATTTTTACCATGTTCTAAATTAATTGCCGTTTTACCCCCAACTGAGGAATCAACTTGAGCTAAAAGTGTGGTTGGTATTTGAATGAAATCTATACCGCGTTGATAGCTTGAAGCAATATAACCAGCTAAATCTCCTACAACACCTCCACCCAGAGCAATAATGCAGTCAGTTCTATCAAAATTAAGCTGCGCAAGCTTATTTTGAGTTTTTTCAAATTGAGCAAAAGACTTTGAGTTTTCACCTTGAGCAATTTTATGGATTTTAACGAATTTTGATTCTTTTTTGAGAATCTTGTCGATAGATTCTATTATTTCTTTTGGAACACCAAAATCAGTGATAATCATTACCTTAGAATTATTCTTTACTGCTTTTGGTAAGAATTCTTTACAAATAGATTTTTTCCCAATGATTATTGGATATTTTTTATGGACTCCTGCAAGGATTTTTTTATACATTTTTTTTGACTACATTAATAATTTCATCTGCAACACTTTGGCTAGATTTATTTTTAGTAGGAATTATATGATCCGATACTTCCTTATAGAGGTTTTCTCTTTCTTCATGGAGTCTAGTAAGAATCTCTTTGGGATCTCCATTTTGCAAAAGAGGGCGATCATCATCTTTATTTGTCCTTTCTACCTGAACCTCTATGGGAGTTTCTAGATATATCACAATACCCCTTGCTCCAAGCAAATCACGATTATGCTGCGACAATATTATTCCACCTCCGGTAGCAACAACATGAGAATTTAGTTTCACAATGTCTTCTAAGACTTTCGTTTCTCTTTTACGGAAACCTTCCTCTCCCTCGAGATCGAAAATCCAATCAATGTTAGCACCTGTTTTCTTTTCAATTTCCTCATCAGAATCCAAAAAATCTAAAAATAGTGAGCTAGCAACAATCCTCCCAACAGTTGATTTTCCTGAACCCATGGGCCCAACAATATAAATATTCATAAAATTTAATTCAGGTTGCGAATTTTATCATCAAAGGTTATAGAATATTAAATTATGCTTTTTTATAGACTTTTCAAATACCTCATTTCTTTTGCGATGATTCTAACATTAGCAGTCTTTGTTGCTGTTTTAGGAACTTTTATTTTTTACAAGAATGAGCTCCCTAATGTTATGGGTGCCGACCAATCACAATTACAACTTCCCCTTAAAATTTACACAAGTGATGGAGTTCTCATTGGAGAATTTGGAGAGAAAAAAAGAAGACCCCTTAAGTTTGAGGAAATACCTGAGGATTTAAAAAATGCATTTTTATCTGCAGAAGATGATCAGTTTTTTATTCACAGGGGTATATCTTACCCAAGTTTAGTCAGAGCTTTTAGTCAATACTTAATTGTGGGTTTGGATGCTACAGGAGGTGGAACAATTTCGATGCAAGTGGTCAGAAACTATCTTCTTACCAGAGAAAAAAGAGTGGAGAGGAAAATCAAGGAAATTTTTCTTGCATTAATGTTAGAAAGTGCTTTCTCCAAAGAGGAAATTTTTGAACTTTATGTCAATAGAATCTTTTTAGGGAATCGCTCATATGGTATTGAGGCTGCTGCGAATACTTATTTTGGAAAATCTGTAAAAGATTTAACAATATCTGAGTCTGCTCTTATTGCTTCATTAGCCCAACTTCCATCTACTGTGAACCCAATTCGTAACCCTGAAAGAACACAAACACGAAGAAATTGGGTCCTCAAGAGAATGCTAATGCTCGATTTTATTTCTTTTAATGCTTATAGAGAGGCCATTAGTGAAGATATTAATTTACCACTTTCAATAGAAAGGTATGATCTTGACGCCTCACACCTAGCTGAACTGGTTAGATCTGAAGTTATTAATCGTTATGGAATTCGTGCATATGAGGAGGGATGGTCAGTTTTTACAACTATCAACTCAGAGAATCAAAAAGAAGCTCAAAAAGCAATTGCAACAAGATTACTAGAATATGATAAAAGACATGGGTGGAGACCTAAGAGGAATTATTTCACAGAAATTGGTCAAGACAATATTAATAAACTTTCTGCCCAAGATTTCTCAGTTTTATTCAGTGAAGAGGTGATTAGTGCATCTGACCCTCTTTTAGATAATGAAAATCTTATTGATACTTTTCGCTCAATTTTTGCTGAAAATATTTATATAAAATCTCATCAAAGAGGGATAGTCATTGAAACTTGGGAAACGGGATTTACTGTCATAAATGAAGAGCTCCAATTAAGAACTATTGTCTGGGATGAGATTTATGAATGGATGCGAAAATACATTGATGAGAACACAAGAGGTACTAAACCCTCTGGCTTTTCTTCATTACTTCGTCCAGGAGACTTTATATACCTTGTAGAAAAAGATGGAGAGTTAGTATTAGATCAAATACCAGATGTTCAATCTTCCATCTTGTCTTATCATCCCAAAACTGGTGCTGTTATTGCTTATGTTGGGGGCTCCAGTTTTACGCAAACTCAATTTGATAGAGTTCGACAATCATTTCCTCAAACTGGATCTGCTTTTAAACCTTTTATTTATGCTGCAGCTTTTAATCAAGGTTATCGTCCTTCAAATTTAATTAATGATGCTCCAATCATCTTCGATGATGCAAATCTGGAAACATACTGGAGACCAGAAAATTATTCAGGAGAGTTTTATGGGCTTACTAGTTTAAGAGAAGCCCTTGTTCAGTCAATTAATATCGTTTCCATCAAATTGTTGAGAGAATTGGGTATTGATACTGCTACTTCCTTCATATCAAATTTTGGTTTTGAAGACGCAAGGATACCTAAAGACTTGAGTTTGGCTCTAGGGTCAGGAAATTTTTCTCCCGCAGAGGTTGCAAGAGCGTTTGGAGTTTTTGCCAATCAAGGGATGATTCCAGATCTACATTATGTTTTATCAATTGAAGATAAAAATGGCAATATAATTTATCAATATAAAAAAGAAGAAGAGATCAATGTCTCATCTCTCAATGCTTTTCCTTGGTTTACAACAGTCCAGCTGGATGCATCAAAGCCATATTATTTATTAAAACCATTAAACCAAAAGGAACCTGTGATTGATCCAAGGATCACCTTTTTAGTAAAAGATATCTTAACTGAGGCAGCTCAGAGAGGATCTAATGGAAGACTCACTAGATATTTATCTCGAAAAGATTTTGCTGGAAAGACAGGCACAACAAATGATGCTGTAAGCACTTGGTTCACAGGATTCCATTCAGATTTAGTCACAACAGTTTGGGTTGGTAATGATGATTTTCAATCTTTAGGAGATAATGAATTTGGCTCAACTACTGCTCTTCCTATATGGGTAGATTACATGGGTAAAGCATTTCCCAGTCTCGAACCTGATTCAAATGAAATGCCAGATGGAATTTCTTACATCAGAGTTGATAAGCGAACCGGCAAGCAAACTCAGGAAACTGGACAGCAGACTTATTTTGATTTATTTTTTTCTGAAGACTTGAATTAGGTGTTATTTAAATAATGTATTTTCAAGAAGGATCCATATATTTTCAATATACTGACTTGGTTTTTCTTTAAATTTTGATCGAATATATCGAGAAATTGTTCCTTCAAAAGTAGTCACTATCAATTGAGATGATACCCCTGGTTGTGTAACCAAAGCCTTGGCATTTTTATTTAATAATTGTTTAAAATTTAATTCTAACCTTTCGTAAAATTGATTGGTTGCATCCACTACATTTTGCTCATTTGCACTTAATGCTTCTCTTGATAAGAGTCTCGCAAAACCCTTATTTTTTTCGATAAATAAAATACAAAACATGAATAAGTTTTTAGAATCATTTTTATCAAAAGATTTATTTTTTTTATATTCTGCACATTTACTAGAAATAGTTTCATCACAAAAAGAAAATAATTCCAGGTAAATAGAGCGTTTACTTGGAAAATGTTTATATAGTGCTGCCTCAGAGATATCTGATTTTTCTGCAAGAAGTGCGGTTGTGACTTTAGAGAGATTCCTTTCTTCAAGCAAACTAACAAGTGATTGAAGTATGATTTGTTTTCTATTTTCGACTGCCACAATTCTATTTTAAATTAATATTAAGTGAAGGAATAATTTTTTTTAACTCACCTAAAAAATCTTTTTGGATTGTTTCCAGTTGATTTTGCGAATTTGCTTCAAATCTCAGAACTAATTTGGGAGTCGTATTAGAAGCTCTCAATAAAGCCCACCCATTGTCAAAAGATAATCTGATACCATCCAGGGTATTGAAAATTTTTGAAAGACTTTGTTCTTTTATAAATTTTTCGATGATCATAAATTTTTCTTCTTCCTTAACATCAATATTTAACTCTTCGGTTGCGAAAGATTTTGGTAATTTTGCTGCCATTTTATCTAAATCCATATTTTGTCTGTTTAAGATATCAAGCAACCTGATAGCTGAGTAGAGCCCATCATCAAAACCGTACCATGTATCATTAAAAAAAATATGACCACTCATTTCTCCACCTAGAAGAGCATTATGCTCTTTTATCTTTTTCTTTATGTGAAAGTGTCCAGTTGGAGACATAATAGGAGAACCATGATTTGCCTCAATAATCTTGGGAAGGTGATCCGAACACTTTACATCGAAGATGATAGTGCCTTTTTTGTTTTTTTCTAAAATATCTTCTGCAAAGATCATCATTAATTGATCTGGATATATTATTTTTCCTTTTGTAGTAACGACACCTAACCGATCCCCATCACCATCAAAAGCAATACCGAGATCTGCATTGGTCTTTTTTACAGTCATGATTAAATCTTGCAAATTTTCTTTTTTTCCAGGATCTGGATGATGATTAGGAAAGTTTCCATCGATTTCACAAAATAACTCAATTACTTCACAACCAATTTTTTTAAAAAGATAGGGTGCAATTTCTCCAGCTGCACCATTCCCACAGTCAATAACAATTTTTTTATGTATTGATGAAAACGAATTTACAATCTCATTAATATAAGTTTGTACAACATTAAGATTTTTTCTTACAGCTTGATTTTGATTAAATGAGGATGGCTTAGATGATATGCCCTCATATATTTCTTTCCCAGAAATTGGTTGGTCATTAATAACCATTTTAATTCCATTGTAATTTTTTGGATTATGACTACCTGTGAGCATAATGCCTGATAATGTCGCACTTTTTTTTGCAGCAAAATATAGAAGTGGACTCGTTACAACTCCAATATTTTCAGTACTTATACCATTGTTATTAAGCTCTGCCTCTAAAATTTTAATTAGCTCAGGGCCAGAAAGCCTTCCATCTCTTCCAATTACAAGTGAATCAATACTTTCTGCTTTACATTTTTTTGCGATGGAGAAGGCAATAGATCTGATACTACTGGGATTAAGATCTTCAGGATATTTTCCCCTTATATCATATTCTCTAAAAATTGTTTGATTCAGTGTTTTCATATCCTTTGGATTTCTTATCTTGTTTGACATAATAACCCCACTAAAAGAGTTTTAGAATGTTTACAAAAATAAATGATAGTAAGATTTGGCAAAATGGTAAATTTTTAGACTGGCAGAATTCTTCAGTGCACTCTTTAACTCATACACTCCATTATGGTGTTGGAGTGTTTGAGGGAGTAAGAGCATATAAGGGAGATCAAGGCACTGCAATTTTTAGATTGCAAGATCATACTGACAGACTTTTTAAAGCTGCCGAAATTGTTAACATCAAGATTCCTTATTCCAAAGAGGAATTAAATAAGATTCAATGTGAGATTCTTCATCAAAATAGACTTCAAGAGGCATACCTAAGGCCAATAATTTACTTGGGTGATGAATCAATGGGTTTAAGGGCTGAAGACCTTTCTGTAAATGTGATCATTGCTGCTTGGGAGTGGCCGTCATATATGGACCCACAATCCAAAGTGAAAGGTATTAGCATGGTTAAATCAAGTTTTCCACAGTATAAAAATCCACTATGGTCAAATCATAAAATTACGGGTACTTACGTTAATTCAGTAGTTGCTCTTCAAGATGCAGTTTCCAAGGGTGCAGATGAAGCCCTTATGTTTGATGATGAAGGCTTTGTATCTGAGGGTACAGGAGAAAATATTTTCTTTTTTAAAGATAACATTTTGCGAACACCATCAATAAGAGCCTGCCTTAATGGAATAACGCGTCAATCAATTATCTCAATTGCAAAAGATTTTGGTTATAAGGTTGAGGAGGGTGATTGGACTTATAATGATCTTATTGAAAGTGATGAAATTTTTCTCACCGGAACTGCAGTTGAAGTAACACCAGTCACTAAAATTGATAATGAGATTATTTCAAATGGATTTATTGGAAATTTGACTAGAAAGATTCAAAGCAAATATCAATCAATCATAGTTGGTAATGAAAAACACTATTTGGATTGGCTAACTTTCATATAAACTCAAACCATTTTGTCAAAATATAAAATCGCATTTTTAAGTTATAGAAGTGATCCATTATCTGGTGGACAAGGGATTTATGTTTATGAACTTTCAAAAGCTTTAAAAAAACTAGGACATGACATTCATATTTTCTCTGGACCACCATATCCGAAGGTACCTTCGGAAGTTAAGTTTGAAAAAATTGAAAACCTTAATCTCTTTGAAACTTTTAATTTAAAAGACCGCCTAAAAAAATTTTTACAAAAAAGCAATAGACATTATTTAGATTATTTTGAATTTTTT
>MDSW01088856.1_pt1 | contig 15036 bp, 12 predicted proteins | sample 811171 | NCBI WGS metagenome assembly MDSW01 (sample SAMN05326641, study PRJNA326480) | marine metagenome | isolation source: seawater | place: Atlantic Ocean: North West | collected 2012 | reverse complement strand
GGCGTACAATTACGATCGCACCCCGCAAACCGCTGCGCTCATTTCCCGTCTGCGCACCAGCACCCGCCAGCAACTGGATCAGTTCATCAATGCCCACAGCGAATCCCGGTTGTTGCAGAGCGAACAGCTGGACCGCCTGCAACAGGCCCGCCAGGAGGCGTTCCGGGAGGATTTGGGGGCCAAACTGATGCTGCGGGAATACATGAATTCCTACGGCAGCCTGGTACAGGCGCTGGACCACGTGACCTATGAGGTGGCCAACCTCAGCGGCCTGGCCAATGACCGTGACCCCCAGGTGGCCACCGATCTGGAATTGTATCTGGACAGCGTCCGGCCGCTGCTGGCCCGCCTTACCCAGTTGCGCGGTTACGGCAACAACACGCTCAACATGCAGTATCTGGACAGCGCCACCTTTACCGAGGTGGACGCCAGTTACTACCACACCCAAACCGGCCTGGCGGAGTTTCAGCGGGCGCTGGAGAAAATAACCGGTGAAACGCCGGACCATCCTCTGGTGGCCGCCCAGGGTGAGTTCACCCAGGCCATCGAACAGCTGCTGTATCTGTTCAACGATCAGGTGGTGGAAGCAATTTCCGAGCGCCTGGGCTGGCAGCAGTTCAACGCCCGCGCCAGTGCCCTGATCGATACTGCCCGCAACCTGGAGCAGGGCATCCTGGAACGGACCCTGAATGCAGTGCAACAGCGGCTGGCGCAGAAGCAACGCAACCGGCTGATACTGGTCATCAGTCTGTTGGCGCTGCTGGTATTGATCGGTTACCTGTATGCCGGCCTGTATCTGTCCCTGGACCGCAGCATTGATAACATGGTGGGCAGTACCCATCAGGTGGCCCAGGGTGATATGACGGTGGCCGCCGCCAGGCTCACCCGGGATGAATTTGCCGTACTGGTGGACAACTTCAACCGCATGGTACAACAGATGCGTCAGTTGATCCTGGCAGCCCGCGACAGCAGCGATACCGTCACCCAACACGCCACCCACGTCAAGGCATTGGCAGATCGCAACTCGGATATTGTGCGGCGACAAACCGCAGAGACCGCGAAAATCAGCCACGCCATGGAGGAGATGTGCGCCGCGGCCGAAGCCATCGCGCGGGAAACGGAACTGACCGCAGACGGTGCCCGGGAAGCGGATGCCAACGCCCGTCAGGGCCAGCAACTGGTGGAAGCAGCGGTGACCAATTTCAATGCCCTCAGCGATAACATGGCCCACTCCACGCAGGTGGTGGAACAGCTGGCGGAACAAAGTCGGGGGGTGACGGATATTCTGACGGTGATCCGGAATATCGCGGAACAGACCAACCTGCTGGCGCTGAATGCCGCCATTGAAGCAGCCCGGGCCGGCGAACAGGGACGGGGGTTTGCGGTGGTGGCCGACGAGGTACGCACGCTGGCCCAACGCAGTCAGGAAGCCACCGAAGATATCAATCAGGTGCTGGGCAAGATTCAGGCCGGGGTCCAGGAGGCCGTCAACGCCATGGAACTCAGCGGTGAGGTGACTGCCCGCTCAGTGAACACCGCCAACGACCTGACCGCCAAGCTGGAGGAGATCCTGCAGGGTGTAAGCCATATCAGCGCCCGCACCCAGTCCATTTCCGCTGCCAGCCTGCAACAGACGCAAACGGTGAGCCAGGTGCTTGCCAGCATTAAGTCCATCAACGGCCGCTCCCAGGAGGCGGCCTCCGGCGCCGATGATACTCAACAATCCTCACAGCAGATGCTCAGCGCCCTGGAACAGATGCTGGCGCAGTTAAGCCGTTTCCGCACCTGACCGGGTTATTTTTTCGCGGCTTTCTTTACAGCTTTCTTTACGGCTTTCTTTTTGCCGCCGGCCCGCTTTTTGGTGCTGGCTTTTTTCGCGCTGGCGCCGGTTTTCTCCTGCCACTGCTTACCATCGTACACCGCGCTCCAGCCGGTGGCTTTGCCCTCGGCATTCTCCGACATGACGTATTGTTCTTTGTTCTTGCGGCTGTAGCGCAGAATGGCCTGGTTGCCCTCCGGATCGGTTTCCGGAGCATCCAGCAGATACTTATATTTGGGGTCCAGCTGGTCACCCACGCTTTTCACCTCTTCCACCAGCGGAGCCCGGGTCTCCCGGTGTTTGGGAAACTGACTGGCCGCCAGGAACAGGCCCGAGGCGCCATCCCGCAACAGGAAATGATCATCGGATTTTTCGCAACGCAAATGGGGCATGGGAATAGGATCGGCTTTCGGCGGTGCCACCTCGCCGTTGCGCAATAATTTACGGGTGTTCTTGCATTCGGGATTGGTGCAGCCGAAATACTTGCCGAAGCGCCCGGTTTTCAACTGCATATCGGCGCCGCACTTGTCGCACTCCACGATGGGGCCGTCATAGCCTTTGATTTTGAAGTTACCGGTTTCGATTTCGTAGCCTTCGCAGTCCGGGCTGTTACCACAGACGTGGAGCTTGCGTTTTTCATCGATCAGATAATTTTCCATGGCGGTGCCGCATTTGGGGCAGCGGCGTTTTTCCCGCAGGGCCTTGGCTTCACTCTCGTCGTCATCGGCGTTGATGGTTTCCGAGCCGTGGATCAGGTTAATGGTTTCCTTGCAGCGTTCCTTGGGCGGCAACGCATAACCGGTACAACCCAGGAACACCCCGGTGCTGCCGGTGCGAATGGCCATGGGGCGGCCACAGGCCGGGCACTCGATATCCGTTGCCACCGGCGGATTGGTGCGCATGCCCCCTTGCTCGCTCTCGGCTTTTTCCAGCTTGGTTTTGAAATCGGCGTAGAAATCATCCAGCACCTGTTTCCAGTTCAGCTTGCCTTCGGCGATTTCATCCAGCTGCTCCTCCATCCGGGCGGTGAAGCTGTAATCCATGAAATTATTGAAATTTTCACTGAGCCGGTCGGTGACGATATCCCCCATCTTCTCGGCATAAAAGCGGCGGTTTTCCAGTTTCACATAGCCCCGGTCCTGGATCGTGGAAATAATAGAGGCATAGGTGGAGGGCCGGCCGATGCCGCGCTTTTCCAGTTCTTTTACCAGGCTGGCCTCGGAATAACGGGGCGGTGGTTGGGTGAAATGCTGGCTGGGATCCAGTTGCTGCAATGCCAGTTGCTCACCGATTTCCACATCCGGCAGTTCAATGTCTTCGTCGGACTTCTTGCTGCCAGGCATATTCACCTTCAGATGACCGTCGAATTTCAGAATCCGGCCCTTGGTGCGCAATTCAAAATCACCGGCGGTCACGGTGAGGTTGGTGCTGAGGTATTCCGCCGGCGGCATCTGGCAGGCCACAAAGCGTTTCCAGATCAGGTCGTAAAGCCGCTGGGCATCGGTTTCCAGGCCGGAAACGGACTTGGCGGCCCGCTTTACATCCGTGGGCCGGATGGCCTCGTGTGCTTCCTGAGCCCCTTCCTTGCTGGCGTAAAAATTGGGTTTCTCCGGCACATAACGGCTGCCGAAATTACCACCGATATAATCCCGCACCGAGTTGATAGCCTCGCCACTCAGGTTGGTGGAATCGGTACGCATATAGGTGATGTAGCCCGCCTCGTACAGGCGCTGGGCCATCATCATGGTTTTCTTCACACTGAAGCCCAGGCGGGTACTGGCGGCCTGCTGCAGTGTGGACGTGGTGAACGGTGGCGCCGGCCGGGATTTGGTGGGCTTGTCTTCGCGGCCGGACACCTGGTAAGTGGCCTGGCGCAGGGCCGCCAGCGCTTTATCGGTTTGTTCCTTATTGGTGGGGCGAAAGTTTTTGCCCCCCTGCCTGGCCACCTGCAGCCGCAGAGCATCTTTGTGGGCGGTGTGGGTGTCGGCGTAGACTTCCCAGTATTCCTCCGGCACAAAGGCGCGGATTTCCCGTTCCCGCTCCACCACCAGTTTCACCGCCACCGACTGCACCCGGCCGGCGGACAGGCCCCGGGCGATTTTGGCCCAGAGCAGTGGCGATACCATATAGCCCACCACCCGGTCCAGAAAGCGCCGGGCCTGCTGGGCATTGACCCGGTTGCCATTAACCTTGCCCGGCTCGCTGAAAGCCTCCTGGATGGCACTCTTGGTGATCTCGTTGAACACCACCCGCTTGTAGCGGTCATCATCCCCGCCGATCACCTCCCGCAGGTGCCAGGCGATGGCCTCCCCTTCGCGGTCCAAATCCGTGGCCAGGTAAATGGTATCGGCGTTTTGCGCCAGCTTCTTCAGTTCGCTGACGACTTTCTGCTTATCCGGCAGGATCTCGTAGTGAGCCTCCCAGCCGTGTTCCGGATCCACCCCCATGCGGGAAATCAACTGGCTATGGGCTTTTTCCTTTTTATACCGGGCCTTCTCCTCCGGCGCCATTTTACGGGTAATGGCCGCCTGTTTGGCCCGCTCCTTGGGGTCCACCGGTTTCTTCCGGCCGCCACTGGTGGGCAGATCCCGCACATGGCCAACGCTGGACTTCACCACAAAATCCTTGCCCAGGTATTTATTGATGGTTTTTGCCTTGGCGGGCGATTCCACGATTACCAGCGACTTTCCCATAGAGTTCGTTCCAACCTTGCCTGTGAAAATGGGTGGTTCAGGCTTGAATTCGCGTTTCCGGCCTGGTGGCTGCCGACAACTTTATGCGTCAAAAGGGCGACATATATAAGAGGTGTCAGGCTCCGGGTCAAGGGAGCCCAGGATTCTGCAGCCTAATTTGTTTTTAGAACCGAATCACAGTTTTTTCCAAAAATGTGCCGTAATCCATATTTCGAAAAGCAAGCATAGCAATAGTTTTCAACAAGTTAGCCCCGCCGCCGGCGGCACCGCTCAACCCCGTCGACCCGCCGTACTGCCGACAAAAAATATTAGACACCGGACTCAGCCCGATCCCTGTTCCCGGCTGCGTCGCTGATACTGGCGCGGGGATTCGCCGCTCCAGTGGCGGAAGGCCCGGCTGAACGCACTCTGCTCCGAGTACCCCAGTAACAGGGCGATCTCCGTCAGGGTCAGGCGTCGCTGCTGCAGATACTGGCGGGCCAGCTGCAGCCGGGCACTCTGCAACAGAGCACGAAACTCCAGCCCCCGGTCCTGTAGCCGCCGATGCAGGGTACGCCTGGACAGAGCCAGAGTGCGGGCCACCTGATCCAGATTGGGCTGCCCGTCTTCGATGGCTTTGACGATGGCCTGCCGCAGCCGCAGCTCAAAATCACCAGCTTTGGGCAAAACCGCCAGCAGCGTTTGAGCCTGCTGCTCCAGCAGTTGCCGCAGGGCAGGATCCCCATGACCCAGTGGCAGGTTGAGACAGTCGGCAGGCAAACGCAGTTCCAACTGGGGTTGGTTGAAATACACCGGGCACTGGACAAACTGCCGGTAAGCAGCGGCGGCCACCGCGGGAGCACCGGTGAAGTTCAAGCTTAGCGGTTGCAGATTCGGGATCCCGGTCAGCCTCCGCAAATGGGTCACCATGCCCATCACCAACACTTCATCGGACAGCTGGGTGGAGGGCCCAAAGCGGTTTTCCCAGTACAGGCGAATGCCTTCCGGGGCCAGTTCCAGGCAACCGGTGTCGCCATCATGCAACAGCCGCTGATAGCGCTGGAACCGTTGCAGAGCCTCCGCCACGGTGGCGCAGGACAGGGATAGATAGCCCAACACACCCAGGTGGGAAGGCGCAATGGCCTGCCCCAGCTCCATGCCCACCGGCTGCTCGGGGAGCTGGCGCTGCAGGGTTTCCAGGTAGTGCCACCAGTGGCGAAAGCGCATCCGGCTGGCGGGTCGGAACTGGCGCAGGGAGGCCCTCAGTGCCGGTAACTCCAACCCCTGGCGATCCATATACGCCAGCAGCAGCGAGGCCAGATCACCACTGACATTCATTTCTGCCAGCAGGTTGTTCATACCGCATCTCCGAGGCCCATCATTGGCACAAATTGTCAAAAAAATGCCCCGCCAGGTCAAATCCCCGGCAACATTCTCACCTATTCTGTTAGCGTTGGTTGTTGCGAAGAGTGAGGCTCCCATGGCGGATGTGCGACACGCGCTGTTTTTTATACTGGCCTTTGGCGCCCTGTTTTTATTGGCCATGGCCCTGGAAGCCGGTTACGGCTACTGGCGGGGGCGGCGCCATGTCTACCACCGGCGCGAAACCCTGGCCAATATCCGTACCGGAGTCTCCTACAAAGTCGTGGATGGCATTGCCATCGCCCTGTTTATTCAGGTGTTGTATGAGTGGGTGGCGGGCTTTGGCCTGCAGTGGTATCCGGCGCCGGGGGTACTTAGTATCCTGTTATTGTGCCTGCTGGTGGACTTCTGTTTTTACGTCAATCACTATCTGATGCACAAAGTTCGCTGGCTCTGGGCCAGCCATGTGACCCATCATTCCTCCGGGCACATGAATTTATCCACCGCCCTGCGGCAGAATTTCAGTCACGCCCTGAATGGTGCCTGGGTGTTGTGGTGGCTGCCCGCGGCGCTGGTGGGGTTTGATAAGAACTGGGTGTTGATCGCCATTGAGGCCAATCTGGTGTATCAGTTTTTCCTGCATACGGAACAGGTGGGACAATTGGGGTGGCTGGAACGGATCTTTAACACGCCTTCTCACCACCGGGTCCATCACGGTCGCAACCCGCGCCAGATCGACACCAATTTTGGCGGTGTACTGATTATCTGGGACCGCCTGTTCGGCACTTTCCGCCGCGAGCAGGATGCCGGCACCATCCAGTATGGCATTCCCCGCATGCCGGCGCGCCCCTATGCCGCCTGGCATCTGCAGACCCATGAATGGCTCAGCCTGTGGCGGGATCTGCGGCGCTGGAAAGACTGGCGGATTCTGGTGAAGGCACCGGACTGGGCACGATCGCACTATGCAGGCATCAGGCCCACAGCAGATCCTGCAGCTGCTCCGCCAAAGTCTCCACCTCCGCCACGTCCCCCCGCTCATTCCAGATAATGGCGGCACTGCGGGGCCCCAGCTCAATGGCCAGAAAGTCCGCGGTCTGTTGTTGCTGCCACTGCTCGATCAATTGCTGTACCGGAGGCGGTGTCACCAGCCGGAAGTCGCTGGCCTCCCATACCAGGTTGCCGTCGCGGGTTTTGCGCTGCCACCACTCCCCGTGTGTGCCGGGGCCGGGCTCCCCCTCCTCCGCCAGTCGCTGGTAGCGATACCATTGATGGTTTTCGATGTGGGGATTGCGCTGCAGCAGGGCATTGAACTTTTTGTCCCGCTGCAGTGAGATAGGGGCTACTTTCAGCCCCAAAGCCAGCGCCCGCTCCCGCATGCGCATTTTCCGCCGGGCCCGGGGCGAAGGGCGCAGCATGAAAATCGGCCCCAGAATGAACAACATGGCCAGGGCAATGATCAGATACACCATCAGAAAACACCCGAAACTTGATTGAAAACAACGCTTGAAATAAATGGGCCCGGCATTATCTAATAGAATTCTGGATTCACCAAACCAACAAGCACAAGGAATCTTCCCATGGGGCAATATCATCATATTCTGCTGGCAGCTGACTTTAATGCCGAATCCGCGCAGGTGGAACAGCGGGCCGCTGCTCTGCGGGACACCTTCGGCGCCAGCCTGAGTATCATTCATGTGATGGAGCCCATTTCCATCGCCTACGGTGGTGAGTTCCCGGTGGACCTGGGGGACCTGCATAAAGAACTGGAAAAGCAGGCCCAAACCCAACTGCGGGAACTGGGACAGAAGCTCAATGTACCCCAGGAGCGCCAGTTCCTGGAAGTGGGGATCACGGAAAAGGAAATCCTGCGGGTGGCGGAGGAAAACGGGGTGGACCTGATTGTGCTGGGCAGCCATGGCCGCCACGGCCTGGCTCTGTTATTGGGCTCCACCGCCAACGCGGTGCTGCATCATGCCAACATTGACGTGTTGGCGGTACGGCTCAACAAGGATTCAAAATAAACCGGAGGATCCCGCCGGCACATTGATGGCCGGCGAATGGTCGGCATCCAACAGCAACGCCTCGATCCGTTGCAACTGGGTCTCCAGTGACGTACTGACGCTGGAAGACATATCCATAAAGCTCAGCAGCGCTTTCAGGTTGGAATCGCCGGCGCAGGCCTCCTTCACCCGCCCCCAGAAGGCCTCATTCAGGGTCTGCAACTCCTGGTTCAGTGTGATCAGTCCCTGCAACTCCCAGTCCGGGCGGCGGCCGGAGCGATAGTTAAAATACTGCCGTAACAGATACAATGCCGCCGAGCGAATAATGAAGTCATCCTGGGAGGCAAAGGGCAAATGATTCAGCGCATTGGGCTTAAGCTGTTTCAGAATCGGGCAGGCGCTACTGGCCATGATCAGGCCCATCAGTGAGCGCAACCCCTCCTCCAACGCTGTCTGCTTTTCATAGTCCCGTTCCGGCGTCACCACCCGCACCCGGGCGCTCTGGGTGGCCGGCAGCTCCTGAAAATCCGTCACCACTCCCGCCAGGTCCACGGCGGCGGGGCAATAGCGGCAGTCTTTCACCGTCAGCGGACAGTTGGGACACTGATGGTGGGACAACTGGGTCCAGGCCGGCGCCTGGGGCCGTTCTGCCTTGGCATCGAACTCCCGCTCCACGTCCACCTCGTAACTGCGGGTGCTGTGTTCCATGTCGAACCGATATTGAATTTTCATAGCCGGGCCCCGGGCAAGCGTCTCAGACATTCTGTTATTACCAGTGTAGACCTCTCCACGAAGGGAATCCAAAACCATCTAGGAGGCCGGAAAATCCGCGCACAGACTCTAAGCCGTTGATTCCTGATAAGCTGACAAAAAACCCTGGATTTCCTTTGCCCATCCTGGCGGTTTGTGTTCTATGCTGATTATGGTAACTCAGTACTATTCACGCCTTGGCAGGAGCGACTCAGCGTGTCTCTGGAATCCAGAATCCCCAATCCCGGCTCCAGCTCCCTTAACCCGGATCTGGACTGGAGCCAAATCAAGGAAACCATTTCCATGCTGTGCCTGGCCATGGCGCAGATTGAAACCACCCTCACCGACAGTTCCCGTTCGGTGGATGAGCTTTCCACGACGTTTACGGGGATGGCGCAGGACGCCCGTAAAGTCATGAATCTTTGTGAGCACGCCGACAGTGCGGAAAAATGGGAAACCCAGCGTACCGACATTATGAACGCCTCGCAGCAGATGCACGCGCAGATGCAGCGGGCCATTGTGGCCTTTCAGTTCTATGATCGCCTGACCCAGAAACTGCATCATGTGAACGAAAGTCTGTCGCACCTGGGGGATCTGATCGGGGATTCCCGGCGGCTGTATGATCCGGGCGAATGGAACCGGATTCAAAAGGAAATCCGCTCCAACTACACCATGGAGTGCGAACGCCTGATGTTCGATCACATTATGCAGGGCGCCACCATTACCGAAGCCCTGGAGCTGTATCGGCATCAGTTTGAGCAAACTGAAAACATGCAGGTGGCCGACGATACCGATGACGATATCGAGTTGTTCTAGCCGGCGGTCAAGCCCCGGGGCGAACCGTTCAGGCGGATTCCAGCACCCTTACGCGGTCCCCCAGCCGTAGCGTGCCCGTGCCCCGGGGTACCAGGTTCTGACCGAAAAACACCTGATTGCCCCGGCGCCGGTATTGTTGCAGAACCCGGAACACCTCCGGCTGTTTCTCCCCCGTGGCCGGGTCAATGGTGGGTATGGCACAACGGGAACAAGGCTTGACCACATCAAAAACCATCGCCCCCACCTGAATCACCCGCCAGTGGTCTTCACCCCAGGGCGCGGCATCCTCCACCACCAGATTGGGCCGAAAGCGCTGCATCGCCACTGACTGTGACATTTCCCCATTCAGATCCGCCAGCGACGCCTGGGTGGTCAGCAACAGGGGAAAGCCATCGGCAAAGCTGACCGTGGCCCCGCCGGGCGCATAGTCGGGGTCCACCGGTCGGTGAGTGCTGTCCGGCATATAAACCAGCCGACAGGATCGCCCCAGCACGTCGCTGAGCCACTGGTGCACCACCGGCGGGGCCAGCCGGGCCGCGCATTCGTCATCCCAGACCTGTACCGTCACCGGTTCACCATGGGCACACTGGGCAATACTGACCCGCAGGGTCTCCTGATCCCGGTGCGACAGGCACAGGACATCGTCGTCCAGTGCGGTTTGAATCAGCGCCATGGTCGCGCACTGACGCTGGGTAATAAACCGGCCCCGCGCATCCACCACCATCCAGCGCCGGTCCCAGGTGGGGCCAAAACGGTCAATGAAGAACGCTTCCCGGGCCATTGCTGCTAGGGATTTTACCGGATGAATGTACATTGCCCCTATGTGCATGGCATGGACCCCGCGTTGGTTGTGATACGAACAGACTAACCTATACTGTATCGGTAACCGGGTTATAACAAAACACACGCTGATTCCAGAGCGGGGAATGACACAGCATGAGAGCCTTGACCAGTCTGATTGCCATGATGTTGCTGAGCGCCTGCGGTGATTCCAAATTTGCCGATATGCCCCAGGCGGAACTGCAGGACCGCTACTACGAGTGCGAAAACGCTTCCAGCCTGTCGCCGGGGGCAGCCATCACCTGCGACAATATCCGCCGGGAGTGTGATCGACGGGCCGATGAATTGGGCCGCAAGGTTTGTTTTTAAACGTTTGCTTTTAAAGGTCTGCTGCCGAGCGGGTGCCTAAACAGAATCGCCAACGGCTAAAACAGCACGCTGGTGCCCTCCGCCGGGATCTCCGCATTGATGCCCAGTTTGTGCTGCAGTGTCTGTTGCAGGGTTTCCAGGGCCTCCGGCTCCCCATGTACCAGATACAGGCGGAAGCGGGATTTGAAATGACTGATCCAGTCCAATAACTGAGTCTGACCCGCATGGGCGGAAAACCCACCCAGGGTATGCACTTTGGCCCGCACAATAAAATCCTGACCGAAGAATTTCACGTGGCGGTTGCCTTCCACGATTTGACGCCCCAGGGTCCCCTGGGCCTGAAAGCCCGGGAACACCAGATGGCATTCCTCACGCCAGATATTGTGCTTCAGGTGATGGCGAATGCGACCGCCATTGCACATGCCACTGCCGGCGATGATAATGGCACCGTCCTTGATCCGGTTGATGGCCATGGAGTCTTCGGTGCTTTCGGTGAGCGTCAGCATGGGCAGATAGGATTTGGGATCGTCCCCCAGTTTGGCGGACACTTTTTTCAAATCGTCGGGATCCAGCAGATCCATATACTCGGTGTAGAGCCGGGTTACTTCGATGCCCATGGGGCTGTCCAGAAAGATCCGCTGCTGGGGCACCCGCCCCTGTTTGTACAACACCCCCAGATGAAACAGCATTTCCTGGGTGCGGCCCACGGCAAACGCCGGGATCAGCACGTTGCCTTTATCGGCACTGGCCTGGGTCAGCGCTTTACTTAATTCGTCCAGGGTATTGTCCAGGGTACGGTGGTCGCGATCCCCATAGGTGCCTTCCATCAGCACCAGATCGGCATTCTCCAGAATCTCCGGATCGCGCATCAGCACCGCATCGGCATTGCCCAGATCTCCGGAAAACACCAGCTTTTTTGAGTGGCCGTGCTCTTTGATGAGCAAATCCACAATGGCGGAGCCGATGATGTGGCCGGCGTCGTGAAACTGCAGTTTTACATGACCGTTAATGGTATGGGTTTCGTGGTAGGGAAGGCCCACGCAATGTTCCAGCACGTGCAGCACATCCTCCATGTCATACCAGGGTTCGATCTCCGGTTTGCCGGCCCGCTTGCGGCGTTTGTTTTCCCATTCCACATCCCGCAGATGGATGCCGGCGGCGTCTTCCAGCATGATGGCCAGCAGATTGCGGGTGGCTTCCGTGCAGTACACCGGCCCTTTGTAGCCGGTTTTGAACAGGCGCGGCAACAAACCACTGTGATCCAGATGGCCGTGGGACAATACCACCGCATCCAGTTGTTTCGGCTCAAAGGGGAATGGCTCACCATTACGCCGTTCCGATTGATGTCCGCCCTGGTGCATACCGCAATCCAGTAACAAACGAACCCCTTCCGACTCAATCAGATGACAGGATCCGGTGACTTCCCGGGCGGCGCCCCAAAAGGTCAGTTTGGCCATTAATGTCTCCTTCTTTTTTATGGCGCTACCTTAGCATAATACGGCCGGGCGGCGCCTGCGAAACTCGCGCTGCGCGCTCAGACAGCCGCAGGCTTCTCCCGCCCGGGACTGCGATGCTCCGCGGCGTGAGTATGCCCGCCAAAACCCACCCCCGCCCAACCTTTAAGCAGCTCTCCGCAAGCTCTGGAACAGCCCTTGCCGTCACCGATTTACTGTATATAATTACAGTATATGAACCCAGCATAGAGTACCTGACGCCATGTCCGCCGCCAAACCGCAACTGACCCAAATTCTGCAGCATCCCGCCATCTGGCGGGCGGCGGACGCGGTGCGTGGCCGGCAAGTGGCGCAACAGACCCGGGCCGTGGTGGCCACCGGCTTTCAAACCCTGGATCAGGCCCTGCCCGGCGGCGGCCTGCCCGAGGCCGGCCTCACCGAGCTGCTCTGCCCCCACTGGGGTTGCGGCGAAACCGAGCTGATTGCCTCCGCCCTGGCCAGCCTCAGCCGGCAGTCCCGCTGGCTGGTGTGGGTCAATCCGCCCTGGCTGCCTTACGCCCCGGCCCTGCAACAGCAGGGGATTGCGTTACCGAATACCCTGGTGGTTCATACCCGCAGCGACCGGGATACGCTCTGGGCCATGGAGCAATGTCTTAAATCCGGCGCCTGCAGCCTGGTGCAGGGCTGGCCCGGCAAGCCCCTGCCCCATCAGATCCGCCGCCTGCACGGGGCCGCCCGCCAGGGCCGGAGTCTGGGGCTGCTGATGCGGCCCCAAAGCCATTTGCAGCAACCCTCCCCGGCTCCCCTGCGGTTGGAGCTGGGGCCGCTGCAGGAAGCCATCCAGGTGCGGGTGGTGAAGTGCCCCGGCCATTGGGGCTCCCCCTGGCTGCGGCTGCCCCGGGCCAGCCTGAATCCCGTGCCGGCCAGCCAGCCACCGGCAACGCCGGCGGCGGAGACCCGGCCCCGGTTACTGCCCACCCCGGTGCCCCATTTTCAGTGGCACCCCCCTGCGCCTGCCGGAGGCTGACATGCTCTGGGCCTGTCTGCATTTTCCCGCCCTGGCGCTGAACCTGGTGGAACAGGGCGCCGCCGCCCCCGCCCCCCGGGTGGTGGAGGTGAGCCACCGGCAACGGCGGCTGGTGCTCCATGCCAATGCCGCGGCCCGGGAACAGGGGGTGGTGCCCGGCATGACCATTCCCACGGCCCAGGGTCTGGTGCGGGATCTGCAATGCCGGCTGTATGATCCCGCCGCGGAACAGCAGGCGCTCACTGAATTGGGGCACTGGGCCTATGAGTTTACGCCCCATATCCGTTGCCACGGCCAGCACAGTCTGCTGCTGGAGGTGGGCCGCAGTCTGAAACTGTTTGGCGGTGCCCGCCCTCTGGCCCGGCGCCTGCAACAGCAATTACCGGCGGGTTTTGAACCCTATGGTCTGACCTTCGCCCCCACGGACATGGCGGCGCTGTTGCTGGCCCGGGCTCATGCCGAAACCCACGCCGGGCAGGCGCTTTTTTTTTCCCTGCAATCCCTGCCCGCCTGCAGTGTGCAGTGGCTGGAGGTGGAGGACTCGCAAAAGGACCTGCTATGCAGTATGGGACTGCATACCCTGGAGCCGTTGCTGGCCCTGCCCCGGGGCGCCCTGGCCCGCCGCCTGGGGCAGGGGTTTTGCGATTATCTGGCGCAACTTAACGGTGAGTGTGAGCCACCTCTGCCCCAATGGACGCTGCCGCCCTACTTTCAGGCGGAGCTGGATTTCGTGCAGGAGCTGGATAACCGCCAGTCCCTGCTGTTCCCCATGCGCCATTTGCTGAGCCGGCTGGAGCATTACCTGCGGGCCCGCCAGGTGGCGGTGCCGGCACTGGAGTTTTCCCTCTGGCTGCGGGACCGGCAACGGCAGCAATGGCCGCTGATGCTGAGTACCCCGCTGTATCGGGTGGCGGATATCCTGCCCCTGGTGCAATTGCATCTGGAACAATGGTCATTGCCGGCGCCGGTACTGACACTGCAACTGAGCGCCCGCCGCTTCCTGCCATTGAGCGCCGGCCAGCAGGATCTGTTTCAACCCCACCCGGGGGATGACATCAGCCGCTATCAGTTGGTGGACCGACTCAAGGCCCGGCTGGGGGGACAACAGGTACACAGCCTGGGCATGGTGGCGGACCACCGGCCGGAGTATGGCTGGTGCAGTGCCACCCCGGGGGCGGGTCAGGCCCTGCAGCATCCATCGGAACAGCGTCCGTTCTGGCTGTTGCGCCAACCCCGCAAACTGCGGGCCAGCAAGGGTCTGCCGGTGTATGGAGCCCCCCTGCAATTACTAAAGGGGCCGGAACGGATTGAAACCGGCTGGTGGGATCAACAGCCGGTGAACCGGGACTACTACATTGCCCGTCGGGATAATGGCCAGCATCTGTGGGTCTATCGGGACCGCCCCAGCCAGGATTGGTTTCTCCACGGCCTGTTCGCCCGTTAGTGTGATCCATGGATTATTCCGAGCTGCATTGTTTTTCCAATTTCAGTTTTCTGCGGGGCGCCTCCCATCCGGAGGAACTGGTACAGCAGGCGGCGGCCCTGGGCTATGGCGCCCTGGCCATTACCGACGAATGTTCGGTGGCCGGGGTGGTGCGGGCCCACGTGGCCACCCGGGCACATCCCATCAAACTGATCGTGGGCGCCGATATGGTGACCGAGGAGCAACTGCATCTGGTGGTGCTGGCCCCCACCCGGGAGGCCTACGGTCAGCTTTGTACCCTGATCACCCGGGCCCGCAGCCGCAGCGAAAAAGGCCATTATCAATTGCGGGTGAAGGATCTGTACCCGGCCACCGACGCCTGCCTGTTTATCTGGTTGCCCACAGCAGGACAGTGCCTGCAACCCAATGAATATTGCCAGGCGCTGCTGGCAGCCACCGCTGAACGTTTATGGATCGGGCTGGAAAACAATTTACGCCAGGCCGATGCCGACCTGTGCCGGCAGCGGCAATGGCTGGCGCAGCAACTGGGGCGCCCGGTGGTGG
>MDSW01049944.1_pt1 | contig 15036 bp, 7 predicted proteins | sample 811171 | NCBI WGS metagenome assembly MDSW01 (sample SAMN05326641, study PRJNA326480) | marine metagenome | isolation source: seawater | place: Atlantic Ocean: North West | collected 2012 | reverse complement strand
GCATTAGGGAATAATCCTCGGAAAGAGGAATTTAGAGTGAAAGGAATCGTGGATCGTCTTGAGACTACCGGGAAAGTTTGGCTGGGGCTAACGCTGGGATGCGCTGAATGTCATGATCATAAATACGATCCAATTTCGCAGAAAGAGTACTACGAGTTGTTCGCGGTCTTTAATAACGTTCCGCATCTCGGAGAACGTTTCGATGTCCATGGTCCGAGGATCAATGTATTATCCCCTACCGTTCAACGATTAATTAATTACAACAAATCAGAACTAGCTCGTTTGAAGCAAACACCATCGAGTACCGATAAATTTCAAACAAACGATCGAGCTGAAATTTTATCCTTTCTTCATCGCTGGAGTAATAACCCCCAACTCATCAAGGCATTTCAGAGTCCCGCATTGATAATCGATGAATTATCCCTGAAAGGTTCAAAAGCTCATCTAATTCGAGAAGAAGAGACTCCGGAAATATCAGATAGTTTCTCCATCGGGATGTGGGTGAAAACGAAGCAAGCAGAAGCTGATCTCGTCAGTAAGTACGATTGGAAATCTGATCGCCGTTCCTATGTGTTTGGGATTGGTGGCCAAAAAGATCCAAAAAGTAAACCAGGCAATCTCTATGTCTGGTTATCACAGAACCAACATCCATTTCGCGGAGCCGTCCTTTATGGTTCGATTCCGGTTAATGATGACCGATGGCATCATGTAGCTGTAAGTTACGATGCTGGAGAATCTTTAAGGTTTTACGTTGATGGTGAATTGGATCAGAAGGCAGAATTGACAGGAGAACTTGTGAATTCCATTGCCACATCCCCTTTGCCCCTGAGTATTGGAGGTGGTTTTGATAATTCTTCCACCCCAAACCGATTCTTTTTGAAAGGGGAAATCAAAGACCTTATGGTATTTGACAGACCGCTGTCAGGCCTGCAGTTAATCGGTTTAACGAAAACAAAACATCGGGAAATCCATGATGCCTTCGCCGCGGATTTACTTTCAGATGAGCTTCTGGGGTATTACCAGCAACTGACGGGAAGTTTTCTTGATGAACCAACCCGGAGCATACAACGGCACGAGCAGGCGATTAAGAAATTATCTACTCAATTCGTTGAAGCTCAAATTATGGATGAGTTGCCGAAACCGCGGGAAACCTATGTGCATGTACGGGGGGATTTTGAAAATCGGGGGGAACGTGTTTCCCCCGGGGTTCCAGCCATTCTGGGTCACGGCCGAGATCAGCCGATTTCACGACTTACCTTTGCCCGAGGATTATTCGACCGACAGAACCCTCTTGTTGCACGTGTGGCAGTAAACAAAATTTGGCAACAATACTTTGGAAAGGGGATAGTCGGCACTGCTGACGACTTTGGACTTCAGGGAGAATATCCCAGTCACCCGGATCTGTTAGATTGGTTGGCGATTGAATTTATCGAAAGCGGCTGGAATATGAAGCATATTCACCGATTGATCTTAAATTCAGCGGTGTACCAGCAAGCATCTGTCAGGGCCGATTCGAGAAATAGAATTGATCCGGAGAACCGTCTGTTGAGCCGGGCCTCCAGATTCCGATTGTCAGCTGAGCAAATTCGTGATATCGCGGTACAGGCCAGCGGTCGATTAGACCCCCTGCTTGGTGGTCCCAGCGTATTTCCGGTACAGCCAGAGGGAGTTGGGCAATATCGTGATACCACCGCAGGTAAATGGGTGGCTTCGAGTGAACAGGAACAATACCGTCGTTCTCTTTACACTTTTTGGCAGCGTATGTCACCTTATCCGATGTCTGTCCTTTTTGATGTTCCCAGTCGCGAGCGTTGTGTAGTGACTCGTTTCACAACAAATACGCCTTTGCAGGCGTTGGCCTTGATGAATGACTTTAATATGGAGCGTTATGCTGAAGATATTGCCAACAGGGTAAGCCAAGCGTCCTCCGATGTGGAAGACCGCGTTGATCTGGCATTCCGGCTAATACTTTCCAGGCATCCCGATTCCAAGGAGCTCAAGGCGTTTACCTCATACTTAACCGTTAACAAGTCGGATTCGTTGTTTCAAATTGTGCAGGTGCTGTTAAACCTCGACGAGGCTTTGACGAGGGAGTAATACTATGAGTAAACAACAAGCAACTCGTCGCCAAATGCTGACGACTTCCTCTGGTGTTTTGTCTTTAGCGGCATTGTCGAGTATGGGCGTTTTTGCTGAAGATACCGGTCAGCATTTTGCTCCCAAAGCAAAAAGTGTTATTTATCTTTTCATGTCCGGAGGTCCTTCGCACGTCGATACCTGGGACCCCAAGCCGGAGTTGGCCAGGCTTAGTGGCCAGCCCATCCCTGAGTCCTACATTAAAGATGTACACTTTGCGATGATTCCATCCTCCATCAGGCAACCCAATTTGCAGGGTTCCCCGTTTAAATTCAATAGCTATGGTGAGTCGGGCATTTCCGTGTCGGAGCTTTTTCCTCACATAGCAACACAAGTCGATAAGTTAGCGGTCCTGCGTTCTGTTCACAGTAGAGTTTTTAATCATGATCCTGCCGTGAGCTTTCTCAATACAGGAGATTCGCGGGTAGGTCGACCTACGATGGGGTCCTGGATCAGCTATGGCCTGGGGAATTTAACAGAGGAGATGCCGGCTTATCTCGTCATGACTTCAGGTGTAAAAAGACAACCTTTGCTTACCAGTTATTGGTCGAGTGGCTTTTTGCCAACAAATCATCAGGGAGTTGAACTGAGAAATACGGGAAGTCCCATATTGTATCTGAAGAATCCGGAACGGATTTTTCGAGAAGATCGACAACGCCAATTGAGTTTGATGCGTTGGATGAATGACCGGAAATTTCAAGAGACGGGTGACCCTGAGATTAGGGCGCGTATGAAGCAATACGAACTTGCCTTTCGTATGCAAGCAGAAGCACCTCGCCTGATGGATTTGAAAAGGGAAACTACTGAGACTTTGGAACAATATGGAGTGGAGGAGAAAAAACCATCCTTTGCCCGGAATTGTTTACTCGCTCGGCGGATGGTCGAAAGTGGAGTCCGATACGTTCAGCTATATGATATGGGATGGGATTCTCATGATGGCTTACGATCACAGCATCGTCGTCAGTGTAACGCCGTTGATAAACCAATTGCTGCATTGCTTCAGGATCTTGAGCAGCGTGGTCTGCTTGATGAGACACTCGTCATTTGGGGCGGCGAGTTTGGCAGGACGCCAGTGATTCAGGGCGGTGGTGAGAATTGGGGGCGTGATCATCATCCACATGGATTTACGATGTGGATGGCCGGCGGTGGTATCAAAGGTGGCACCGTTTACGGCTCGACCGACGAATTTGGATTTCATGCACAAGAAAACAAAATTGAGGTGCATGATATTCACGCCACGGTTCTTAAAATGTTGGGAGTGGATCATACGAAGCTGACTTACCGTCATCAGGGACGTGACTTCAGGCTTACGGACGTGGGTGGTAGAGTAATAGACGAGATTGTTTTGTAAGCATCAGGCTTAGCCTATGCCAGCAGCTTGTCGACGACGGTTCCATGAACGTCCGTGAGACGGAAATCTCGTCCCTGGAATTGAAATGTCATGCGTTCGTGGTCGATACCCAACAGGTATAGCATGGTTGCATGCAGGTCATGAACGGTGACAATATCTTCGACCGCGTTATAACCCAGGTCGTCCGTGGCCCCTACCGTCGTTCCGGGCTTAATTCCTCCACCAGCCAAAAAGATTGAATACCCCTTAATATGGTGATCCCGTCCGTTGCCCTGAGCCATTGGTGTTCGACCGAATTCACTGGCAAAAACGATTAACGTGTCATCGAACATGTCACGTTGCTTGAGGTCTTTAATCAACGCGGAGATCCCCTGGTCGATTAGTTTAGCCGTGTTTTGACTAGCACCTTTCACATTACCATGATGGTCCCAACCGCGGTGGTAAAGCTGAATGAAGCGGCAACCGCGTTCAGCCAGACGGCGAGCCAGCAAGCAGTTTGCCGCAAACGTTCCATCCGCACCTTTGGTCCCATAGAGATCTAATGTGGTCTGGGTTTCATCGCTAGTGTCCATCAGTCCGGGGACACTTGCCTGCATCCGGAATGCCATTTCATATTGACTAATGCGGGTGGTAATTTCGGGATCGTTTACCACCGCGCCACGGAACTGATTTAATTGCTGCACCGCTTTGACAATGTCGCCCTGCCCTTCCCGATCAATTCCGGGAGGATTGTTTACATAGAGTACAGGATCTCCCTGGCTGTGAAAGTGAACACCCTGAAAACGACTTGGCAGAAAACCACTGTGCCATTGCCGTGAAGCAATTGGTTGGTCCTGTCCACCGCCGGATGAGGTGAGAACAACGAAGCCTGGTAGATTTTCTGTTTCGGATCCGAGGCCGTAGGTTAGCCAGGAACCCATCGACGGACGCCCGCTGATGGTTGTTCCGGTATTCATGAAAGTGTGAGCCGGGTCATGATTAATAGCTTCAGTCTTCAATGATCGAATGATTGCAATATCATCAGCCACGCTACCGAGATGCTCCCAGATTGCAGAAAGTTCATTGCCGGATTCACCATGTTTCTTGAATTCGTGTTGACCACCTAGACATCGCAATTCACGGTTTTGCAACTGAGCGATTGGCTGGCCTTTCGTGTAGGATTCAGGCATCGGCTGCCCATCAAGCTCTCGAAGTTTGGGCTTATTGTCAAATGTTTCCAAATGGCTCATTCCACCGGCCATTGTCAGAAAGATCACCCGTTTTGCTTTGGCTTCCCGGTGAAGTTTACCATTGAGAATGCCCGGCCAGCGAGGAACCTCGACATCCGCACCTTGTGTCTGTCCAAAGAGTGATGCGAGTGCATAAACACCGACTCCCTGCGCACCTTGTCCCAGAAAACAACGACGGTTTAACGAGAATGAATTTTTAGCCATTGAAATGACCTCCGGTTTATTTCGTAGCCGCAACGAAAAAGTTTAGTTGCGGGTAATTGTTTCATGCAGATTGAGAATAATACGAGCGACAGATGTCCAGGCAGCCAGTTCACTCTTATCGATGTTCTCAGCTACCGTTCGACGACCAACAGTCAGGTATTCATCAGCAGCTTGTGGATCAGCTTTATAATGTTCCAGATGTTTTGCCAGCACATTTAGTAACACGTTGGCTTCATTTGGATTCACGTTTCGTGACAGTGCTGTTTGGATGGCCCAGTTAAGCTTGCTTGAATCATCTGCTCCTCCATCCATCATAATGCGTTCAGCAAAGGCCCGGGCTGCTTCGACGTAAGTGGGGTCGTTGAGTAATACTAAAGCCTGTTGGGGTGTATTTGAACGAGGGCGACTGACAGTACATTCTTCACGACTAGGAGCGTCGAATGCTAAGAGGGAGGGGTGTAGGAACATTCGTTGCCAGTGGGTATATAAGCCTCGCCGATAAATTTCGTCACCCCCGGACATCTGCCAGGTTCGTTTTGGGAAGTTCATGTGCTTCCAATAGCCGGCCGGTTGATAAGGCTTTACACTCGATCCTCCGAGCTTATCTGAAAGCAGGCCACTAATGGACAAGGCAGTATCGCGAATCATTTCAGCATCCAGACGGAACTGGCTTTGACGCGCATATTTGTAGTTGTAGGGGTCGAGCGCTGCCAACTCGGCTGTCATCGTTGAAGATTGCTGATATGCACTGGAATTCACAATCAGCTTGACGATGTGTTTGAGATCCCAGCCACTTTCAATAAGTTCCACTGATAGCCAATCGAGTAGTTCCGGATGCGTAGGTCGAGTACCTTGCGCCCCCAAGTCATCTAAAGGTTCTGCCAATCCGTGCCCAAAGAACAGTTTCCAAAGCCGATTGACAACGACTCGGGAAGTAAGCGGGTTACCCGGATCCACCATCCAGTCGGCCAGATCCAGACGATTGGCACGTCTGTCATCGATAGCCATCGGTTTCATGAAACCGGGCACTGTCGGTGACGCTTCGGTGCCGGAATCATCCATCCAGTTACCACGAGGTAGAACACGAATCATTCGGGGTTCCCGAACCCGGGTCATTAAAGTACGTGGGGCTGAGTTGTTCAATTGTTCCAATTGTTTTTGCAACTGAGCGAGCTCGTCGCGTTGGGGCTTCAGATTTGTACTGTTATCACGATAGTAATCTGAAAGCTTGTTTTGTTCAGCTTCTGTTCGCTCAGTCTTCACAAGGATCGCACCAATATCGGCGGGAACACCGCTATTGTTATGAGCATAGTAGAATCCGGCTCCCCCGGCGCCCTGTGAAATCTTCACCAGCAGCGTATTATCACCTTCGGTAAGGTCAACCGTCACCTTTTCCTGATCGGCAGCCGGGCCTCGGGTAACTTTATTGTTTAAAACCTCTTTTTGATTAAGCCAAACCCGAATTCCATCGTCGCTGCCAAATCGCAGTTCAATTTTGGTAGCAGCTTTTACGGTGAGAGTGCGTTGCAGATAATGAGCACTATTTGGAGTCTGGTCGAGGGCATGAATCGTGCCATCGGCAAAGTCCTTTTCACCCCATTGCTTGTCACCAATGGGCGCAGCCGGATCAACTACTTCGGCTTCGTTAAAGAATGATTTATCATGAGCTTCGTCAAAACTTGCGGCCCCGATTGGACCAATATACTGCCACTTGCCGACGGTGATACTGGTGTCAGCCTGTTTTACCAGTTCGGCTTCCCATGCTTTGCGTGAATCTGAGATCTCACGTGCTGCAATATTCAAGGTGTTTTGTTTTTCAGTAATGATTCTGTTCTTTTCAGCAATCTGGTCAGCCAGCATTCCGTTGATCACGGGAAATGCAGGGGCATTTCCTACTCCGACTTCATTGATGTCAGCAAAGAACGATGCGAAATTGTAAAAGTCCTGTGTCGTGAAAGGGTCATACTTATGGTCATGACATTCGGCACATCCCAGCGTGACTCCGAGGAAGATGGACGCAGTGTTACGCACGCGGTCAGCGGAGTACTTCGCTAAGTACTCTTTTGCCTGAGCACCACCTTCGTCGGTGGTTTGAAGCAGCATGTTGAATCCAGAGGCAACCTGTTGTTCAATGGTCGCATTCTCCATCAAATCTCCTCCTAACTGCTCCCGAACAAATTGATCATATGGCTTGTTGGAGTTGAAAGAGTTGATGACATAATCTCGGTACGGAGCGATTTGCCGCGTTTTATCGGCGTGGTAGCCGTTGCTGTCTGCATAGCGAACGATGTCCAGCCAATACATCGCGAGTCGTTCACCATACTGCGGTTTGTCCAGCAATCGCTTAACGAGATTCGAATAGGCTTGAGGGTCTTTATCGTTTACGAACTCGGCAACTTCTTCGGTGTTTGGAGGAAGTCCTAAGAGGTCAAAGCTGAGACGACGAATCAGCGTTACCCGGTCAGCGGGCTCGCTCATAGTCAACGTTTCCTTGGTCAATTGCTGGATGATAAAGCTGTCGATGACATTAGGAACTCCATCTTTGCCGGACTTTGGAATCTCCGGGCGATTAGGCGCAGTCCAGGCCCAATGCTGCTTCCATTCAGCTCCTTGATCAATCCATTTCCGGATTAATTCGACTTGCTTGCTAGTTAGTTTTTTACGGAAATCAGCCGGCGGCATCATTTCATTTTCGTCGGTCGATGAAATTCGTCGAAACAGCTCACTGGCAGCAGCTTTGTGAGGTTGAATAAGAGCAACGTCCCGTTGAGCAAAGACACTGTCTTTGTCATCTAGACGAAGCTCGGCTTGGCGTGCGTTTTCATCAGGGCCATGACAGGCAAAGCAGTTATTCGATAAGATGGGGCGAATGTCTCTATCAAAGTCCACTTGCTGAGCTGAGGCTGCTGATTGCGTTAATATGCTAATGCAGAGTCCAAATGATAGAGCCAGAAAACGACGATTGGCCATTGTAAATCACCAGTTACGAAAGCAATGAAATTTCAATTTTCGAAAACGCACTTCGCATGTAGATGAAGACACGCTACCCAGTGCAGTCCCTCTATTATAGCGGACGAATTAGCTCGAGTGGAACTTGGATTTGATCAGGAAAATAGGAGATTAGAGGGCTTCCGTATGCCCGTCAACTTCAAAAACCCGCAGATGTTGATTGGAGTGGATGTCCGTCAATGTTGTTTCTTCCCCTGAAGGCCAGAGGATTTTTACGGAATCTATTTTGGCATGATTTTGTAGACCAACATGCACATGGGCCGGTGCTTGAGAAAGGAAGTTAACGACCGGGTAGAGTTCACGTTTTACCGTGAGATCCCCGGCGGTGACTATGATTTTAGCTCCGATTCCGGCAGTGTTGCTTTGCTCACCTCGCAGCGAGATGGTAAGCCAGTTTGTTTTGGGAAAGTTGTTTTGGTAAACAACAATCGCTCCGCCACCCACTTGCCGCACAAATAGCTCCGGCATCCCGTCGTTGTTGATATCAGCACTGACGATCGTTCGTGAATCTCCGCGGTTATCACTGCCAGAGAGATAAGATATATCTAGAAAAGAACCGTTTTGGTCGTTGAGGAAACATCCATTGCGTTCGTAAGCACTCAGGTTTTCTTTCACATTGGAGAACATAAACGGGTTGCCCACCCAGAACTCGCCATTATCTTCATCCACATCGCGAAGTTCAGGTACTGAAGTAGTACAGCTAAATGGCTGTGACACGACAGCCAACCAAACACAACGTCAGCCATCCGGCTTATCTTCGGTAACGCTTTGAAATCCAACCGGAGCATAGATTTCCTGATAACCATCGCCATTCAGGTCGACCGCTCCTGTTCCGTAAGCCCAACCGACATCATTTACTCCGACTTCGCGCCCGATTCGTTTGAATGTGCCATCGCCGTTATTGTGATATAACTCATTGCCGGAAACGAATTCTTCCAACTGTTTTGCCACGTCATGGGCATAATTTTCGTAAAGATCGGCTCGGATATTTCCTACGATTCGTTCGCCTGCTTTGGAATACATGTTGGCCAGATAAGGATCACCGAATCCATCATTATCGATATCGGCGACCGTGATTCCCATGGAAAAACCTCCATGGGTTCCAGGAAGGTCCGCCAAAGTAAATGTGCCATCACCTTGGTTGAGGAAGTAATCATTCCGACCAAATTCACAAGCAGACATAAAATCGGGCCATTGGTCACCATTGGCATCAAACCAAACCGCAGAAAACGCTCCCGTCCCCAGACCAATAGTGTTGGATTGTTCGGTAACATCTTCGAATTTGAAATTGCCAAGGTTTCTCCAGAGACGATTTTCAGTTGCCCGTTCAGTTTCTTCGGTCGCGTTAACCCAACCGTGAGCACCTTCTTTTACAATCACTCCAACTTCCATAAAGTCAATCATTCCGTCTTTATCGAAATCGACGACAGCGATACTTCCGAGGCGTTTAGCGAGTGAAACGTCAAACTCCTCCGGGGTCAGTTTGCGGAAAGTTTTGCCGGCTTCATTAACGTACATTGACTGACCAATAATCAGGTCTTCATAGGTGTCGTTATTAAAGTCAGCAACCACAGCCACTGGCTCTTTGATGAATCGTTGTAACCCGAGTTGGATGGATTGTTCTTTGAATTTCCCGTTGCCATCACCAACATAAAAGAATAGGCCATCCAGGTCGGTTATCAGGAAGTCTGTATTTCCGTCCTGATTAAAATCATTCGCAAAGATACCGCCGGTGACAAAGGGACGAGTTTGTCCTTCGCCGTAATCATGCTTCCAATTATCACGTAGCCCCAGATTGGTGATGCCAGTGCTGTTGGTGATATTTTCCATCAGGAATTTCTCAGCCGCGCCATATTTCCCTTCATACGGAACACAGCCGAGGATGTATTCTTTGGCATCGGGAGTTTCTTCCGAGATAGCTGTGATGCGGCACGAGAATTTCAGCGAGAGAAAGGCGATGTTGCCATCCGGGTTCTTACCGGCCATTGAAATTTTAAAACTGCCATTCCACGGTCTGTCGAATTCGCCATGATGCTCCGGCTTCATTTGCATCACTTTGAATCCGGAGCGTTCCAGTTCCGTAAAACGTTCCCGTAATTCTTTGACCTCATTTACAAATTCAGTTCGGTTTAATGATGGTGTCCGGGACGATTTGGAAGTCCACGTTTGGAAATTAGCAAAATCAAAATGATGGGATGTTGCCTTTTCCCAAACAAACATCTCCCCTTCGAAATCGGGAGCAAAGAAACTCTCGAAGGTTTCCCAATCCTGCTGTTTGATGGAATTATTAATCTTGGGAAATGCCAGGTCACCCAATACGAAGCCGCCGAAGTGTTCAACATCCTGTAGGTATTTTGCATCTTCTTCAGAGATTGCCAGTGTTTGATCATTCTCAGTCGTTTGCAGAGCCTGGGCCGCCCCAGTGCCATCGACCGTCGGGTTGGTGGTTGATTCCTGTTTGGAATCACAGCCAACCAAAGCGAGGCCCATGAGGCCCATAGAGAATGTTGCAATTAGTCTTGATAGGAACAAGATGAGTACCGTAAAGGGTGAATCCTGAGGAGTGTCAACTATCTGAAATATAGCATTCAGCCTAATTAGGGGAGATAAAAACTCAATTGGATTCTAAAGGGAACGACTATCTGGAGAGGTCGACGTTATTTGATCGGGATGTGTATTTTCGATCTAAATGTGTATATCCACCGTCCACATAGTGAATTTGTCCCGTGGTATGTAGCGAACGTTGTGAGGCCAGGAAAACCACCATATCCGCGATTTCCTGTGAGCTTGTAAACCGTTTTCCCAGAGGGATGATCGCTTCGATTTGCTTTCGTGCTGCGGTCGGATCAGCCGATTGTTCAATCAATTCAGCGTACAAAGGTGTCCAGGTTTCAGCAGGGACAACCGTATTCACTCGAATATTGTCGGCAGCTAAATCTAATGCCCATTCACGGGTCATCCCGTTAATACCCCCCTTAGAGGCTGCATATCCACTCGTACCTCCCTGCCCTGTGGTGGCAACTTTGCTGCTAATGTTGATGATGGCACCTTGCGATTCTTTCAACGCCTCAAGAGCATAATGAACCATCGCGTAGTAATGGATTAAATTGTTTTGTAGTGAGCTCAGAAATGCTTGCGGGCCATCCGTTAACGAGACCCCATCATTCACGCCGGCATTATTGATCAGGATGTCGATTTTCCCAAACTCAGCCAAAGTGCTTTTGACTGCCTGCTCGCAAGCCGCCATTTCAGTCAGGTCACCCTGAATAAATTTACAGCGTTGGCCTTTCACGGCATACTCAGTTTCCAACGCTTCACCTTCTGACGAAGAGCGGTTTACATTGGCGACGTGAGCACCCTCTGCCAGCAGCGTACGAGTGATAGCTTCGCCAATACCTTTTGAGCCGCCTGTCACCAAAGCAACTTTGCCGCTTAATCCTAGATCCATAGTTTTTGCCTGTTTTTATTCCGCGTCGAGATCGATACCTAGATTGTCGTTGTTGAATTGGAATCCGTTTCCATCAATATCTATGAAGACCGGATTTGCGACGGCAGTCGGTTCATCGGCTCCCCGTCGTTCACCCTGCACAGGTCCGATCTTTAAATCTTCGCCGATAGTAGCCACGATAACATGGGTATCTTCCTTTAATTCAAGTTCAATGATTTCATTAAAACGTGTGACAGACGTGGCAGGGAACATTTCTGGCTGGGAGCGTCGCGTAAAGTTTAGGTTTTTAGCCATTCGGCCATTTAGGAAGACCTGCACCCGATTAATATCGAACCAGTTTGGACATTGCACACGAATAGATATCTTGACTTTACCGGAAGTTGCGATGAGATCGTCACCGGGAACGGCCTGAGACTTTTTGTCGGTAGAAACACTGACGTCTAAAAATGGGCCATTGGACATGACAATATTTCCCCGTCGACATGCAGATACAATATTCTCTGTCTTGATACGCCCCGGATTATCCGTTGGGGAAAGGACATAGTTTCTTAAATAGCCGGCGTCGTGATTGTTGTAGTGACAGTCGGAGTTCACGACACCTGTAATGCGGTATCCTTTATTGATTAACTGCATCCAATAAAACATGACTGGATCACGAGAACTCGAAGGTGTCGATTCTTCCGGGATTCGGAAAATGGATTGTGGAGGATGAACTTCCATCGAGTCCATATAGGCAAGCATGTCCCGGAAACCGCCGTCTGCTTTGTTGTCAGTATCCTTATCACGCCAAATCTGCATTAAAGCCGGATGGTCTTCCTGGACGATTTTGTCACTGTTGTTATTCCAGCCTTTGAGACGCTTGATTTGGGTAACCGGGTTATCGTCAATGACCGGCCCACCACCATCTTGAGTTCGCGGAACGTGAATCAGTGGAAAGGCATTCTGGTGGTTGACTGGTAGTACGCGGCCGGTAAGTTCCATCCCGGTTACTGTTCCCATCAGGTGTTCGGCACGTAGTTGTTTCAGGATTGGTGTGAACGAATCGATACGCTGATGTTCTGTAGCAGGTGAGTACTCAATGTTTTCCGCTAGTAGCGTTACGACGCGTCCATATTGATCCGTCGTATTGTCACCGGACGGCGAGCTATGAGTATGGAAGTCTGCGCTAATCCAGCCACGAGTGTCGACGACATGATCGAGTGAAGATTTGAGGATTGTCGTTTCACCTTCTTGTATGACGATCGTTTGTATATCAGCATTAAATTCAGGGCCATGACTGATGATGACTCTATAACTGCCCGGGAGAAGTGGATGATGTACTTTTCCATGGTTCGCATAGATCAGATTTTCAGCAAAAATGGCATTCTGTTTGGGGGCAAATTCCGGTGTCGCAGTCTCTTTTAATCCCAGAAACGAAAGCTTGGCATAAATGGGGCGGCCATTTCCATCCGTAATTCGAGCTGAGAGATAGCCTGCCTGCTTCAGAGTGATGACTTGTTGGATTGGTTCTTTAACTGACAGTGAAAGTGTCCGAGGAGGTCTCCCAGCCGCATGACAACCCAAAGTGTATTCACCGACGGGCAGTGAAAATTTGCAGTTACCATCGTGATCAGTGCGTATATCGCCAACCGTGTTGTCACCCTGTCGAATGTTAACATAGGCATGGCTGATTGGACCATCGGCATCCGTGATAGTTAATTGGATAGTGTGTTGACCTACTTCATTGAGATCGTTAAAGATGGTTTTTAACTCCAGTAGGCTCCCTGTAGGAATCAGATTCCTTTGAAAGTTACTGTGCTGCATGGGCTGAATTTCAACGGACGTTTGGTCATTTTGTAGGAACCGCACAATTCGGCCACCACTGCCTGTTCGTTGAACCTGATGCTCGACGCTCCAAATTCCATAGGCTTGCTTAAACCACTGATCGTTTGCCCAAAACATATTAGCATCCGAGCCTAAGACGAATGGACTATCAGCCCGAATGGAGTCCTGTAGATTAAGTTTGACGGGCTTTTCAGAGTCGTTATGGAACTGAGTAATAACTTTTAGGGTTGGATCACCATTCCTGATTGAGTAGAAAACTCGAGCGAATGTTCCATTACTTTCTTTCTGACTTGTGATATGGAGCTCGGCTTGGGCAGGCAAGCCCTCTTCTGCCAGAACGATATCAACTTGTTTAGGATTGGTAAATGAAAATTGCTGGCCCGTTGGGTAGTAGCATCCTAATTGATCATTGTTTGAGTCATGTCTGGTTAGGTCGAGTACACAACCGCCGACTTCGCGGATGGTCAGGTTGGCGTTACGAGTCGGGGTTGGTTGTGCGATAATCGCGGTGAAGATGTCATTTTGTAATACATAGTCGCCATAAATGGCATCGACTTCTTTTCCGGCTGGTACGTACTTGTCCCAGTTTTCCGGTGTCAGTTGTTCCACTTCGGATCCGTTTAGCTGGAGACACAGACTTAGTAGTGTGACGACAGGAAGTGATTTAATGTAAAGCATGATCGTTTCAGTTTTTAATTGGTGAGAATTCCGGAGGGGATGCGAGACCAGTAATTGAGGGTATTGCGGTCATTAGTTTGTTTTGGACCGGGAGTGCTTCTTCCATTTGCAAATTGTTGCCGCATCAACTCGTACATTTGTTTGACAACGTTCGGATTCTGTTTTGAAACATCCTTCATTTCACCCAGATCTTCTTTCAGATTGAATAGTTGAACAAAGGGGGCTTCTATTAGCTGTTCCCGGGTCGGATTGTTACCAAATTTTTTCACGGCAGCAGGCCAGGCGTCAACAGGTTTAGGAACATTTCCATAAACTCCCAGGGCACCACTTCCTGGGCAGAGACATAATTTCCAATCGCCCATTCGGTATGCCCAACCATGCGTTCCTTGCATCTGTAGGTTCTGCCGAGGAGCCTTTGCATTCGGATCTCTTAGCAATGGAAGATAACTAATCGAGTCAACACCCTGGTTTTTAGAGAGTTCACTACCGGTGATTTCAGCGATAGTTGCCAAGAGGTCATTGAGGCCAATCAGGCGGTCGCAAGTTGAACCCGGTTTGATATGGTTGGGCCATTTAATAAGGAATGGAATTCGCATTCCTCCTTCGTAGACAGAGAATTTGTAACCCCGCAGCGGACCTGAAGGATAGTGGCCTTGTTTCTCCAGACCTTTGATATTGTTGTATGTGGCTTCCAGAATATTTCCGGCATAAGGTGCTGGCCCGTGGTCAGAGGTGAAAATGACGATGGTATTGTCATCAATACCGTGCTTTTGCAAGGCTTCCATGGTTGAAACCAAACAGTAATCTGTCTCATGAACGAAGTCCCCGTAGACACCCAGATCGGTTTTGCCCTGAAAGTCAGGATGAGGGCTTGTGGGAGTGTGAGGTGCTGTTAGGGCAAAATAAAGGAAGAACGGAGTTCCGTTCCTCGAACCTTTGGCGTTTCGGGCTATAAACTGATTTACTTCTTCACGGAAAGTTTGCAGTACTTCATAATCTTCGAAATTTTCCTCAGTGGGGCCAACACGATTGAATGCACTCCACCCTCGCATCTTATTCACCTTACCGAGAAACCTTTGATTTTTCAGGTAGACATAGGGGAACATGTCGAGAGAACCAGGAAGAATAAAACTGTAGTCAAATCCATGATCGTTAGG
>MDSW01034812.1_pt1 | contig 15039 bp, 5 predicted proteins | sample 811171 | NCBI WGS metagenome assembly MDSW01 (sample SAMN05326641, study PRJNA326480) | marine metagenome | isolation source: seawater | place: Atlantic Ocean: North West | collected 2012 | reverse complement strand
GCGGCGCGCGCGCCGCGTCCGCTCGGGTCCGTCGCGCGGGACGCCGACGCGCCCGGGTCGAGGCGAGAGGCGTCGAAGGGGGGATCCGGCGTGGTCGCTTTTTCCCTCCGCCGCGGAACCAACAAAACACCGCGCGGGCGGGAAACCGCCGTCCCGCGCGCGGCGTTTGAAGCGCTTTTCCCGCGCGCCGCGCGAGGCGCGCGACGCGGGCTCTCGGCGCGCGCCCGGCGCGAGGACGCGCCCGACGCGCCTCGGACACGCGCTCCCCGCCCTCGGACGCGCGTCGCCCGCGTCCTCCACCCCCTGGCCGACGCTGACCCCCGCCCCGCCCCGCGCCCGCATCCATCCTCGTCATCACGCCTCCTCCGTCTCCTCGACCGTCAGGCTCGGAGATTTTCCGTCCCGCGCGGATCTTTTCTTTTTCGCAGCGAGAGGCCGCGTGCTCGCGCGCCCTTACCCGGTCGCGTTTTTGTGACGCGGGGCGGCCGCCGCGCTCGCTGACGCCTCCGCGCACCGCACGCGCGCCGCGCGCCGAGGTCCGAGGGTCACGATGGTCACCCCCGTCGCGAGCCTCGCGCCGGCGGGCATGACCCGGCCCAGCGCGCCGCGCCCCGCGACGGCGCCCTCGCGCCTCCCCGGCGGTCACGCGCACGGCGCGGCGCTTCGGTCGTCTCGCTCTTCCGCGGCGGCCGCGACCCCCCTCGGGTTCCGCGCGCGCGTCCGCGACGCGTCGTGGTACCGCCCCGCCTCGCGCGCGACGCCTCACTCCGTGCCGCCGCGCGCGTTCGCGTCCGACGGCGACGGCGACGCCCCCGCGGCGACCTCGTCGCCCGTCTCCACCGCCGCCTCCCCGCGGGCGGGCGTGAGATCGTCCATCGTCGCCGCGCCCACCGCGCCCAACCCCGGCCCGAGGAAGACCTTCTTCGAGGAGTCCTACGACATCGCCATCCGCGAGTACGTCCCGACCTCGATCAAGGTCACGGTCCAGTCCAACGGCGTCGCGTTCAAGCTCAGGGTGGAGAGCACGAGCGCCGCGGACCTCATGCTTCACTGGGGCGTCGCCGGCGCGAGGGCCCCCGACCGCTGGATCATGCCCCCGGCGAGCATCATGCCCCCGGGCACGGTGGAGAGCTCGGAGGTGTGCCAGACCCCGCTCGTGAAGGACGTGGACGCCGACGGGAACGACATCTCCGCCGTGGTCGTGGAGGGGGACGTCGAGGACGCCCCGCACTTCCTCAACTTCGTGCTCTGCGACAAGAAGCACAACATCTGGTACCACCAAAACGGGGGGGACTTCTTCAGGGTCCCCTGCCCCGCGCTCCCCGAGGAGGAGGAGGAGGAGGAGGAATTGGAGGAATTGGAGGAATCGGAGGGTCCGGATCCGGAGGTGGATTCGGAGGAGCACCAGACCGCGGGCGCGGAGGGTGAGGCGGCCACTCAGGCGTCCGCCGCGGCGTCCTCGCCCGCCCCTTCGTCCCCGCCGGCGAAGAAGTCCTCCCCCGGGGGCATCTCCTCGCTCCTCGGCACCCTCTCGAGCTTCAAGCGCAACCCGAGCTCGGCCCCCGCGCGCAAGGCGAAGGAGCGCGCCGAGAAGCTCGGACTCAGCGACGACTTCGACGACGACGAGTACGAGCTCGACGGCGTGACGCCGAAGCGTTCCACGTCGGTGGCGAGTTTGCTCCAGGCGAAGGCGCGCGGCGAGAAGGTTCCGAAGAAGCGCCCCGGCGGCTTCCGCGTGGGTCTCTTTGGTTTGAAGGCGAAGGACGACGGCGCCGGCGACGAGGGCCCGGGCCCCGGCGCGAAGGCGGCGTCCAAGGCCCGCGAGCTCGAGGATCAACGAGCGAGGGAGACGGCCGAGGCGGAGCGCCTCGCCGCGCGGCGCCCGCCGAAGGTGGACTGGTTCGAGTTCCACTCGCAGTCGCACGTCGTGCACACGGAGGTTGATAAGATGATGCGCGTCGGCATTCGCGTCGACGTCGAGTCGGACGCGCCGGGCGCCTCCGCGAGGGTCCGCGTGGAGACGGACCTGCCCTCCGAGAAGCTGTTGCTGCACTGGGGCGTGGTCCCCCGCGGCGCGCGCGCGGACATGTGGACCGTCCCCGCGCCGGCGATGCGCCCCGAGGGGTCCAAGGTGTACGGCGACAAGGCGCTGCAGACGCCGATGACGTTTTCCCCCGGCGGGCTCGGCGGGGATTTCGCGTACGCCGAGTTGGACACGGGCGCCGCTCCCGGGGGCCTGCGCTTCGTGATCAAGGAGGAGGGCGGCCGCGACCGGTGGTTCGATAACTACGGCGGCGATTTCGTCGTTCCGTTGCCGGAGCAGGCGATGAGCTCGAGCCTCATCTCCCCCCCCGCGGGGCGCGCGGGGCCTCCGCCCCAGGCGCCGACGGAGGGTCTCGAGGAGGCGCAGCTCGCGCTCGGCGGCGCGGCGGCGAAGACGTACGGCGGCGGGAAGGAGAACGCGAGCCCGTACGCCGAGAACTGCGTCGTGGTGGCGAGCGAGGCTGTTGAGGCGGCGAAGCAGGCGTCGAAGCAGGCGGCGCTCGCGACGGCGGCGGCGCGGGACTTGCCCGAGGACGGCGTCGCGAGCACCAAGGCGCGGCGGCTCATCGCGCAGGCGGAGCAGGCCAAGGCGTTCGCTCGCGCGAAAGCCGCCGAGGCAGAGCTCGCGGCGAGCCGGATCCGCGAGATCAACGAACAGCTGGGCCTGAACCCGAACCCGGACAAGACGCCCGAGGCGTTGGCGCGCGAGAAGGAGCGCGCGGCGGAGGACGTCGCGCGCATGGCGTCGCAGAGCTGGGCGGGGGAGGCGTCGGCGGAGATTTCCGAGGATACCCTCCGGCGCTGGCGCGACGAGATGGAGCTCACCGTCACCAAGGAGGCGGAGCAGCGCGCGGCGGAGGCGGAGAAGGCGGCGAGGCGGCTGTTCGACGAGAACAAACGCCTCGAGGCGGAGCGCGAGAAGGAGGCGGCGAGGGCGCGCGCCGACGCGGAGGCGGCGGAGGCGGCGAAGGCGGAGGAGGCGCAGCGGCTCGAGGCGGAGGCGCGCGCAGCCGCGGCGACGGACGCCGCGAGGGCCGTCGCCGAGGCGCGCGCGGCCCTCGAAGCCGCCCAAACCCAAGAAGAAACCCAAGAAGAAACCCAAACGGCGGACGTCGAAGCCGAGTACGCGACGGACGCGTACCAGCCCCCCGCGTGGTTCACCGACCCGAACGCGACGTCGACGGCGACGCCGCCGCCCGCGCCCGCCGGCGTCGACGGGGTTTCGGTTTCGCCGCCGCAGCCGCAGCCGACGACGGCGACCCCCCCCGCGCGGAGCGCGCCAGGGGAGCGCGTGCAGACGCCCACGGGCAACGGCAGGGAGCTCCTGATCCAGGGGTTCAACTGGGAGTCCGCTCGGTTGAAGCACGGGTCGTGGTACCGTAAGGTGATTGAGCTCGCGCCGACGCTGGCGGAGCGCGGGTTCACGACCATCTGGCTCCCCCCCCCGACGGATTCCGTGAGCGCGGAGGGGTACATGCCTCGCGACCTGTACGACCTGAACAGCAAGTACGGGACGCTCGAGGAGCTCCGCGAGTGCGTCGCGGAGCTGAAACGGCACGGGATCAAATCGCTCGGCGACGCGGTGCTGAACCACCGGTGCGCGCACGCGCAGGGCCCCGACGGGTTGTGGAACCAGTTTGGCGGGAAGCTGGATTGGGACGCGTCGGCCATCGTGTCGGACGACCCGCACTTCGGCGGGCGGGGGAATCGCTCGAGCGGGGATTTTTTCCACGCCGCGCCCAACATCGACCACTCGCAGGATTTCGTCCAGCGCGACATCTGCGAGTGGCTCCGGTGGCTCCAGGCGGAGGTGGGGTACGACGGGTGGCGCCTCGATTACGTCCGCGGCTTCTCGGGGACGCACGTGAAGAAGTACATGGAGGCGACGGACGTGCACTTCGCCGTCGGCGAGTACTGGGACACGCTGAGCTACGACTACGACCAGCCCCAGTACAACCAGGATCCGCACCGGCAGCGCATCGTCAAGTGGATCGACGACGCCGGCGGGTTGGCGGGCGCGTTCGACGTCACCACCAAGGGTATCCTGCACGCGGTGTTCGAGAGGCAGGAGTACTGGCGCCTCTCGGACGGCGACGGGCAGCCCCCCGGGGTGCTCGGGCGGTGGCCGAGCCGCGCGGTGACGTTCATCGAGAACCACGACACGGGGAGCACGCAGGGGCACTGGAGGTTCCCGGAGGGGTTCGAGCAGCTCGGGTACGTGTACATCCTCACGCACCCGGGGACGCCGACGGTGTTCTGGGACCACCTGTTCGAGTGGCACGATCCGGCGCTCAGCGAGTGCATCGTCAAGCTCATCGAGTTCAGGAAGGAGATGGGCGTGCACAGCCGATCGAGCGTCAAGATTTTGCGCGCGGAGCAGAGCGTCTACGCGGCGCAAATCGACGACGCGCTCGTCATGAAAATCGGCACGGGGGAGTATTCGCCGAGCGAGGCGGAGTGGGAGTATCACACCCACGGCATAAGCTGGTGCCTCTGGAGGAGGAGGGGGAGCGCGCAGGCGTGAGACGGAACGCGCCGAGTCGAAACGGTACGGTTGGGTTTGTTTTTGTCCTCCTTCCTCCCCGGGGCGGGGGGAGAAGAATACAAATCGTATCGTCGCGCGACGGGAGAAGGGGGGGAGTTCGTCGCGAAGGCGCGACGGCGAGGGAGATATTGACCGGGACGACGACGTCGAGCGGCGTGTGAACACGTCCGCGTCGCGTCGGCGCGACGGGTCCGAAACGGCGCCGCGTTCCCGAGGGATGGAGAGTCTGTGTGATGTGATATCCAAAATTCGTCCCCGCGAACGCGCGACGCGCCGCGAGTCCAAGACGCGAAGCGCCCACCCCGCGTGAACACGTTCGGTTCGACCGACACGCGTTCGGTTCGACCTCCACGTTCGGTTCGACCTCCACGTTCCCCTTCGTGTTCACCCCTTCCACGCGTCGGCGGCGACGGCGACGGCGGAGGCGACGCCGAACCCCGCGGCGTACGCCCCCGCGCCCTTCCCAACCGCCGACGCCGCGCCCGATCCCGCGCCCCGTCTGTTCCCCTCATCACCCGCGCGCGACGCGCCCCAGCCCCCCCCGGCGGTACCCGAGCGACCCTCTCCTTCGCCCGCACCACCGCCCTCGCCTTCGCCCGTAGTACCCCCGTCGCTTCGCTCGAGGATGGCCGCGGCGAGGCCGAGGGTCACCGCCGCCGCCGTCGCCAACGCGAGCGCGCCCGTCGCCGCCGCGCTCCTTTCCGATCCGGGACCCGACCCGGGGGGGGGAAGAGCGCCGCCGCCGCCGCCCGACGTCGACCAATGACCGCCGCTCGCGTGACCGAACGCCGCGCGTCGCGCCGCCACGTGCGCCTCGAACGCATCGCCCATGCGAAACGCCGAGGCGGGCGCGGGGGGGGACGCCGAGGCGGAGGCGGAGTCTGAGGCGTCGGAGGCGGAGTCGGAGGCTTCGGAGGCGGCAGCGGCTGCCGAGGAAGAAGCCTTCGGAACGCTCCGGAACGCGCCCTCCTCGTCCCCCCGCCTCGCCTCGCGCTCGTCCCCGCCCGGGTCTCTTCGGGGGGCCCTCGCCTCGTTCCCCCGCGCGCGGATCTTCTTGAACCCTTCCCGCCGCTTCCTCCTCGCCGCGTCCTTCGCCGCGCGTTCGCTCGCCGCGAGCCGTTTCCGCTCCTTCTCCTCCGCGACCCGCGCCTTGGCGAGCGCCACCTTATCCGCGAGGGTCGTCGCGGAAAACCAGCGGCGACCACCGGTGATGAGACGGTGCTTCGAAACAAAAACACCGCCGGGCGACCGGTCGGAGGAGAGGTGAGGAAAGGCGGCGAGCGACGCCGACCGATAGCCGCGAGCGGCGCGGGGCGACGCGGCGCGCCGCCGCGAGGGAAGGGAAGAAGGAAGGATCCTCGGAGAAGCGCCTTCTCCGCGTTCCTCTTCTTCTTCCGCCGCCGCCGCCGCCGCCGATTCCGAAGGATCCTTCGCGGACGGTTGCGATTCGAGCTCGGCGCGGCGCGCCTTGAGCGCGAGGAGCTCCGCGACCGCCGCCTTCGCCTCCGCCTCCGCCTCCGCCGCCTCCGCCGAGGCGCCGTCGTCGCCGCCGCCACCGCCCTCCGCCAGGGCCTCGGCGCGCGCCGCCGCCTCCTTCGCGCGCGCTTTCCGCTCGCGCGTGCGTTCCGCCTGCGCCGCGATCGCCGACTCGAGCGACGCGAGGTCAAGAAACGAGGTGGACGGCTCCGTCGTCTGTATCTCCTCCTCCTTCGCGTGGTCGTCCGCGAGCGACGCGCCGTCGTCGCGATCCTCCGCGCCCTGGACTTGCCTCCCTTCTTTTTTCTTCTTGGCCGACGGCGTCTTGCCCTTCTTCTCCCTCGCGGGCGCGAACGTCGTGATCATGTGCCTCGGCCCGATCATCTTCCCCTCCACCTCCGTCGCGAACGCGATCGGGTCTCGTCCCTCGCGCTCGTTCGTCTCCGCCGTCGCGTCCGTCAGCGCCGCGCGGAACTCCTCGAACAACACCGCGCCGGCTCTGGGCCTGAGCTTCGCCTTGACGCCGTCGGCGTCGGAAAACTCCACGCGCAGCGTCACCCTGTGCCCGTCCGCGAAGAACCGCGCCGCCTGCGCGGCTTTCACCCTGAGGTCGTGCGCGCTGATGTGGGGCCGCAGGCGCAGGACCTTGATCTTATCGTGCCTTCGCCGCTCGACGGCTTTTTTCCTCGCGTCGCGCTCCTTCTGCCGCAGCTCGTACCGCAGCTCGTCGAAATTCATGACGCGGCACACGGGGGGGACCGCCCGGGGGTTCACCTCGACGAGGTCCAGCCCGGCGAGCTTCGCGCGGCGCAGGGCGACGATCGTGGAGAGGACCTCGTGCGCGGGGGCGGAGGAGGGAGCGGAGGGTCCGTCGTTGACGAGGCGGACCTGGCGCGCGTCGATCGCCTCGTTGACGCGGAGCTGATGCCGGCCGGCGCCGAGCTTGTCGACCGCGTCGCCGCCGCCGCCGTCGCGCGCGTCGAGCCTGGCGCTCGCGCGGTACCGCGCGCGCCGGGGGGGCGACGCGGCGAGGCGACCGAGGGGGGTGGACGGCGCGGTGGACGAGGGCGCGGTGGGCGCGAGGGGGAAGGGAAGGCGAAGAAGGTGGAACGCGCGACGGGGCGTCGCCGTCGCGGGGTGCCGCCCCGCGGGCGCGAGGGGGGGGGGCGCGAGGGACGCGGGCGGCGCGAGACGCGCCATCGCGCGGAGCGCGCGCGCCATCGCGCGACCCATCGCGCGCGTCCGCCCGAGAAACCGACCCGGAGGGTGTTTCGGGGACCGCGGAGAGCCGCGCGGAGGAGCACTGCGAGGATCGGAACGAGGGAAACGAGACGAGCCAGCAGTTCCGAGAGACGCCGCGCGGCGCGGTCATCGGCGTCATCAACTGATCACCTGGGCGCGCGCGGAATTTGCCGCGCCAGTAGCGCCTCGTCGCTGTACCACGTCTCGTCCGCGTTTTCCCTCGACGGCTCCGCGCCGACGCCTCACTGGTCTCTCGCGGCGGCGCCGCCCCGCCCGCGCCGCGACGATGGTGAAGATCGTGGAGCTCGACGAGACGGAGACGACGGGCTTGGCCTCGGCCGGGATCGGGCTCGCGGGGAGCGAGCTCCCGAACAAGCGCAAGGTCCGCAGGCGGCCCGCCGCGAGCGCGGGGGCCGCGGGAGGAGGCGCCGCGAGCGAGGAAACGCGCGAGCGCTCGCCGACGCGCGACGACGCGGGCGGCGCCCCCGGAGGATCGTCGTCGCGTCCGCGCGCCGGCGCGTCTCGGGACGGCCCCTCGGCGGCGCGCGCGGGGGCGTTCGCCGCGCGCGGCCGAGGCGGGAGCGGCGGCCTCGTGCGGCTCATCATCGCGTGCGTCGTCCTCGGCGCCTACCTCGCCCCGACGATCGTCTCGCTCGTCAAACTTCTCCGCCAACGCCTCGCCGAGACGTGAACGAAAACGAGAGGGGAGGGGGCGACGAGCGGCGGGCGGAGGACCCTCGGGCCGACGCGGCGACGACGCGCGGAGCGAAGCGTAACGTCGTGTGTGCGCAGACAGACGCGAACGGTTGGAGTACTCGCGCGGATGTCCTCCGACGGCGCGCGCCGCCGAGAACTCCTCGGGGCCCGATTGTCCGCCGCGTTCGCCGTGTTTCGGATGAGGAGTTTTATTAGAGTCGTACGTACGATCGTCCGCCTCGCGTCGGCTTCGGCACGCGTTTCTTCCCCGCTCCGGTTTCTCACCAAAGCCCCGCCTCCGCGTCCTCAGTTGGTCATGGCCTTGTCGAGCTTCTCGACGAGCTCCTTCTCCTCTCCCGAGACTTGCTTGGGGATGGTCACCTTGACGGTGACGTACTGGTCTCCCCTGACGTTGGGCTGCCCGAGCTTGGGCACGCCCCGCTTCGCCATGAGCAGCGTCGCGCCCGGCTGCACGCCAGCGGGGATCTTCAGGTCCACCTCGCCGTCCACCGTTCGCACCTTCTGGGTCGTGCCGAGGATGGCGCGGGTGTATGGGATGGTCACCGTGCTCGACACGTTGACGCTCTCGAACCGCTTCAGATCCGGGTCCTCCTTGACGGAGACGAAGACGTACAGGTCGCCGCTCGGCCCGCCCTTCCGCCCGGCGTTGCCCTCGCCGCGCACGCGGAGGCGGCTCCCGGAGTCGACGCCCGCGGGGACGCGGAGGGAGATCCGCTTGCTCCGCCGCACGCGGCCGTCGCCGCCGCACGTCTCGCAGGGCGTGAACGTCTGCCCGGAGCCGCCGCACGCCTGGCACGCCGTCACCTGCTGGAAGTTGCCCAGCGGCGTGCGCACCGTCGCCACCACCTGGCCCTGGCCGCCGCAGGTGCCGCACGTCGCGGGCCGCGTGCCGGCCTTGACGCCCGTGCCCGTGCACGTGTCGCACTCCTCGAGGCGCATGCAGTCGAGCTCCTTCTCGCACCCGAAGACGGCGTCGAGGAAGTCGATGGTGAGGTCGAAGCGCTCGTCGTCGCCCTGCGTCGGGCGGTTGCGCTGGGACGCCCGCCCGGCGCCGCCCATGCCGCCGCCCATGCCGCCGCCGAAGAAGGACTCGAAGAGGTCGAACGGATTCGAGAACGGGTCGCCGCCCATGCCGCCCATGCCGCCCATGCCGCCCATGCCGCCCTTCAGACCAGCCTCGCCGTACTGATCGTAAATCGCCTTCTTCTGATCGTCGCTCAGCACCTCGTACGCGTTGGAGATCTCCTTAAACTTCTCCTCGGCGCCGTCCTCCTTGCACACGTCGGGGTGGTACTTACGCGCCAGCTGGCGGTACGCGCGCTTGAGCTCCTTGCCGTCCGCGGCGCGGGAGACGCCGAGGACCTCGTAGTAATCGCGACCGGCCGAGACGCGAAGGGAGAGGCGCCGACCCGTCCTCGAGCGGGTCCCCGACGACGCGGAGCTCCGGGAAATCGCGGGCATCGCGCGGCCGTGGAACGCCGAGGCGGAGCTGCGAGGGGGAACGAGGAACGTGACGGGGGGGGACGCGGCGAATAGAGCGGCGTCAGGGCGGGTTTGAAGGGAGCGGCCGCGGTTCGGGGGGCGACCGGGACGATCGGAGTACTCGCGAACGGAGGACGACGGGCCCGCCGAGAGAGAGCGGATAAAAAGATTCGCGGAACGCGCGGGCGGGCGCCGTCTTGGCGGCGGGCGGGCGCGCACCTCGCGCGCGCGGGGCGAGCGGCGGGGGCGACCGTGGCGGCGCGCATGGCCTGCGTGGGGTCGCGGGGGACGGGGCGCGGGTCAGGGCGGGTTCGGAGGGGAGGGCGCGGTGGAGGGATGGGACGGATCGTGCGCTCCGCGCGGTCGCCTCGCCGCCGCGCCACGACGTCGACGATCTTGTGGCTCCCAAGGAACCGTCGGGGTGACGTCGTGGAGGCGCGTGGATCGGGGGTGTGCGCGCGGTCGAGCCCCGGGAGACGACGCGAGGACGCACCGTGGCGTGCATCGTTCCGACGCGTTCGCGAAGACTCCGCGGCGGTGTTCGCGCGTGCGCGTGAGAGTGCGCGCCGGGCGCCGCGCGGGCCGAGGGACGAGCGGCGGGCCGAACGAAGGCCCAGGAAAAACACCGGGGGTGCCTGCCCCCTCGCAGCCGTCGGCGAACCTGAACCCTGAAAACGCGACGGGGGAGACGATCGTATGGGCAAACAGTCAGTTTTTGTTTTTCAGGTTATGGCTTAATTCCGCAGCGCGTTCGTTATCCTGACCGCGTCGCCTTTTCGGCGGCACGTCGGATTTTTCTCCACCGTTCTTTCGTCGCGTCGCGCGCGCGCCGGCGGCACACCTCCGCGCGCCCGGCCTCGTCCCCGCGCCCGTCTCGACGCGATGCTGGCGATCTCGACGCCGCGCGCGGCGCTCGTGATGCCGGCCCAGTCGCGCGCGTCGCTCCCGAGCGCGTCGCGCGCGCGGCCGCGCGTCGCCGCGCGTCGCGTCGCGTCTCGTTCGCTCGTCGCGCCCGATAATCATCATCGGACGGTCGCGCGATTCGCGCCCGCGGGCGTCGCGCCCGCCCTCGTCTCCTCGCGCGTCGCGCGTCTCCCGTCCTCGCGCCGGGGCGCGCCGCTCGCGCGCGCCGCGACCGACGACGACGCGCCGTCGGACAAGTTCGCGCTCGCGTCCGCGGTGCTGCGCCTGCGCCGCTCGCAGGACGATTGCCTCGACGCGATCCTCGAGGAGATGGCGACGCTCTCGCGCGAGGTCCAGGCGCTCAGGCGCGAGGTCGCCGAGCTCAAGCGCGGCGACGGCGCCCTCGCGCTCGGCGACGCGCACGGCGACGCCGCTCCGACCGCCGCCGCCGCGGGGTCCTCGTCCGAGGCGCGCGACGTTCGCGAGATGCTCGACGCCCTCATCCCCCCCGAGGTCGAGGAGGAGGAGTCCGGGTCGTCGAGTCCCCCCGCGGACCCGCCCCCCTTCCCCGACCTCGACGCGGTCGCGGACGTCCCGGTCGTGATCGACGCGGCGAACTGGCGCGGCGACGGCACGGACCGCTCCCACCTGTGGCCCGCGTGCAAAGTCGGCGAGGACGACATCTACCTCATGTCGACGATCCAGGAGGCGATGAACGACGCCGGGTACTGGGCCGGGGAGGAGGACGAGGCGGACATGTACTTCGGCGCCTCGACGCAGGACGCCCTGTGCTACTTCCAGGCGGGCGCGGGGCTCCCGGAGACCGGGTTCGTGGACGCGGACACGTGGAAGGCGCTGCTGGGACCGGAGCGGTTCGGGTGGGGACCCGTCCCGGGCGCCATCGGATTCGACCAGGAGGAGTTTCCATCCGCTTCGTCGGAGGGGGAGAAGAAAGAAAACGACGCGCCGTCGAACGAGGAAGGGTCCGCGACGAAGGGTCTCTCGGCGGCGCAGCAGTCCGCGAAGGACTGGAGCGAGACGGTGAAGTCGCTGGTCGACGACGAGGACGCGCACGCGAGCGGGAAGGAGGACTTGTGGGGACGGGACGAGCGCTCCGGTTCCGGTTCCTCCGGCGGTTCCTCCTCGTCTTCGAGATCGCCCAACGGGTGGCCGACGCTTCGCATGGAGGACGGCGGCGTGGAGGTGCACAAGCTCCAGGTTCTGCTCGACGAGCGCGGGTACTACAGCGGCGAGGAGGACATGGAGTACTGGTTCTTCGGCTCGACGACGGAGAACGCGCTCGGGACGTTCCAGGCGTCCAACGGGTTGCCGGACACGGGCGTCGCGTGCGAGCGCACGTGGATAAAGCTCTTCGGCGAGGCGCGCGTGAAGACGTTTCGAAACCCGGAGGAGGCGATCGACGCGGTGGGGGACGGGGACTACCCGGAGGACCTGTCGAGGCAGGACAGGGTGTTCCTGCTGGGGGAGGGGAGGTTCGAGGGAAGCGCCGCAAGGGAGTGAGGCGAACACCCGACTTTTTTTTTTGTGAGGAGGGGGCCGGTGTAGCTCTTTATTGACGATACCGACGGAGGCTGGTGAAGCGTACGTAGTCCGCGAACGACGGAAGGCCTCCGGAATTGGTCTCCCTGGTGGCTCGTCGCGGAACCCCGAGGAACGGATCCCCTCGTGACTCTCGACCCTCGCGCTCTTCGACCCTCCGCGCGTTGAATGAATCTCCGCGCGTTCGTGCGCTTCACCCTCTCTGCACCTTGCTCTTATCCCCGATGAACTCCGGGTGCGACGGGTTCAGGACGCTCACGGGCGTGTGCTCGACGTCGGTCCACCCGCGCTTGTTGAGCTCGTCGACGAACATCTCGGGGAACGCGCGCTCCACCTCGTCCCTGTCGTCGGGAAGCACCTTGCGCGCGCGGCCCAAGTACCCGCCCCCGGCGAGCGCGACCGCGGTCGTTCGCTCGTGCGGCGCCAAGGCCTTCAGCAAGAGCGCACCGCCTTCGGCCGCCGAGTCGCCGCCGGCGGCGGCGATCGCCGTCGCCTCCGAAACCGGCGGTCGCTCGACGACGGTCCACTCGGAGTCCGACGAGCCCGCCGCCGCCGCCGACGACGACAGCGCCGCCGCCGCTCGCGTCCGCGCCGCCTCCGCCTCGGATAAGAACAGCGGGTCCACGAGATCCGCGTCGAGCCAGTGCGTGGGCTCCATGCGCCCGTCGAGGAGCGATTTCAGGAACGCGCGGTGCCTCCCGCGCCCGCGCGCGAGCCTGTCAATCGGCGCCGCCGACGAAGGAGGAGGCGGCGGACGGGTTTCGCGTTCGCGCGCCGCCGCCGCCCCCCTCTTGAACCGACGGGCCTTGAATCGCTTAAAATCGTCCTCGGGGTCCTCCAGGAACCCCTCGTCGCCGCCGTCCGAGTCGTCGACGACCGCGCCGATCGAGTCCCCGTCGTCACGGGTCTTCTCCCCGCCACCGCCGCCTTCGCCGCCGCCACGGTAGCACCCCGGCCCTAACCCGAGGTCGATCTCGTCCCTGACGCGTTGCGCGAGGTCGATCCGCCGCGCGCCTTCGACGGTTCCGAGATCGAACCACTCCGCCTCCGCGCCTTCCGCGACGACCTCGAGCCAACGCTTCGCGTCCCTGTCGCCCTCGGCTTCGCACGCGGCGATTTCCGTCGCGCGGCCGACCCTCAGGATCGAGCTCGCGTCCGACGCGCCCGCCCCCGCGCCCCCGCCGAACCGGAACTCGGCGTGCGCGTGCGCCTCGGACGCGCCGTGCTCGTGCCTCCACCAGCGGTCCGGGACGAACAGCGCGTCCCCGGGGCGCAGGACCGCGACGTCGCCGCGGACGCGAACGAACTTACCGAACTTTTGGTAGTCTACGCGGCCCGGGTCGAGGTCCACCATCGACCGCCCGTCGTACGGGTGCGAGACGGGGTACGGGTACGCGCCCTCGTACGACCACGCGGGGGAGACGAGGACGACGCGGCGGCGGCCCAAAACCTGAACCTGGAGCGCCTCGAAGCCCTCGTCGTCCGCCGCCGCCGCCGCCGCGGAGGCGGCCGCCTTCCGACCCTCGCGGTCGTGCGCGGTGGGGGCGTAATCCGACGAGGCGAAGGAGGGAGCGACCGCCACCGGAGGGGGAGACGAGGCGTCCGGAGAGGAGGACGACGACGGTTTCGAAAGACGCGAGAAATCGGTTTCGTTTCGGTCCCACGCGGAGTGCTCCGCGAACGCGCTCGTGGGGTGGTGCAGAGGGACGAGGCCGTCGCGCGTTCCCGCGCAGAAAAAGACCGAACGTAACGAACCGAAACCGCACGTCGACGCGAAAGCCGCCAAAGCGTCGCCGTCCGCGCGGTCCAGGACGAACCGACCCAACCCCGCTCGAGGCGCGCCGTCTCTCGTCTCCGCGCCGGAATCGTCCGCGTCCCCGTCGGAATCGTCGTCCGAAGAAGAAAAATCGTCTTCTCGTTCCGGGGCGTTCGGGTCACCGTTCGGGTCGTCGGTCCGGCGCGTTCGGGATCGATCGGGACGGGGTCCCTTCCTTCCCTTCCGGCGGAACACCTCCGGCGCGAGCGCGAGCCGATCCCTCGAGCCGACGTCGACGAGGACGAGGGGCGAGGGACCGGCGCCTCCCCCCCGGGACCCCGCTCGCGCGCCTCCCTCCTCGGCCTCGTTCCTTCTCTCGCCCGCGATTTGGTCGTTCAGGTACGCCCCGCGGGACGTCCACGCCGACGCGCACCGCGCGAACTCCGCCACCGTCACCGCGGCGACGGACGTCTCCGGCCGGCGCACGCGGTAATGCGCCCCCGGGTGATTCTTCGCGTCGATCGGCGGCGAGAACCGAGGGCGGGGCGCAGCCGACCCCACCCCGCCCTCGGAGGGTTCGGAGGGATCGGAGGGATCGGCGAAGGCGTCGGGCTCGGCGGTCGCGCGACCGAGCCCGCTCGAGGAAGAAGCCTCGGAGAGCTCGCACCGCCGCGTCGTCGCGTCCGATTCGCAGTGGCGCGCCAACGAGCGAAACAGCGCCGGCGGCGGCGCCGGCGGCGGCGGCGTTTTGGACGTTGGATTTTTTGAAACGTTCGCCGAAACGGCGCCGCCGCCGCCGCCGCCGTCGCGGGTCGCGGCGGCGCTCCGCTCGGCGGTTCCTCCCGCGGCGGCGCTTTCTTTTCGCTCGTCGTCGCCCTTCAGCGCCTCGACGAGGGCGTCCGCGAACCTCGCGTTTCGAATCACCGCCGGTTTGTGCGCCCTGACGCGGTCGAGCGCGGCGCGGCGCTCCTTCGCGTCGCTCCAGTCGAAGCTCGGGACGCGTCGGCGGTCGTCGTCGGTGACGAAGAAGGGGTACCGGGGGGGCGGGTCGGAGGGGAGCTCGCCGGGGAGGACGCCGGGGCCCTCGGAGACGGGGGCGAGAGGCGTGTTGTCTGGGGATGGAGGGGGGGGTGCGGAGGGCGGGGGGGATGAGTGACGGTCGACGCGGAGGGCGGCAAGAGGCCGGGCGTCGGGTGGTCCGAGAGGATCGCGGAGGATCGCGTCAGGTTCGATCGATCCATGATCCGTGGGGGAGAGGAACCGTCGCGACGCGACGGGTCGGATCGGGGGGGCGAAGGAACGCGGGGCGAAGGGG
>MDSW01020470.1_pt1 | contig 15039 bp, 9 predicted proteins | sample 811171 | NCBI WGS metagenome assembly MDSW01 (sample SAMN05326641, study PRJNA326480) | marine metagenome | isolation source: seawater | place: Atlantic Ocean: North West | collected 2012 | reverse complement strand
GCAGAGCTGACAACCTGTCGGGTGTGTCCAGCTTGAGGAGCTAGCAGTTTGGCTTTGAAATACGAGTTAGTTTTTGGTACGAAGGTACGAAGGTACTTACTTGGTAAGATATGATTAGGCAGAGAATAAATACGGAGGAGCGTATTTGACGATAGAGCAGGAGAAAATTAACCAGCGGTTGAGTTGGTGTTGGCTTCTAAAAAGCTTGGGAAAACTTCGCTTTTCTTTGCCCTCCTCGCTGTTGCTCATTTTAAAACTCGGCAGTTCGTCGACGACAGCTCGTTTAGTCATCTGCGGTTCACAAATCATTGTGGAAAGGGAGAAAGAAATTGGCACAGAGAAGAAATGACTTTTGTTTTGTCCACTTGATGACGGACGCACATGAGAACTAAAAATAAGGCTTGCGAAACATGTCAACTAATAATAGAGACTGAGCCAGCAAGGAGAAGCGGGATTGCGACGATGAACATTTAGCTAGATTGCGATGTGATTGCGATGATTAAATGCTCTCTCGTGCATTCAGTCGAGCATGAAACCGATTCCAATAGAAGTCTAACCAGTCCCGCTTGTGCGCATATCGCAGTCAATGAAAACTGAATTCGTGAAACGCGGGAAACAAAAATGAAAACCGATGTTGAAGAAAAATGAACGGGACTCGTTCATGACAAGCTTTCGGTACCGTGGAGTGGCTAAATCACAACGAGCAAAGACGTTTTCATTGCCGAAATGTACGACGATGGTAACCCTTACGAGGATTCTTTGAGCTAGAATCTGCGTGCTGTGACTTCAAACTACTTGAAAAGATTACTTGTCTGGGTTTTCTCAAGTATTTGTTCCTTTCCTCGCTTGAACCCGATCAAACACATACGACACGCCTGACCGAGGAGGCGCATCATCCCGTTTTAACGTACATTTGCCTGTCAAGGATCGAACGCGTTCACAAGCATCAAAAGCATCATGAAATCAGGATGTTTGCGGGCATTGTTGCCTTCAGCAAAGAGTATATTGCAAACAAACTGAGGCTAAAGAAGAACATAATCTCTAATTGAAGTGAGCAAAGCATCGCGCATCTATCGTGTTAAACTACAAAACGTTTGCTTACACGATAAGGAAAGGGACACGACCGACTTTGTAGAGTAAAGGCTCAATAACATCGCGCGGTCATCCGGCAGTGCGAAGCTTTTTGTTTACCGGGGTCAAACAAGTTTCATTTGATCGATTAACACATGATTAAGGAAATCGACCATAGGAATGCAAGCCTGGCGCACTAGTTTTTTAAATGTTACTGCCGCCAATCCGTGCGCGAAAGAAGGTTTCGGGTAAATGTCGCCCCGCAACGATGCCCGAATTGAGGAACTTTGCGTTCGACTCTCGCGTCGTTACTCTCGTTGCAAACACGATGACCTCCCCTGGCTTTCTCTTTAAAAATATACGAGCATCACCGTGTCGCATTTACATTTGGAATCTTGCCTTCAGCTCCTTCTATTGACAGCTCGTGTCGTCTTTAAGGGACCGACCATGTATGGGACTTGCAAGGCTCGCGTCGCATGTTTTGCGGGAAATGTTTTTTTTCCGGGAGACCTGTCTTTTGGTTTCGGAAGAGTTCATGTTTTTTCAGCCAAAAACGCGTATCCCGCGACGCGATGTTTATAAATTGCTTTGCGGATTGGAGTCTTGGCGAACCCCTCTGAAAAGGTGTGGAAGGTTCGCGCCAAGAAGTAAAAAACGTAATCGTCAAGCGGAACTGTGCGTTCGAATTCCTCCGACAAAAGTGTCCCTTGCACGTTTTTTTCTTTGTTTGTTGTCATGTTTGTCGCGTGTGCGTCGGTTCTCTTCTCCAGAGTTCATTTTCCGTGCACACAAGTCTCATTTTCCCAAGTCAGAAACAAAAATCGCTCGGAAGAGCTATTTTGCCTGATTGTAAACCCAGCATAGGTCATCTGGTTTTGCGGAGGAAAGAAATGCTCGCCGGTCCCTTGTCACGTTCTGTGAGTTTCGGTCCTTCGCGCGGCTCGTTTGATTTTTCCCTTTCGGGCTCAAACTTCGTACAAGCAAACAGTCTCACCAAAATAAATTCCTTGTTGATTTTCGGGCCGAATTTCTTTCATCTGGATCTTCTCAACAGAGCTGTCCCCGACGATCCATGATTAACATCACCCGTCCGACTGCTTTTTTTGGGACTAGAGCTAGAAAACTGGACCTCGAAGAGCGTTTGCGTGAGCAGTCTGCGCGCGGTTGCTGCGTAGACGGATAGGGTCACGGTTCCTGAACGGGACGGACTGACCGTAGATCCAAAACCCAGGGTCCAGGTCGCGTCACCTCGCTCCGTGCTTCGTGTTGACCGGAGAAACAAACTACCCGCGTTTTGAAACGGGAGAAAATACCAGGAACCACGCCGGTGCCAATCCGGAGAGCGGCTCGTTGGGTCGGGTCGAGGATCCAAAAGCCGCGCGTCGTCGTGTAGCTTGATCACTTAAGATCATGTTGAAGAGCGTGAAGAGTAAGCTCTCTGGTGTGGGTCGGAAAAAGTCCGAGGGCGGGGCGCCCGAGACGAAGACCGGGAGACCTGCGGGTCCTGGGCAGGTATCCGGATCCCGGCCACCGGCTTCCGGTGCGCGGCCGGGTTCCAAGGAAAACCCGAGCTCGAGCTCCGGGACCATACCTCCCATGGAGGTCCTGTACGATAAGAACAAGCCGCTTTTCCTGTTTCGCGACGTCGTCGCGTCGGAGAGGCAGAACCTCTTCATCAAGAAGCTGCAGCTTTGCTCGTACACCTTCGATTTCACAGATGCTACAGCCAATGTTAGGGAGAAAGAGATCAAGCGGCAGACTTTATTAGAGTTGGTGGACTACGTCAACCAGGGGCAGGGGAAGTTTACGGAGGCGGTGTTCGAAGACATTTCGTACATGCTGGCGCAGAACCTCTTTCGAGGTTTGCCGCCTTCGAATCACGAGATCACGGGCAGCGCCGCGGGTGACAACTTTGACCCTGAGGAGGAGGAACCAACGCTGGAGCCTTCATGGCCGCACCTCCAGATAGTTTACGAGTTCCTGCTGCGTTATGTCGTGTCAAACGAGGTTGACGCGAAGGTGGGGAAAAAGTATATCGACAACACTTTCGTGCTGAAGCTCCTGGAACTCTTTGATTCAGAGGATCCCCGCGAGCGGGATTATCTCAAAACAATCTTGCACCGCATCTATGGGAAGTTCATGGTACACCGGCCGTTCATTCGAAAGGCAATCAACAACATCTTTTTCCGATTTGTCTATGAGACTGAGAGACACAACGGCATCGCGGAGCTTCTCGAGATCCTCGGCAGTATCATCAACGGTTTCGCCCTGCCATTGAAGGAGGAGCATAAGGTTTTCCTGCAGCGCGCTCTCTTGCCGCTGCACAAACCTAAATGTGTCGCCATGTACCACCAGCAGCTCTCGTATTGTATCACTCAGTTTGTTGAAAAGGACCCGAGGCTTGCCGACACAGTGCTTCGTGGTCTTCTGAAGTACTGGCCAGTCACGAATAGCCAGAAGGAGGTGTTGTTCCTCGGTGAGCTTGAGGAGGTGCTGGAGCTGACGCAGGCGGCGGAGTTTATGAAAACGATGCTTCCGTTATTTCGCCAGATCTCGGCGTGTATCAACTCTTCTCACTTTCAAGTTGCAGAGCGTGCCCTGTTTCTGTGGAACAATGACTACATAGTCAATCTTGTGGCTCAGAACAGGCATGCTTTGCTTCCTGTGTGTTTTGGTGCTTTTGAGAGGAACGCTCGTTCCCACTGGAACGCGGCGGTGAGTGGTCTCACGGCCAACGTGCGGAAGATGCTGATGGAGATGGATCAGCAGCTGTACGAGGAGTGTCAAGCAAACTGGAATGAGGAGGAACTCAGATCGCAAGAGACGGAGGAAAACCGCAAGCAACGTTGGAAGCAAGTTGAGGCTTTGGCAGCGAAGGCTGGCTAGCGAAGGCAGCTTAGTTGATGAGAGTTGTCAAGAAATAGAAGAAATTGCTAAGCGCTATCATCTCTGCCTTGTCTTCGCTTTCGGCATCCTGGAAGGCGGTACGTATGGATTTTCTTTCATTGCTGCAGGCGGATTGACTCCCCAGTCCGCAGCAGATAAAAGCTTCAGGTTCGGATCTGGTTGCATCACCCTCTCTTGACTTCCTTGTGTGCCCAACCCGTCAGACGTGTCACCACGTTGCCACTGTTTGTTCGCAGACGGGTCTGAATGCAGCTCCATAAAATCTTTGCGTGACATATTTTGTTTCGTCGAACCAACCGGAGGACCAGCCTTCGCGCCGCCTCCTTCGCGCAGAGTGACACCCTTAGCCATCTGCATAACCTCCAACGCGCTCGGTTGGCTGCTCTTCTCTTTCTCGATGAAGTCCGTCTCCATGAGCTTTGACGACCTGACATTCGCAAACCTCTTGTACTTTCCGTGGGTTTGTGGACCTTCAAGTGTCTCTGGGACACTGACTCGGAGACCGACGCCGTAAGCCGGCAGTTTCTCTGTGTTCGGCTTGTTGACGAACACGACTTGGCCGTTGTGATCGTACGTGTACTCCTTGCCCCTCCGCGACTTCTGTAGGACCTCTAGCTGTTTGAGCTCTTCCTGGTCCTTCTGTAGCTGTAGTCTCTGCATTTTTTGCATCGCCTTGCGAGTTTCGATCTCGTCCCTCAACCTCTGCTCTCTCTCGGCAGCTTCTCCGGTCAGCTTCGATTTCCTAGGTTTGGGCTTCGGCAGTGGCATGGTTGCGGAGAGGGATTTCCGGTTAGCCTTCTCCGCCGCCGCGCTGATCGTGTTGGACGCACGGCTTATCCTGTTGATATGTTTGTCGACGCCACCGATGGTATGCCTTGCGGATGAAGTCGCATTCTCGTGCGTCGCAGTCCGCTGGCGCCTTCTCGCCCTCACCGTGCCTCTCGCCCAGGCGTCGATTGGACCTGGAGTGAAGTCGTCGTCGGGCTGCCAGCTGCCCACCGTGGTTTCTGCGACGGTGACGCCCCTCGTAGCGAAGCTTTCGCGCTCGAGGAAGGTCATGTCTACCACAGCGAGGGCATCCTTGACGGCTTCGCGGACTGCGTAGCCGGCAACCTTGCCCTGAAGCTCTGCAGCCTCCAGATGGGCGTTGACCCTCTCCACGATTAGCTCCAGGATGTCCCCGACGCATTCCTCCCTCTCCTCCAGCTCCCTGTCCTCCGCCAGCAGATCCTCGTCATCGAGAGGGTCCCCTTCCTCGGCCATCTTTCACCCAATGCGTGAACCCACCGGAACGCGGCGCTCTACCGATGTTCCTAGGTCCGGCCTCGCGCGTGACCGAGTGCAGATAGACGTTCCTAAAATAGAAAAACGGAGTAAAACCAAACCGCAAACGAACGGGTGCTCATCGGGCTGGGCAGCTGGGTTGCTCTGCTGGCACTGGGTTCGCCGCTAATTTTTTATTTGAGCGCTGAAACGCCGGCAGGCGCGCCCTTTTGCAGCGCCGCCGACCCGTTCTAGGTCGAAACGGGCTAGCGGGCGACGAAGACGGTACCTTCGTAGTGCCATGTCGCGCTACCAGGGCTCGTTTGCCAAGCCAGAGAATGCTCTGAAGCGTGCGGTACGTTTTCCGGCCGCTCTCGCCTCCGCGCCGCCTGATCAGCTAAAACCCTTTTCCAAGACCACGCCCGATGGTTCTTTTCAATCCACTCGCCCATCTGACGATCTCTCATCTCGCGTCGTTCGCTTACAACAGGAGGAGCTGATCAATGTCGGTCAGCCCAACGCCGCCCTTCAGGCGCTCCACGATGTGATCACGTCGAAGCGCCACCGCACCTGGCAGAAGGTCCTCGAGCAGATCATGTTCAAGTACGTCGAGTTGTGCATCGAGCTCAAGAAGGGGCGCCTCGCGAAGGACGGTCTGATCCAGTACAGGATCGTGTGCCAGCAGGTGAACGTCAACTCACTCGAGGAGGTGATCAAGCACTTTCTAAAGCTTGCGACCGAGAAAGCTGAGGCGGCACAGGCTGCCGCCTCGGCCGCTGCGGATACCATCGACATCGAAGATCTCGAGGCTGGGAACACCCCGGAGAACTTGATGCTCAAGTCAGTCTCTGCCGAGAGCGACAAGGATCGCTCCGACCGCGAGCTCGTCACCCCTTGGTTCAAGTTCCTGTGGGAGACGTACCGTACCATCCTCGAGATTCTGCGCAACAACAACAAGCTGGAGGGGCTCTACGCCATGACGGCCAACCGCGCGTTTAACTTCTGCGTGACTTACAAGCGCACCACCGAGTTCCGCCGTCTCTGCGAGATCCTGCGCAACCACCTGTCCAACCTTCAGAAGTACCGCGACCAGCGTGATCGCCCTGACATGACCCTGGCCGAGACGCAGAACTACTACCTCGAGACCAGGTTCGAGCAGCTCAAGTCCGCCGCGCAGCTCGAGCTGTGGCAGGAGGCGTTCCGCACGATTGAGGACATCCACGGCTTGACGTTCATCCTGAAGAAATCGCCCAACCCGAGGATGATGGCGTCTTACTACGCCAAGCTCACGAAGGTCTTCTGGGTGTCGGAGAATCACCTCTATCACGCGTACGCCTGGTACAAGCTCTTCAACCTGAGCAAGGCTTACAACCGCAACCTCACACCAGAGGACCTGAAGGCTATGGCTTCGGCGGTGCTGCTCTCCGCGGTCGCCATCCCGCCCTACGAATCTCGCACATCTGCGAGTGCTTCGAACGAGGAGATCGAGAACGCCAAGGAACGTGACGTCCGCATGGCGACCCTGCTCGGTTACACCCTCGACCCCAAGCGTGATCCGCGCGAGGTGCTCTCCCGCAAGGCGCTGCTTTCCGAGCTCATCTCCAAGGGTATCCTGTCCCTCGTGTCCACCGAGGCCCGCCAGCTGTACGCTCTGTTTGAGAAGGAATTCCACCCCCTGGACCTCTGCAAGCATGCCCAGAAGGTGTTTGGATCCATGGACACTGAGACCGTCGAGCTCTCCGCGGCCAGTCCCATCCCGTCTCTCTCCTTCGGTGAGTTCTTGCCGCAAATGCGCAACCTCGCCGTTGTCCGCATGCTGCAGCAGTCGTCCCAGGTTTATCAGACCATGAAGCTTGAGACGCTTCAGCAGATGGTGCCGTTCCTGGAATTCACTCAGGTCGAGCGTATTCTTGTTAACTGCACGAAGGGCGGAGCTGTCTCGGCGCGTCTTGACCACCAGAACAAGTGCATTCGCTTCGAGGGCGACAAGCTCGAGAGCGACAGCATCAAGAACCACCTTGTGCTCATGGCTCAGAAGCTGCGCAACGGCATCAAGATGATTTACCCCGATGAAGCGCCGGCTGCTACTCCTGCGTCCCAGTCCAACACCGCTGAGCTGCTGTCCAAGATTGAGGTTGAGCACAAGCTTGCTCTTGCGCGCAAGGTTATCATCGAGCGCCGCAAGGAGGAGGCGGAACGCATCCTTCAGGAGCAAGAGAGGGTAGCCGAGGAGGCTCGTGTTGCCCTGCAGCGCAAGAACGAGGCTGCGGAGGCTAAGCGTCTCGAAGAAGAACGTCGTTTCCGCGAAGAGACCCGCATTCGCCAGGAGATGGAGGAGAAGGAGAAGCAGGAGGCCCTCGCCCTCCTCGCCGAGGCGGAGAAGCGCAGCAAGGGCAAGAAGATCAAGATCAAGCTCGAGGAGGGCCAGAAGCTCGACAAGCGCAGCCTCATGGAGGATGCCATCAAGGAGCAGATCAAGGAGCGTCAGGATATGGAACGCAAGCTTCAGCGTCTGGCCAAGTCCATGGACCACCTTGAGCGCGCCAAGCGTGAGGAGGAGGTCCCGCTTATCGAGGCGGCTTACAAGCTTAAGATGGCTGAGGACGAGCAGTACCACACCACCATGCAGCAGCAGAACGCTGAGAAGCACCGCCAGACTTGGGAGACGAACGTCGAGGAGAAGAAGCGCCTCGCCAAGATGGCCGCCGACAAGGAGGAATTCGGGGCTGCCATCGTGTCCCGGCGATCTGAGGAGTTCGAGGCTCTCCGTCTCGAGCGCGAGGAGCGCATCAACGAGTTGCGTGCCCTCCGCCGTGCTGAGCGCGAGATTGCTCGCCGCCGGGCTTACATCCGTCGTCTTCAGCAGATTGAAGATGAGGTCCGTGCCGCCGCCGAGCAGGCTGAGCGTGAGCGCGTCGAAGAGGAGGCCCGCGCTCGCCGCGCTGCGGAACAGGAAGAAGAGGAGAAGCGCCGCGAAGAGGAGGACAGGGCCCGCAGGGACAGGTACGAGCCTCGTCGCGACGGCCCTGGCGATGCATCCTCGGGTCGCTTTGAACCGAGCCGTGGATCATCCAGGTACGACGACAGGCGCCGCGACGACCGATACGACGACAGGCGCCGCGACGACCGATACGACGACAGGCGCCGCGACGATCGCGGACCCTCGCGATACGATGACAGGCGCCGCGATGACCGCGGTCCTTCCCGCGATGACCGCGGTCCTTCCCGCGATGACCGTGGTCCTTCCCGCGATGACCGTGGTCCTTCCCGCGATGACCGTGGAGGCGACAGGCGACCCAGCAGGTGGTAATTTTTTTCTGAATTTAATAAATCATCATCACTCAAACGCCTCAATTCTATCTTTCGACGCCATGTATTTTGCCCATCTATCTCGCAGTAAAGCTTCCCACCGCGCCTTGTCACTGCTCGGACCTCCAAAATCCTGACCCATGGCGACCACCAAGCCGAAAAAGACAGCGGCCTCTAGCCACGTCAAAGGTTCGAAAATCTTCGTCTCTTTCTTAATCTCTCGAGCGAGGGACTCGTCAACTTTCGCGGTCTCGCAATAAACAGATAGAAAATCCGAGAACCTTGCTTCTGAAAAACGAGCGGGATCCGTTCTGAACAGCTTCATGAGATCGAAACCCCTGTAGTTGGGCCCAGACAGCTCCAAGTCGATTAACATCAGTTTCGGATCGTCGCCAACCAGCATGACGTTGGAAGGTTTCAAGTCTCCATGCGAGAGAACAACGCTGAGTTCCATATTTTTAACAGTGTTTGCCATGATGTCAACCTCGCGACGCAACGCGGGGAGATCGATGCCGGCGGGCAGTCTGTCGACGTTGCTGGAGGTGCGTATTGCTTCCAACATGCATTCCAACCAACTCCACAACAAGGGCTCCTTCGCGTCGTCAAACTGCGGCGGGACTTCGAGCGAGTGGAACGTAGCAACCAGCCTCGCAGTCGCGGCGCAGATGTCTGACCGAGTGTGCATGTCTTCTGCCGTTAAGATCCTCCCCTCGAGGTAGCGATGTGCGATTCCTTCGTCCGTGCTTGCAACCAGCTGTGGACCCAGGTTCAACTCGTCTAACAGCTTGTCAACGACGCCACGATGCGTTTTTGATGTTCGGAGCAAGGCCAAGTTGCTGTACAGCTTCACAACTAAGGCCTCTTCGCCGCCATCAGGTGTGTTCTTTCGCACCAGCATCACCTGATTGCAGAATCCTGCGCTTAGTTTCTTAACATCCGTCAGATTGCCATCCTCGACGCCAATCACCCGCTTTATTACGTCAGCGTCTGATTCACCTCCCTTTGCGAGTGGTCTGCCGTCCTGTTTCGCACCCAAGCGACGCGTCCATCTTACAGCAGACGATTTTCTCGCCCGGTGATGTACGGGATTGATAGCGTGCAGCCCGGCTTCCACCCACATACCCCGATTCGTCGTCGAAGTCCCGCAGCTCTCGCACAAACTGATGAGTGGGAAAAATATCTGGCGAGTCACGTCAAAGGATCTCACTTTTTCCGTCTTTTGCAGGCAGAGGCAAAGGCACACCAGTGACCGGGGGAAGGCACACCGAGGGACAAATGCTTTCCGTCTCGGCATGTGGATCTCGTGTGATACGTATCAAGGCGTTGCACTCAGAGACCTGCGAGAGAAACCCCGGTCATCAGCCTTCGTTCCTTGTTCGCCGCGTGAAAAAGAGATCTCAAAAAGCATTCCGACGCGGACAACCAAAGATCGCAACCGCGAGCTTGACTAAACACGGGGTATCGCACAGTGGAACGCGTTTCCATGAGGATTTTGCCAAGTTCACGAGGCCGCACACCATTTTGGGCACGATTATCAGCGTATCTTCCGTGACGATGATGGCTATGCAGTTCGGTGGCGTCCTCGAGATGAGCGGGGCATTGTTATTTTCGAAGCAAACTGCCCAGGCACTGGTGTCCGCGGTGCTAATGAACGTGGCGATTGTCGGCATCAATCAAGTGTATGATAAGAAGCTCGATCGTGTGAACAAGCCCTACTTGCCCCTGGCTAGTGGCGCATTCAGCTCAGACACGGCACTCTCAATAATTGCCGCTTGCACGACTTTGAGCCTGGCGTTGGGCGCCTTGAGTGGCAGCAGCGCTCTTCTATTTTCCCTTGTTGTTAGCTTGCTGCTTGGCATCGTATACTCTGTAGATTACCCCGGACTTCGCTGGAAACGATCCCCAGTCCTCGCCGCGTCGTGTGTGCTGTTTGTGAGGGCTGCGATTGTTCAAATCGGTTTCTTTGCACATGCACTTGGACGTGGCTTATTGGACTTCCACTTACCGAAGAACCTTTGGTTTGCCATCGGTTTCACGGCTGTGTATGGTGTTGTGATAGCACTGTTCAAAGATTTACCTGACGTGGTCGGGGATAAAAAGCATGGCTTCCGAACTCTCGGAGTCCGACTCGGTCCATCGGTTGTTTTCAATATTTGTGTGTCGCTGCTTGCCATGGCTTATGGATGTGCTGTGATCTTGAGTGTGATGTATCATTCTACTACGTCGACAGTGTTGGGGGTTCTGCACGCAGCTGTTATTATTCCACTACTCATTGCGTCTAAACGGGTCGATGTATCGTCTTCAGCATCACTATATGGTTTCTACGAAAAACATATCTGGAGAAGCTTTTATCTCCAGTACTTCCTGCTGCCATTTTGCGCCTTCTGTTAATAATATCTACGTTAGTGAATTGAAAACTAGCTAGAATACTTGACACCATTCTTGTACGCATCGATCAAAAACCCATTACCGATGAAGAGAAGGTCGTCCATGACTTCGTCAACGCTGGGAGGATCGGGAGGTGTGAAATCTCCGAGTGGGTCGAAATCCGCCAGCGACGCAGGTAACTGTACCCCGTGATGCTCCATCTTCGGCTTGAGCGCTACGCCAATGAGATCGCCTCCAAATTTGTCTGCGAAAAGAAGTGCGGTGCCACCAAGTCTGCGTTCCGCTTCTCTAAGATAGCACTGCAGTGGGTCAAAACCAATCAGCATAGCCGCCCGTGCCTTTTCGGGTCCTCGTGTGAGGACCTTCTCGGGCATTTTGGCAAGTTGAAGCCCTCTCTTCCCTCCATGCTCCGCAATCTGGAAGCTATCTGGATCCACACCGAGCTCTTTGACAAGACGCTTTTTTATTTGCTTAGCCGAAAACAACGCTTGGTCAGGAAACGGCAAGGCTGTCCTTCGTAACTTCAGCACAATGTCGTAGTGCATGAGCGCAGGTGTGAAGAGAGATTCCCATGCGGATGCATCGCCAAGCAACAGGTCATCCATGGATGATCCGGAAATTTCTTGTCCCATCCTATTCTTCCCTTGGAGAAGGACTTTGAGGCGCTCGGCAGCTCGAGAAGCGAGAGCCTGAGCGCGCTTCAATACGACTCCTGGCGGACCACGTTGCGTCCACAGGTCACCTTCAGTGTCGTAGGGAGTCGCGATGCACAGCGAAGACGCACCTGCACTGTCCATTCTTTTCTCCAAATTCTGCATATCTGCAAGAGTGAATTCGTCGTCCGGATCCACGAAAAGTGGCAACACGTTCCATGGATGCGATGCAAGCAAGTCCAAGAACCTGACGAATGCAACCTCTCGTGAACTCGGCGGGTCGACTGCACCAGGATGCAAGAAAAGGTAACCCATAATTAGTTCAACCACCTCATCTCGAATGTGGGGCGCAAGCATGTGACTCGAAATCCATCGCTTGGCTACTTGAGTCGCTGCGCCATACACAGGAAACCTTGCAGATATTGTTGCAACGACTGCAGCATGGGCGGCACCCTTGATCAGATATTTTTCGGCAGCTTCATTATTTGCTCCACTCGCCGTTGAATTTATGTGAAGACGGAACACAAACCCCTCATGTAAAACATCAGTAGCTTCCTCTGTTACGATAGTTGGGGTCGCATAGCTAGAGCGGAGCTGCTCGGCGATTTTCAGAGCCATAGCAGCCTTGGTTTTGTTTATAGCCATGCTGTTTTCAGGCCACCTTCCGCTACCTTCGAGCTGCACGACAACATCAAGCGTCTTTGGGCATACCGGCATTTGCTCATCACTTCGCCCAAGTCCAATGCCAGCACCAAAGGCAAGCTGGTGCTGCCTAGGCGGAAACGGATCCGTTCCGCGAAACGCAGGGCTAATAGGCTGCGCATTGACCACTCTCAGTGGCACCTCTTTCATATCTTTCATTCGCTTTGCCAGCCTATCCAAGCATTGAATGAGGGCGATGGGAGAGGATTCCTTCGAGTCGGACTTCATGCCCATGGCAGGATCCAAAAGACTGCAGCTCCACTCGACACTCTCTGTGGATGAAAAGTTCCTCTTCAAGACATAATCAGCGGCGAGGGCAGGTATATGATGACGTTTGTTCAATGGGATTGAGTCCCAGACCACGGATTCACAAATTCGTCCATCTTTGAACCTGCGAAGTTCTGCGCGATCACCCCAAAAAGCCCGGAACTCTTTTGCCAGCTTATCGTTATCCGAGCTCGGACCCAAATCCACCAACCTGAAGGCATGCTCAGGATCGAAAATGATTCCAACCCACACTGTGAAGAGATCAGTTTCATTATCATCTTCGTCTTGCTGCTCTGTATTCTTCCGCTTCTTCGTTGCTTTCGGGGCAAAACCAGCCATGGGTCTGATATCTGACGAGTTCACAAATGGTTGGTGTTGCACACGAACCAACTTCGCCCGGTTGCTAATAGCTTTTGTGATCATATCGTGAATCGTTTTCTCGTGACTGCGCCAGCTAATCATATCTCCCTCACATGATCCCGTAGCAATATTGTCACTCCTGTCAATCTTGATATGCACATGAAGGTCGTAACGCACAGCAGGATATAGCGAAACCAGAAATACTTGCTCAAAAGCTGTCCTCCCACCACGTTCAAGGACAGAAGAAGAAAGGGCAGCCTCATGGATAAGCTCGTCCATAGCACATCGAGATATCCGTGCACCGATGTTGACGTATCCGCAAGGTCCGACGAAAATCAAAGGAAACATGTTCCTCCACGAAGCAACATTCTGCTTAACCCCAGTGGCCGTAAAGCCTGCCTTCAGCGTTGCTGGATTGGACAAAAGCGACAGTGCACCTTTGACCAGTTGCTGGGCATCCATCTGTGGGCTCAGCTTTCCACTGCAAACTAGGTTAGCCAAAATCATGGACAGCACGAAACCGTTGAATCCATCAGGGGCACCAAGTATCCCGCGCTTCGCAGCCCACACCTTCAAGAGGACGCATGCATCCTCATAATATTCTGCCATCTCCGCCGCATCTCGCAGATACTTTATGTGCTCGTCCATGAACATGTCCTCGATAATCGAATGGTTATAATGAGGACTCGGCAATCGTTCATCGTCCTGGATCTCCAAGCTGCGAAGATTTGCCTTTTCGTGATGCAAACGGGCAGGCGGGAACGCATGAACTGGGATCGTAAGGAGCACACGAAGACATACGTCGCCCGGTTTCTTCGCCTTGACAAGGAGACAGGGTTTTCGAACATCCGCATGATGCGTGGAATAGACTGAGCTAGCGACCCATTCTGCTTTCTCTAGGTGCTGCTGCAGAACCTTTAGGTACGCCATCCTCTTCACATGGTACCTGTGGTCAAGGTAGTCCTTCTCCAGGAAGAACTCTTTCGGCACTTCCACCGCAACATCCACAACCGTGCAGCCAACTCCTGGTGAAGTCTTAAGACATCCACCGGCAGCAGCACTCCCGACGATATGGATGCGATTCGGTGGGAAGAATTTCAACGCTTTGGTAGAGTCATTCTCCACGGAGGGGCCCAGGGCCTTGCGAAAGTGGTCGGGCGTTGAGAACTTGAAGTCCTTCGCGGGAATCCCTGAACGCCGGAAGTACAAAGGGAACAGAGGGTTATATTCATATCGCACAGAGGGAAACGATGGGTTCACGTGTTGGCGTGCAAACGAGCTGGCCTCAGTCATATGCTTGTCATGTATTACTCGTCATGAGGATAGTCTGTTCTCAAAGATTAATGATGTTGACATCACTGGCCAGCTTGCTTTGCGAAAAACAGGGGAAAAGACGAGGGAAATGCCCTCGACTGAGACGGCTCGTTCCAGCTGACTCGGGGCGCCCGGGGAAGATTAGGAGGACGAACCTGACACAGTCTGTTTTAATCGTTCCACGAGATTAGCGGCGATGCCTTGAACCGCTCGCGGAAGACTCGCCTCATCTAAGAGAGCTTTGAGAAGCTCGCCGTCGAGGGAATCTGGCATCTGGTCTCGGAGCGCGCTTCACCAAGACGCGCGGACAATCGGCTCGCCTCGAAGACTTGCGTCGCGTGAACCTTACTTCACCGGGTAGAGATCGTCGCGAGCAACGTTCACTTTGCACACATCGCCACTAAACGGGTGTGAAGGCCCACGCGCTATGCGAGCAAGCGCGTGCCTCCAAGGAAGAAAAGCGCCGCCGACCATCCTCCGCCGCCTCCATTATTTTGGAAACATCTTGGAGACGTCTCATATGCTTTGCTTTTTGTTACTGAAACTCAATATCAATACAAATTAGGAAAACAGTCAGAACTTTGCAACCTGAATTTCAGTTCCATCATTTCGGTATTTGGAATTAATTTTCACGCTCGCTTTCACCGCTCCGTGGAATAAAATAATCGGGAGCAAGCACACCGGCTGTGCGCTCGGCTGCGAGACCCGAGTGGGGCGATGAATCCTCTCACGCAAATTAAAAATACTCAGAAGGCGACTCTCAGCGAGGTGGGCTCGGTAACCTGATCATCACGTTTGCTAACAT
>MDSW01142458.1_pt1 | contig 15040 bp, 12 predicted proteins | sample 811171 | NCBI WGS metagenome assembly MDSW01 (sample SAMN05326641, study PRJNA326480) | marine metagenome | isolation source: seawater | place: Atlantic Ocean: North West | collected 2012 | reverse complement strand
TGATATTTTTGGGTCACAATGTATAGTTGCAAGCATTGATGTCAAATTTAATAATGATAAATATGAGGTTTACTCAAAATCTGGTACATTCCCAACAGGAATTGATGCAGTGGCTCATGCAAAAAATATGGAACAAAAAGGAGCTGGTGAAATTCTACTTACTTCAATTGTAAATGATGGTGCTATGAAGGGTTATTGTTTAGATATTATAGAAAAAATTACAGAAAATATTTCTATCCCATTAATTGCATCTGGAGGAGCTGGGAATTACGAAGACATTTTAAAAGTTTTTGCTATAAATGGAGTTGAAGCAGCTGCGGCTGCAAGTATTTTTCATTTTACTGAACAAACGCCTATTCAAGCAAAAAAATATTTAAAAAATAAAGGAATCCCTGTAAGGGCATAGCGAATGAAGTATCTTTATTTCATTTTGTAAAATCAAATGAAGTCTAAAATATATAGGAAGCAATTTTTTAATAACCCTTTGATTATAACAGGTTTAACAAGATCTGGTAAAACGATGTTAGCACCAATTATTTCAAGCTTTGAAAAGGTAGAAAAAGTAAATGTTAATTATCAGTTTGAATATATATGCATGCTTAATAATGTTGGTGCTATATCTGATAATTCGGCCAAGGTAGCTTTAAAGTATTTTTTAGATAATCAAATATATGAAAATATGATTGGCAGAAACACTAACTTTAGATTTTCTGATTGGTCTAGTGTTTGGAATTATTCCGAGCCAAGTGAATATATTTCTAGGGCATTTTCAAAAGAAGGTGATAACGCATTTAATAAAATAAAGCAAATAAAGCAAATTTTTTCTCTTTTAGTCCATGATGCTTTATGGCATGCAAATATATATTTTAAATCTTTTTCTAAATTAAAAATGATTCATATTGATCGACATCCAGTAGATTTAATTTACTCTTGGCATAAAAAAGGTTACGGTGCAGATTTTTATGACAATCCTCGGAATGCACTTTTAACGCTTGAATTCAATAAAAAAATTCATCCATACTATGCGCATGGTTGGGAGGCTGAATATGAAAATTTATCTGAAATAGATAGGATAATAAAGATGGTAGATATGATTCAAACATATGGTAAAAATATTTACTCATCTTTAACTGATAAGGAAAAAAGTAGAATAATATTTATTAAATTTGAAAAAATAGCAAAAAATCCATTAAATGAACTTGACCAAATAGCTACTTTTATTAAATCAAAAACAACAACAAATACAGTTAGCATTATGGATAGGGAAAGAATCCCAAGAAAATTGGATAAGAAAGAAAGAGAAAAAAAATACTCTAAATTAAAAAAACTATCTAATGACGATTCAAAAAAGTTATTAGATAATTTAATTTCTCAATATTTGAAAAAATAATCTATTCTAAATTGCATTTATACATTAATAAAACTTTATGATTTATTTAAACATTGCATATGAAAATATCTAAAAAAAGAGATATTATATCTTATTCTCGAGCATCAGCTGACATATTCCATTATGGGCACCTAAAGCTTTTTAAAAAAGCAAAAAAAGTCGCAGATTATCATATTTGTGGTTTATATAGCGATGATATTTGTGAACAATGGAATGGAAGTTTAATAATGGATTTTAATGAAAGGAGCTCTATACTTAAAGAATTAAATTGTGTTGATGAAGTGATTGAGCAAACCTCATTAGATCCTGAAGAAAATATAAAAAAAATTCATGAAAGATTTCCAAAATCAAAAATTATTTTATTTCAAGGTCATCAAAAGTGGGCTGGCCCAGGTACAAGCTTTGTCAAATCTATTGGTGGTGAAATAATAAGACCTGAATATTATCCAAAGCTTAAAAGGTCTAATATAAAAGAAAAGCTAAATAATATTAATGCAACAACTGCATTGGACATTGAAAGCTATGTCCTTGGTGATATTACTTATTTTCCCCTCTATAATTCTACAAAAGCAAATACATTATCAACTTTAAAGACGCATTTGAAAAAATCTTCTATTGAAAAAATATTTGTTTTTACAATATCTCAATGGAAAAAATCAAAAAAAAATATACTAATACAAATTGGCAAAAAATTTAATTCAAAAGTTGTGGTTCGCTCTTCATCCTTAGTTGAGGATAGTTTTATTTCAAGTTATGCAGGATTTTTTCACAGTGAATTAAATATTAACCCACAAATTTATAAAGAATTAGAAAATTCAATTAATAGAGTTATTGCTAGTTATAATAAACATGAAAAAGCTTCTGATAATGATCAAATTTTAATTCAAGCACAAACCAAAGATGTTGCAGTTAGTGGAGTTTGTTTTACCAGAAATATTCAAAGTAATGCACCATATTATTTTATTAATTATGACACTTCAAGCTCAACTGAATCAGTAACATCAGGAGAAGTATGTAGAAAAATTGAAATATCTAAAAAAGTTAATATTAAAAACTTACTATCTCCATGGAAGCAATTAATCGAATCAATTCAAGAAATTGAGGGAATGTTAGATAATCTTGCCCTTGATATAGAATTTGCTATCAAAAAAAGTGGAAAGGTTGTTATCTTTCAAGTTAGGCCAATTGCGCATAGCCATAAATTTAAAAACATACCTGATCAAAACATTTTTTCATCAATAAAAGACATAAAAGAAAAGTATAAAGTTTTTGCCAAAAAAACATATTTTTCAAAAAACTATACTTTAAGTGATATGAGTTTTTGGAACCCTGCGGAAATTATTGGTGACCGTTCAGATAATCTAGCTTATTCACTTTATAGGCATTTGATTTTAAATCAAGCGTGGAATTCTGGATTAGTTCCATTGGGATATAAGAAGATCGAAAGAGATTTAATGATTCGACTAGGAGATAAATCATATATTGAAGTAGAAACAGCCTTCGCATCTTTGCTACCTGAAAATTTATCAAATAAAATAAGTCAAAAGTTAATTTTGTTCTACATAGATAAGTTAAATAAAAATCCTGAACTTCATGACAAAATTGAATTTGAGATAGTACACAATTGCTTTACGCCGAACACAAAAAATCAATTAAAAGAACTAAAAGAAATTTTAAACAAAAATGAATTAATATATTTCAAAGAACAGCTAATTCTACAAACACAAAATATTTTTGATAATTATGAAAAATTAAAGACTGAAGATTTTAATGATTTAAATGAACTCTCAATAAGAAGAAATAGAAGTATAAATAAAATTAAAAAAGCTACAATTAAAGAAAAAATTAATATTGTCGTTAATTTATTAAGTGATGCTCGGAAACTAGGGACTGCTCAATTTTCTAGAATGGCTCGTCTTGCTTTTATTGGTAACCAATACTTAAAAGGCTTTGTTTCTTGTGGAATAATAAATGATAACGACAGAGAAAATTTTTTATTAGATATTGAAACAGTTGCCTCAAACTTGAGTTATGATTTTAATTGTGTACTAGAGAAAAAAATGACTATTGGTGATTTTAATAAATTATATGGTCATCTTAGACCTGGAACGTATGATATAAAAAAATTACCTTACAATAAGGACAAATCTTACTTTAGTATAAATCATGATATTGATAAAAATATTAGCAAACATAAAAAAATAAAAAATAAAAAATTGAGCTCTAATGTTAAGATAACTCAATTCCTTAAAAACTTCGAAATTTCGATTTCCAAAAATCAACTTTTAAACTTTATTAATGAAACAACTAAACAAAGAGAAAGTTTCAAATTCGAATTCACAAAAAATTTAAGTTTAGCATTAGAATTATTAGCTGAGGTCGGGAGAGAACTTGGTTTTACTAGGAAAGATTTATCTAATTTATCTGTTGAAAGTTTATTTTGTGTTTCCCCATCAACTGAAATAACAGAAATTATTGATTTATGGTCATCTCAGATAAGAGGAAAAAGAGAAAATGATAAGATTTATAGTTATCTAACATTACCATCATTAATATTTAATGAACAAGATTTTGAGATAATTCATTCATATACATCACGTCCAAACTTTATTACAAATTTAAAAATCAAAAGTGCGCTGATTGATTTAGATTTACTGTCTGATGAAAATTATGATAATGTATCTGGATGTATTGTTTTACTTGAAAAGGCAGATCCTGGTTATGATTGGATATTTTCTAAAAATATTTCTGGACTCATTACAAGATTTGGTGGCGCAGCATCACATATGGCAATTAGATGCGCAGAATTTGGAATACCGGCAGCAATTGGTTGTGGTGAAGCAATATTTAAAAAATTAAAAACAAAAACAATAGCTGAAATAAATTGTGATGAAAAAACAATTATTAGTTAAAAGGATTGATTAATGGTAGTTTGGTTTCTTGGCAAGTCAGGTTCTGGGAAAACTTTTTTTGGTCAAAAGCTTTATTTGAAAATAAAAGAAAATCACCGTAATACAGTCTATCTGGACGGTGACGAGTTAAGATCTGCAATTAGCGAAGATTTAGGTCATTCTGAAGAAGATAGGTACACCTCTGAAAAAAGGAGAAGTAGATTATGTAAATTATTATCAGATCAAGGAATTTATGTGATTTGTTCTGGTATATCAAATGTGCCAAAAATACGCGAATGGAATAAAAAAAATATTAAAAACTATTTTGAAATATATCTTAAAACAAATCAACAGACTTTATATAGTAGGGACCCAAAAGGATTATATAAAAGATATTTAAATGGAGAAATTAGCTCGATTGTTGGAGAAGATATAAAATTTAATGAGCCTATTTCTCCTTGGTTAGAGATATATAATAATTCTGAAGACAATCTTAATGCCGATGATTGTATTAATGAGGTTGTAGGTAAATTAATAAAAAATAAAATTATTTAATGAAAAAAATTGGTATTACTCAACGACTAGATTCAATAAAAGAATATGATGAGGTCAGATGTTCTTTAGATATTAAATGGGAAGAATTATTAAAAACAATTGATGCTATAGGCATATCGTTGCCAATTAATTTTGATTTTAATTTTCTAAATGATATAGATATTAGTGGAATTATATTAACAGGTGGGAATGATCTTAGTTCAAAGTCAAATGATAAGCTTTCAAGTCTAAGAGATAAAAGTGAAAACTTATACCTTAAATATGCTTTAAAAAAATCATTACCAGTTTATGGTGTTTGCCGAGGTATGCAATTTTTAGCTGAATATTTTGGGTCAACTCTTAGTGAAATAAGCAATCATGTTTCATGTAGGCATAATATAACTGTTATTAAAGAATCAAATTTTACTTCAAGTCTAAAAAAAATTAAAAATGTTAATTCTTATCATAATTTTGCTATTGACCAACTTGGGAATGATTTAGAAGCTATCGCTATTTGCAATGATGATAATACTATTGAGGCTATTGAACATCGTAAAAATAAAATTTTTGCACAAATGTGGCACCCAGAACGAGAAAACCCTTTTAATAAATATAATATTGAAGTTTTTAGAGATTTTTTTAATTGCTGAATAAATATTAAAATAAAATGAAAGCAATAATTTTAGCAGCTGGCAAAGGTACGAGAATGCACTCAAAAACAGAAAATAAACCAAAATGCATGATACGGTATAATGAAAAAGAAATAATTAATCATATATTAGAAACATTAAGGAAATCAGGAATTAATGATATAATTATAGTTAACGGCTATAAAAATTACATTTTAGAGAATCATCTTAAAGAATCAAAAATTAAGTTTATAACAAATGAAGATTTTAGTAAAACAAATATGGTGTATTCATTATTTTGTGCTGAATCTGAAATGAATGATGATATCATTGTTTCATATTCAGATATAATTTATAATAATAAAACCTTAAATAAATTAATTAATAATAAATCTAAATTTTCTGTTGTCGTTGATGAGAAATGGCTAAATCTTTGGAAAATAAGAATGGATGATCCTTTGTCTGATGCGGAAACAATGAAGATTGATAGAGATGGATACATTGTTGAATTAGGAAAGAAACCTAAAACTTACAAAGATATTCAAGGTCAATATATTGGATTATTTAAAATTAAATTTTCAGCGTTAAAAGAAGTGAGAGAATTTTATCATAGTTTAAGTAAAACTGATATGTACAATGAAAAAAATTATAATAATATGTATATGACAACTTTCATTCAATTAATTATTGATAAACTATTACCAGTTAAAGCTGAGAAAATTCAAGGAGGTTGGCTTGAATTTGATACAGGAAATGATATAAATAATTATAAGCTAAATCAATTAAGTATATGATTAATAAGAAATCTTATGGAAGGAGTTACTAATGTTTGGGAATGACTCTGTTAAGCAGAAAAAAGAAGTTTCAGGTTGGTGGAATACAGATGCTATTAAAAAATGGGATATTATGTATGACGATTATTCTATACATGATATTGAATACTTAAGAAATAGACAAAAAATCATTCTAAGATTAATTGACGATCTTAAAAAAGAAGGTAAAGTTCTTAAAGTATTAGAATTGGGTTATGGAGGAGGGCAGACTGCTTTAGAGCTAGGTAAAAAAGGGTTTGAGGTTTATGGACTAGATATATCACAAAAGCTTTCTGATCTAGCAACTAAAAGATGTGTAGAAAATTGTCCAGATGGCAAATTTTTATTAGAAGTTGGGAGTATAGAAGAAAATTATAAATATGATAATAATTTTTTTGACATAGTTATAGTTTGCGGTGCGCTACAATATTTATTTGATATATCTAAATGCATGGGAGAGGTAAATAGAGTGTTAAAGCCTGGAGGAAGCTTCATAGTTGCTCAAAGGAATCATTATTCATTGAGCAATATGACTTCAGCTAGAAATATAGTGAGAACTTTTATACATTTTGCTCTTCGTGAAGAGCATGAATTGCACCCATCTTATAAATCAATTCTTGTTGAGTCTAAATTGGGTAAATTTTTTAGAAAGCATCAAGACAAAGGATTTATGAATAATAAATTTATGTTAAAAGGGCATGACAAATGGAAATATAAAATTGATAAAAAGAAAATATCCTCGCCCCTACTTACCAAATTTCTAAAAAAAAGTAAATTTAAAGTATTAGGTAAATATGGTTCATATTATTGTTTTTCAGAAAACCCTAAATTTTATAATTTTAATATTAAATTCGATTCTTTTTTTAGAAAGATAGCAGATATAAAATTTATTCCAATTTTAAAATTTCTCGGAAGAAGTATAGTGATAGTATCTGAAAAAAAAATCTAAAATGATTACTCTTTACTTAGGCTCAATAAATAGAAGTGGGGCTTCTTTATTTGCTAGACTAATGGATGGGCATCCAGATGTCGCAAGTTATCCTAAAGAGTTCGCTTTCCCAAATAATCACAAGATTGCACCATCTTTAGAAAGTATTACTGGTATACCTAGATATGTGCCATCATTTAAAGAATTAAAAAATGATATTTTTAAATTAACAGATACAGTTGAACACAAGGTTGACCCAGTATATAAGTGGGGGAAAGAAAAATCTGATTCTGTTGGAGTTAGAAAAAATTATTTGGAAAAAGAGTTTTATGGTAAAGTCAAAACAGATTTTGATTTTGAATTATTTACAAGTGAATTTAAGAGATTAGTTTCTCAAGCAAATAATGTTAATGATATTTGGGATGCTCGCCATAAAGCTTATTTCAAGGCATGGGAGGACAATAAGTATTCTGGAAGTATGAAATATATTGTTTGGCATGATAGTGCAGGGTTCTACTTATCAAATCATAGTAAATATTTTGAAGAATTCTCTGATTCTTTTTGGATATATCCTTTGAGGGAGATATATGGATTCATTGCATCTGAGAAAACAAGGATTGCTCGAAGATTCTATGGATCAAGGAGATTCCCTAAAATAAAAATGAATAACTATTTAGTCAAAAAATTTAATCAATACGATTTAGATGCACATATAAATAGCTGGTTATCTGCCTTTACAAGAGTTTATATGTTTCAGAAAGCTTATGGTGTTAATAATAGATTTATAGTTTATTCATATGAAAACTTAGTAAATGACACCGAATCTGTGATGAAATCAATTAGTAATAAAATTGGGTTGGATTATAACAGTTCTTTATTAAATCCAACTATTGCTGGAAATTCATGGGGAGGGAGTTCCCATCAAGGTAAGCAAAAAGGTGTTAATTCCAAGCTTTCGAGTTATTATAAAGAAGTATTAACAATTGAAGAAATCAATAAAATCGATAAATTATCAAAAACATTAACTAAATATCTTAGAGATTCTGATTCAACTCCCATTGATCTTTCTTCAATAAATAAAAAAGATTTATTTGATTATGAATATCAAAGTAGATTCTTTGAAGATGAAGATAAAACTGCTATGTACTCTTACATAATAAATGCAAATAGAAGAAGAGTCATAGTTTCTCCTCCAAGCTTTAGTTCTATATTTGCTTATATCTATTCAAAAATAATTAGAATTATTCATATACCAAGATTATTAAAGCAAAGATTATTTCCAGCGTTAGGTAAGCAAAATTATACTTAATAAGAAATTTTAACATAAACATAAATATTTAATATCAATAAAAAATTACTAGCAACTCTCGGCCCGTCATCTTTTAATCAGCATGTCATAAGCAGACTGACTGATTTGGGTGTGAATCTTTTTAGAATAAACTTATCTCATACTAAAGTATCTGATATTCCTAAGACTATCGAATTAGTTAATTCTTTTACAAGCGTTCCACTATGTCTTGATACTGAAGGAGCTCAAATTAGAACTGGAAGGTTAAAGAATGATTTATTTTTAAAAAATAATGAAAAATTAATAATAAAAAGACAAGAAGGAATGGGTGACTCCCAGGGCTTTAATCTCTATCCAGCAGTTGCCTTTGAAAAGTTAGAAGTTGGTGATATAATAAATATAGACTTTAATTCAGTGATGGTTCAAGTTATTGATAAGAATAATGATATAGCTTCAATAAGAGTAATAATGGGTGGACTAATTCAGCAAAACAAAGCGGTTTCAATAAATAAAGAAGTTCATCTAGATCCATTAACTGAAAAAGACTTACAATCAATTTCTTTAGGTTTAGAACTTGGAATAAAACACTTTGCTCTTTCTTTTGCAAATAAAGCCACGGATGTAAAATCTCTTAGATCCCTTATAAGTTCAGATTGCTCTATCATTTCAAAAATTGAGTCTATTAAAGGGTTGAAAAATCTTAGATCAATCGCAAAAGAATCAAATGCTATCCTAATTGACAGGGGGGATTTATCAAGAGAAATATCAATTGAAAAACTACCAGCCACTCAAAAATATATTATTGATCATGTAAAAAAATTGAAGACGGATGTTTATGTTGCTACTAATCTACTTGAATCTATGATAAAAAATGTTTCTCCAACCAGGGCTGAAATAAATGATATTTATAATACACTTTCCGATGGTGCAGATGGATTGGTTCTTGCTGCAGAGACAGCAATTGGTGATTATCCTATTCAATGCGCAACAATGATTAAAAAAATGATAGTACAATTTGAAAACTTTCCAAGAAAGAAAGTTACACCATCTTTAGTTACTCAATTAATAAAGAAAGAATCATTAGTTTTACCAAAGCCTCATGGTGGAGAGTTAGTAAACCAACAGATAGGTACAAATGACATACCAGATATAAATAAAATGCAGTCTTTAACTGTTGATTTAGAAGTAATGATGGATATTGAACAGATTTGCATTGGCGCTTTTTCTCCACTTACTGGTTTTATGAATAAAGAGGAAATTAATTCAGTCTTAGATGATTTTACATTGCCAAATGGCATCATTTGGACATTGCCTATATTCTTACAAATAAATTCTAAAAATTTTGCGAATTATAAACAAGGTGAGTCAATTTTAATTAAGCTTAGTGGAATTGAAGAGCCATTTGCTAGCCTAAAAATTGATAGTTTATTTAAAATGAATTTAGATAGAATGGCTAAAAAGATGTTTTCAACTAATGATCTAAATCACCCTGGAGTAAAAAAATTATTTGCTAAAGGAGACTCTTTTTTCTCTGGAAAAGTGAGTCTATTAAAAAGAATTCCTTCAAAATATAAACATTATGAAATTACTCCATTTGACTCAAGAGAAATAATGGAGAATAAAGGTTGGAGTAGGGTTGTAGGTTTTCATACAAGAAATATTCCTCATAGAGTTCATGAATTTATTCAAAGCTATGTTTTAGAAAATTATCTATGTGATGGTATTTTAACACATCCAGTAATCGGGCCTAAAAAGTCTGGAGATTATGTATCGGAAGTAATAATTAAAACTTATGAGATCTTAATTGATAAGTATATTGAAAATTCTCTTCTAGGAGCCTTCCAAACTTATTCAAGGTATGCTGGCCCACGTGAGGCCCTATTTACTGCAATTTGTAGAAAAAACTTTGGGTGTAGTCATTTTATTATTGGCAGAGATCACACAGGTGTGGGGGCATATTATTCTTCTAATGATTTTAATAATTTATACTCAAAAGTAGGTGATATAGGAATTAAATTAATAATTTTAGATGAGTTTGCATACTCAAAGGAAAAAAAATCATATATAAATATATCAAAAAATGCTAACCAAGACATAGAAACTATAAGCGGATCTGATGCTAGAGAAATGTTTTATGATAATAAAAAACCTCCTAATTGGTATATTAGAGAAGAAATCTCAAACTTCATAATCGACAGAATAAAAAAGGGTAAAGAAGTTTTTATTAAATGAAGCGAGCTCAAATTTTTTGGTTTACAGGACTATCGGGTGTCGGAAAAACTACAGTATCACAAAAAGTAAAAGATTTACTAATAGAAGAAGGTTTTTCAGTATTAATCCTCGATGGTGATATTATAAGAGAAAAAAGACATAAATCTCTTTCATTTTCGACTATAGATATAAAAAATAATAATAAATTAATTTTAGAATTATGTTTAAATGAGAGAGAGGTCTACGATTTTATTTTAGTTACAATTATTTCTCCATTTGCCTCTTCAAGAAAATTAGCAAGGAACAAATCAATGCCAGGGTTTTATGAGGTTTATTGTAAAGCAGAAATCGAAGAGTTAATAAAGAGAGATACTAAAGGCCTTTATTCAAAAGCTATTAATGGTGAGATAGATAATTTAATTGGATTCTCTCCAAAAGCAGTTTATGAGCCACCAGAAAACCCAGATATAATTTTGAATTCCTCAACAGACTCTATTGATACTTCAGTAAATAAACTGTTTAGTTTTGCTTTAAAAACTTTAAAAACTATTTAATAAAAATAATTCTAATGAATTTTTGTCTTATCGAAAATATAAATGAAAATTATAAACTACCGGACAATTATACAATTGTTGCATTAACTCAAGAAGTAATATACTATTTAGATAAAAAAAATATTGATTATATAACAGTGGAAGATTTTTATTCTTCGGGTGAAATTAGAGGAGATACTGATAATTTTTTAAAAGATCAAATTAATTGGATGAAGCTTTTTGATTTGAAGATCAAAGAATTTTACCCTGAGGCAAATAAACTAAATTTGAATTTAGCTTCAATCTATTTTCACTGGATAAAATACATGGTTGATAATATCATCTTGACAAGCAAAATTTTAAGCATATTTGTTGACTCAACAAATCCAAAAAAAATATTATTCATAAATGATAATCATGGGAGCGACAAACTTCCACATTGGGAACATATTTTACATTTTCAAGGAGTTGAGAGTACTTATTCAAGGGTATTACCTTTAATTTGCAAATCAAGAAAAATTGATTTTAATAGAATTATAATAAATAGTGATAATGCAGAAAAATTAAATTTTGATTTAAAGCTAAAATTAAAGTCTATATTTCCTCAAGCAATTAAAATCTATCATAAGACATTACAATATATTAAAATTGTAAAATTTTTATTTAAAGAAAATCGAAACAATGATAATCCAAAAAATAATGCATTATATTTTTCAACACATAATTTTATTAAAGAATTTTCAAGTAATGTCATAAAAGCCTTCATATTCAATAATAAAAGTTTTTATAATCTGAATTTTCCTATAGTAACTAGTAAATCAATTAAAAGTAGTCCAGATAAAGATTTAATTAAAAAAAATGAAAACTTTGATTTTAGTGAAATATATAATTGGATAAATAATAAATGTGAACTAGATGTAAGTCAAGTTTTACAATCAAGATTTGATACATATATTTATGGTATTTGCCCTAGACTTATTGATTTAACGAAGGCTTTCTTATCTTATTATGAAAATGAAAAAATAGATTTCATTGTGACAAGCCATATTTTTACTTTAGAAGAGCATGCAGCTTTAGCAGCATCAAAGTTATCTAAAGATACTAAATCTATTTATTTTCATCATGGTGCTGATGCCTATGAATTTAATTCAAGATATTTTACCTTAATTCAAAACTTTGATTTTTATTTTACAACTACACTTAATGAATCAGAACACGAAATTAGTATTAGAAATAAATATGGATACAAAAAACCGGTTATAGCCAATTATCAATATTTTTCCAAATTATATTCATAATGACTAAAGATTTTCAAATTATATTATTTTTACCGATTATGTCAATCCCATGGCCTCAAAGACCAATCGAGAAAGGTCAGCCTTTTCCAATGGAATATGTTTTATGGCATAAACAATTATTGAAATTTTTTAGTAATAAAAAAGATTGCCATTTTATTTGGAAAGGAATGTTGATGGCTAATCAGAAATTTGATTTAGCTCAAAAAATCATAAATGATAATAAATTCGATAATATTGAATATCAAAGAAATAAATTCACTGATTGGTTTGGAAAAGTTGATAAAATAATTTTTGATACTCCAAGTACTGCCTTTTTTGAATCTATTTTTTCTAATATTCCATCTTTAGCTCTTTATAGGCCAAAAGACCAAAACCTAAGATCTAACGCATATTCTGAGTTTAGAAATAGCTTGAAACCATATTCAAATATAAATGAAGGCATTGAAATCGTAAGCAATTTCATTAATGAGAGCCCTGAAAATTATTTACCAAAAATAAAAATAAGTAAAAAATCAGTTCTGGATATTGTATTCCAAAATAAATAATGTTCAAAAATATTGAAATAATAATAAGAACAGCTGGAGAAAAGATTTTATCATATTATGATAAAATTTCTAAAGTTGAAGTAAGCATTAAAAATGATAATTCTCCAGTTACAAAAGCTGACTTAGAATCAGAAAAAATTATTGTATCAATGTTGAAAAATATTTCTGATTTTCCTGTATTAACTGAAGAAAACCCAATTTTATATGATATAACAAAATCATGGAATAAGTATTGGTTGGTAGACCCATTGGATGGAACAAAAGACTTTTTAGATAAAAATGATGAGTTTACAATTAATATAGCATTAATTCAGAATCAAGAACCAATTTTTGGTGCAGTTTATGCACCGGCTTTAGACTTGTTATATACTGCACAAAAAAACAACGGCTCTTATAAAAACAATAAGAAAATTTTTAATAATTCAAAAAGAAAAAAGTTAATTGGAGCGGATAGTAGATATCACTCAACTAATGAAACCACTGATTTCTTAAATAAGTTTAATATTGATGAAGTTAAGAAAGTAGGCTCAGCTTTAAAGTTGTGTTACTTAGCTGAAGGTAAAATTGATGTTTATCCAAGGTTTAATGGAACCAAAGAGTGGGATACGGCAGCATCACATATAATTTGTAATGAGGCAGGATGTAAAATAGTAGATATTGAATCGAAAGGTGAACTTCTATATAATAAAGAATCTATTTTAAATAATTTTTTTATTGCATCTAGAAATGATTTATTCTTTGTTGAAGATGATATCTTATAAATATAACGATTGAAGTTTAAATAATGAAAATTGTTCATTTTACTAATAATTTAACTGATGGGGCTGGTAAAGCAGTTTACAGGATACATAATGGTTTAATTGAATCTGGAATTGACTCTATTGTTTTAGTAGCAAAAAAAGATTTCATCGATAAATCTGTTAAGCAAATAGTGCCAGGATATAGTAATATAGATAATCCAATTATTAACAATATAGATTTGATTAAAAGAGGCTTAAATTTTATTTCTTTTATTATAAAAGAAATAAAATGGAAACTTTTGCTTAGAAAATGGTCTCCATTAACTTTATTCAATTTTAATAAATCATATTTTAATATTAATAATATTGAAAAGTATATTAAAGACGTTGATATTATTTGCTTGTATTCTATTCAATCATTTATATCTCCTAAATTAATTAAGCAAATTTATAAATTAACAAAAGCACCTATTGTTTGGACACCAATGGATATAGAGCCTTTAACAGGAGGTTGCCATTTTAATAATGACTGTAAAAAATTTTATGAAAATTGCGGATTTTGCCCATCTTTGAAAAGTAAATCTGAAAATGATATTTCAAGAAAAATCTTTGACGAAAAAAAGAAATATTTATATGATTTACCTATAACATTTGTTGCAGTTTCAAAATGGGTTGAAGAGTGGATAAAAAAATCGTCTTTGTTTAATAAAAATAAAACTGAAATTATTTTTCTTGGTATTGATGATAATATATTCAAAAAGACTAAAAAACAATACGCTCGTGAAATATTAAATCTTCCCAGTGATAAAAAACTAATTCTTTTTGGATGTTTAAATTTAGACGATAAAAGAAAAGGTGGTCACTTATTATTAAAATCACTTACAGAACTAGGAAGTAATGTTGATGATAAAAATGAAATTGTTCTTGTAACCATCGGTAGAAAAAATAATTTTAGATTTGATGAACAGCCATTTATGAATATTCATTTAGGCTTGATAAATGATGATAGAGTTTTATCCTTACTATATAATTCAGTTGATATTATTACTATTCCATCTATTGATGACCCAGGTCCACTTATGGCTAGCGAAGCCTTAATGTGTAAAACCCCAATAGTCACATTCAATTCAGGTATAGCAACAGAAATAATAAATGATGAATCATTGGGTTACCGATCAGAAAATTATAATATAGAGTCCTATGCTAAAGGAATATTGAAATATTTAAATAATAATTATGAT
>MDSW01090900.1_pt1 | contig 15040 bp, 12 predicted proteins | sample 811171 | NCBI WGS metagenome assembly MDSW01 (sample SAMN05326641, study PRJNA326480) | marine metagenome | isolation source: seawater | place: Atlantic Ocean: North West | collected 2012 | reverse complement strand
TGACGATCATCGTGGCCATCCTCTACGTGCTTTACGGCGGGGTGGCCACGCCGTCCGAGGCGGCCGGCGTCGGCGCGTTGTTCTGCATCGTGCTCGTGGTGGTGATCTACCGGATGTGGGATTTTTCCAAGGTAACGCGCATGTTCCGCGATACCTTGAAGGAAAGCGTGATGATCATGATGATCATCGGTGCGTCGGAACTGTTTTCCTACACCCTGTCGTCCATGTTCGTCACCCAGTCGATCGCCAACTGGATCGCGGATCTCGACGTCAATCGCTGGGTCCTGATGGCGATCATCAACCTGTTTCTTCTGGTCGCGGGCTTCTTCCTGCCGCCGGTCGCCGTCATCCTGATGACCGCGCCGATCCTGCTGCCGATCATACTTCAGGCAGGTTTTGATCCCTACTGGTTCGCCGTGATACTCACGATCAACATGGAAATAGGTCTGATTACGCCTCCGGTGGGTTTGAACCTATATGTGATTAACGGGATCGCTCCGAACATCACGCTGGCCGAAATCCTGCGCGGGTCGATTCCTTACGTGCTGTGTATGGCGGCCGGGATCGTGATCCTCTGTCTGGTCCCCGGTATTGCCACATGGCTTCCGGAACTCATGCTGGGCAAGGCTTTATGAATACGAGCTTTTTCGGAGAACTGCTGTCATCCATCACCGAGCAGGGGCGGGCTCTTCTCGACGTCCGCCGGAACCGGAATTCCGGCATTCCGGTCGTCGAATTGTGCGAGCAACTGCTGTCGGGGCGCGGCGAGGCCTCCGGGGTCGCCATCGCACAGGAAGTGCTGACGACTTACGCCGCACTTGGAAACGAGGCCAAACTGGCGTTTTTCCAGGCGCTCCTGGAGCGCTTCAGCCCCGATCTGGACCTTGTTCGGCAGACCGCTGCGAAGATCCAGGAAACGCCGGATGACCCTGCCGTTCTGAGGCAACTGCACGCGGTTTCCGAACCGCGCCGGCAGGAATTGATCCGGCGTCTGAACCTGGCGCCCGGCGGCACCCGTGCCCTGGTCGATATGCGTGCCGATCTCCTGAACCACCTGGCGGACCACCCGGAACTTCGGGAAGTGGACCGGGATTTCGAGCACCTGTTTTCCTCCTGGTTCAACAGGGGGTTCCTGGTGATGCGCAGGATCGACTGGTCGACCCCGGCCTCCATCCTGGAAAAGATCATCGAATACGAAGCGGTGCACGAGATCGCCGGCTGGGACGATCTGCGCCGGCGTATCGGCCTGGAGGATCGGCGGCTTTACGCCTTCTTCCATCCCGCCCTGGTCGATGATCTTCTGATCTTCGTCGAGGTCGCGCTTACCCGGGACATTCCCGGTGCGATCGCGCCGATCCTGGCCGAAGAACGGGCCGAGATCCGGGCGGAAGAGGCGGCCACCGCGGTTTTCTATTCCATCTCCAACTGCCAGAAAGGCCTGCGCGGCATTTCCTTCGGCAACTTCCTGATCAAGCAGGTGGTCGAGGAGTTGCGCCGGGAGCTTCCCGGCCTGAAGACCTTCGTCACCCTGTCGCCGGTGCCGGGTTTCGCCCGCTGGCTTGCCCGGGATCTGAAGGACGAGGCCGGGCCGGCCCGGACGGCCCTGGGCGACGACCTGTACGAAGAATTGCAGACGGGCGACTGGCATCTCAACCAGGACACCTGCAAACGCCTGGAGCCGGCCCTGGCAGGCCTTTGCGCGCACTACCTGACCCGCGAGAAGGACCGGAAGGGCCGGCCGCTCGATCCGGTCGCCAGGTTCCATATCGGCAACGGCGCGCGTCTGGAAAAGGTCAACTGGCTGGGGGACGTTTCCCCCAACGGTCTCGCCCAGGCCCACGGCTTCATGGTGAATTACCTCTATGATCTGAGATATATAGAGCGGAATCACGAATCTTATGCCGAAACCGGGGCGGTCGCTTCCAGCTCCCAGGTCCAGAAACTGATCAGGGCCATTCCCCAAAACAAATCCTTGACGCCGGTGAGTTAAGCCCATGAACCATCTCTTTTCCGAAATCCGCGCCAACATGCCGGACACCGGCAAGGTTTTTCTGGAAACCCATGACGGGCGACAGATCACCTATGGGGATGTACTGACCCTGTCGGCCCGATATGCCAATGCGTTGACCGATATCGGTGTCGCGCCGGGCGACCGGGTCGCGGTGCAGGTGGAAAAGACGCCGGAAGCCTTGATGCTTTATCTGGCGACGGTTCGCGCGGGCGGTGTCTTCCTGCCGCTGAACACCGCCTATACGCCGTCCGAGATCGACTATTTCGTCACCGACGCGGAACCGGCCGTCCTCGTCTGCGATCCGTCGAAGGCCGACGCCCTTGCGGCGACGGCGAAGAAAGTCGGCGCCAGCTTGCAGACACTCGACGCGGCCGGCGAAGGCTCTCTGCGCCGGCTTGCCGATGGCGCTTCCGAACAGTTTCAGGATGTGCCGCGCGAGGACAGCGATCTGGCGGCGATCCTGTACACTTCCGGCACCACCGGCCGCTCCAAGGGGGCGATGCTGTCCCACGAGAACCTGGCGTCCAACGCCCGGACACTGGTGAATTACTGGCAGTTTACCGGCGACGATGTCCTGCTGCACGCACTGCCGATTTTCCATACCCACGGGCTGTTCGTTGCCACCAACACCCTGCTTCTTGCCGGCGGCTCCATGCTGTTCCTGCCGAAGTTCGATCTGGATACGGTCCTGAAGCTTCTGCCGAAGGCAACCTCGATGATGGGTGTGCCGACCTTCTACATCCGACTGCTTGGATCGCAGGCGTTCACCCGGGAGCTGGTGTCCCACATGCGGCTCTTCATATCCGGGTCCGCGCCGCTGTCGGCCGAGGTGCACAAGGAGTTCAGCGAGCGCACGGGCCTCGCGATCCTGGAACGCTACGGCATGACCGAAACCAACATGAACACCTCCAACCCTTATGACGGCGAGCGCCGGGCCGGCACCGTCGGCTTCCCGCTGCCGGGCGTCGGTCTCCGGATCGCCGATCCGACGACGGGCAGGGAACTGCCCCAGGGCGAGGTCGGCGTGATCGAGGTCAAGGGCCTGAATGTGTTCCAGGGCTACTGGCGCATGCCGGAAAAGACGGCGGAGGAATTCCGCACCGACGGCTATTTCGTCACGGGCGACATGGGCCGGATCGATGAGCGTGGCTACGTCTCCATCGTTGGCCGCTCCAAGGATCTGATCATCTCCGGCGGCTTCAACGTCTACCCGGCCGAGGTCGAGGCGCTGCTGGACGAAATCCCGGGCGTCGCCGAAAGTGCGGTTATCGGGGTGCCTCATCCCGATTTCGGAGAAGGCGTGGTCGCGGTCGTTGCCGCCCGTCCGGGCGCCAGTCTCGACGCCAAAGGCGTCACCGCTGCGCTGGCCGACAAGCTCGCCCGCTTCAAGCAGCCCAAGGAAGTCCACGTCGTGGAGGCGCTGCCGCGCAACACCATGGGCAAGATCCAGAAGAACGTACTGCGAGACACCTACAAAAGCGATTTTGCTTAGGCAATTCACTGCCTTCGACGTCCACACCCCAGCCTGCCGCGGCACGACATTCGGCAGGTCCGGATGAATGCTTAGAGCTCTGGATCCGGGCCGGCGATTACCTATGTCCGGATAGGACATTCCCTGTCGGCAGCCTCTGTCTGAAAAAGGGTGCTTTGGCGGAATGCCCGAAAATGGCCGTTTTTTGGTGTTCTTCGGTCAAACATGGTGATTTCGTAATCTTCGATTGCGATCGTTTTCGTAAACGTCTTGGTTACCAAGTTTCTTCATAGTCGGAGATTGCTGGGGACCTCGACAGGCAGGGGCAGGGTTGCTGCCTTTAAGTGTCGATTTGTCGAACACGCGGTTCGTAATCCGCGGGTAAAGCAACGTTTGGGCGCATATGTATCGTAGTAAACAGCCTTCCGAACCTCAGGGGCCGGCAGCGGCGAAGTCTGGTGTCCGCAAATCGCGCGTGGCAATTCTGGGCGGGACCATCGCTCTTTCCGCTCTCGTTCTGTCCGTCACCCTCTCGCAATCTTCCGTTGGGCCGATTGAAGAGACCCTGTCACGGATCTTTTCGGCCCCGGAAACCCAGGCCTATGTTCCTCCTCTGCCTGAGGACAAGCCGGACGACATCGTTACCGGCAGCATTCCGCCGGTGCATGCCAGCGCTGTGGCGGGACCCGTCGATCGCCTGACAACGACCGGGCAGGAGGTGATCTCCGAACCGGCTCGCCCGCGCGCCTATTCGTCCGAAGAAACGCTCGCGCTGGCTATGGCCAGGCGCCAGCAGGAAGAGGACGAGGCAACGGCGAAGGTGGCTCTTGTCGCCGAACTGGCCAAGGGCCTGTTGCGGCGCAGGCTGATAGCCGCGCGGGAAACGGACACCGAAGCCGGTTCCGGAACTGACGAAACCATCACAGTCGCGGCGCTGGAGACCGAGACGGATGATACGGAAACCGGCGAGGTGATCGCGGAAACCGAAGTCGCAGCAGCGGACACACTGTCCGAAGCGCCTCCGGTCCCCTCCAAACGCCCGGAAGTTCCCGAGTGGGCTCGAACCAAAGAGGCCGAGACCGACAAGAAGCGTAAAAGCTATACCCAGCTGGCCTATGCGGCGCCGGAAGATCCAGCCACCACCGACGACAGCGGTCGGGGCGGCCTGTTTGGCGGCCTGTCGAAGGTGTTCAGCGGTGGCGACGCCAAGGGCGGGCTTCCCGGACGCGGCAGCGGGATCGCCGTCTACGACATCAAGTCCGCCACGGTCTACATGCCCGACGGCCAGAAACTGGAAGCCCATTCCGGTCTTGGCCACATGAAGGACAATCCCGATTACGTTTATCGGAAAAACCGGGGGCCGACTCCGCCGAATGTCTACAATCTCGTCATGCGGGAACGCCGCTACCACGGGGTTGAGGCAGTGCGCATGCTGCCGACCGATTGGGCCGCCATGAAAGGTCGCGACGGGATGCTCGCGCATACGTCGCTGGTCCGCGGCACCAACGGGTCCCATGGCTGCGTCGCCTTCAAGAACTATTCCCGCTTCCTGAAAGCCTTCAAGGAAGGCAAGGTGAAGAAGATGATCGTCGTGCCGGACCTGCGCGAACTGCCGGTCTATATGGCGTCCCTGTAAACGCTTCGGCCGGCGGTTAGTCACGCCCTCTCAACCTTCGGCAGAAACACCGTCAGGATGCCGAAGGCCGGCAGGAAGGCGCACAGGCGATAGACGTAGTCGATCCCCTTCACGTCAGCGACTGCGCCCAGAACGGCCGCGCCCAGGCCTGCAATCCCGAAGGCAAAACCGAAGAACAGGCCTGCGATCAACCCGACCTTGCCCGGCACCAGTTCCTGGGCGAAGACGATGATCGCCGAGAAGGCCGAGGCCAGCACCACGCCGATAATCACGCTCAGAACCCCCGTCCAGAACAGGTTGGCGTAGGGAAGGATCAGCGTGAACGGAAGCACGCCGAGGATCGAAATCCAGATCACCACCTTGCGTCCGATCCGGTCTCCGACCGGTCCGCCGATCACCGTACCGGCCGCAACCGCGCCCAGGAACAGGAACAGAAGCAACTGGGAGTCCCGGATGCTGACGTCGAATTTATGCATCAGGTAGAAGGTGTAATAATTGGTCAGGCTGGCCATGTAGATGTACTTGGAAAAGACCAGCAGCCCGAGAACGGCAATTGCCAACACGACCCGTGACCGCGGTAGCGCGGTGCCTGCATGGACGACCGCATGCCGGGCCGTGGCCTTTCTCTTGCCCGAGTACCAGGAGCCCACCTGCCACAGCACCAGCATGGCCAGAAGAGCGGCGGCCGAGAACCAGGCAACGCTCTTCTGTCCGTTGGGCAGGACGATGAAGGCGGCGAGCAGCGGCCCGAGCGCCGTGCCGAAATTGCCGCCGACCTGAAACAGCGACTGGGCAAGACCGAGCCGGCCGCCGGAGGCCAGGCGGGCAATGCGCGAGGATTCCGGGTGAAACACCGCCGAACCCAGGCCGATCAGCGCGCAGGATACCAGCATCCACTCGAACCGCTGGGTATTGGCGAGCAGGATCAGCCCGGCAAAAGTCGAGCCCATTCCGACGCTCAGCGAATAGGGTTGCGGGTGCTTGTCCGTATAGATGCCGACCAGCGGCTGCAGAAGCGACGCAGTGACCTGGAACGTGAGCGTCATCAAGCCGATCTGGCCGAAATCGAGCGCATAGTCCTCCTTGAGGATCGGATAGATCCCCGCCAGCAGCGATTGCATCATGTCGTTCAGCATGTGGCAGAAGCTGAGTGCCGCGATGATCGCAAAGGTCGTCGAGGGGGCAGACGATTGGCCGGCGGTCGTGGTGGCGTTGGTCATATTCATCTCGATTGGTACCCGATGCCCTGAGAGGCTTGTCTTGCCACCGAGAATAGCAGGATCGTTTCGGCCTGCTTTCGTGCTATGGTCCATTTATTCTTCAAGTGGGCCAAACGTACAGGGTCATGGATGACACGCGATATCACCGGACATCAGGCTGCCGCTGGGCAGGGCAACGCGTCGGGCGCGGCCGATGCGAAACCGGCCGGGCCTGTTGAAACCCATGACCGGATCATCGAAAGTCTTGAGCGCGCACGCGGTCCGGTCATCGCCAAGGCGAGTGAATATCCGGACGGCTACGTGGTTCGGCCGCACCGGCACAGCCGGGCTCAGTTGATCTATGCGCTTGCAGGTGTCGTGACGGTTTCGACCGCAACGGGCAGCTGGATGGTGCCGCCCGACCATGCGCTCTGGGTGCCGGCCGAGCTGGAGCATTCCGTTACGGCGAGCGGCCAGGTCAGCATGCGCTCGATCTATGTGACCCCTGGCGCTGTCTCGGAGTTGCCGAGGGAAACCCGTGTCGTCGGCCTGACGGACCTGATGCGCAGCCTGATGCTGGAGGCGGTCCGGCTCCCGCAAAGCTACGAGGCAGCAAGCCGCGCGGGGCTGATCATGGCCCTGATCCTGGAAGAGATCCCCAATCTGCCGGAACGCCCGCTCGGTTTGCCGTTTCCGGCCGATCCGCGGTTGGCAAATCTTTGTCGCAGCTTTCTGGCCGACCCGGCAGTCGGTGCCACCATCGACGACTGGGCCGGCACGCTCGCCATGAGCCGGCGCTCGTTCACCCGTTTCTTCCGGGCAGAGACCGGCGTCAGCCTGTCCGCGTGGCGCCAGCAGGCCTGCATCTTCGCTGCCCTGCCGCGTCTTGCCGGCGGAGAGCAGGTCACCAGCGTCGCCCTCGATCTCGGCTACGACAGCACGGCCGCCTTCACCACCATGTTCAAACGCATGACCGGCATCGTTCCGAGCCGGTATCTGCGCGCAAGCGCACCGGCCCTGCAGGCGGCGGAATAGCTGGCGCGGGGCACCAAAAAGCCTTTGACTCAGGTCATTTCGCATCTGTGAAACCATCGATACCCTCTTGGCATTGCGCAGTGAGGGGTGTCATGCATTACCGGGTTTTTTTGAGCGTTTTGGTCCTATTGGCAGGCTTGTTGCCAGTATCGGCCCAGTCGATCGACCAGGGTGAGATCGGAGGACGCTGTCTTTCCGAAGACCGTTGCCTGACCGGTGTATGTAACGACCGGGGAATGTGCGTTGCCTGCGGACAGGTTGGTCAGCCGGCCTGTCTTGACGCGAACCAGCGGCCGGTCTGCACGTCCCTGTCGACCGATCCCGCACCGCTCGCCCGCGGCGGGTCCGTCTGTGTCAGCGATAGTGGCCGCGACTGCGGTCACATCGGTGAGCCGGCGTGTGCCTATGAGACCGGCCCCTTTTGCTACTATGGCGTCGCCAGTTCCCTGCGCGGGGGCGGCAGCATCTGTCTCGATTGCGGCGACTACGGCCAGCCTTGCTGTCCGGGAACGGACAAGCCCTGCGACTACGGGACCTGCCAGAACGGCAGCTGCCTTCCGAAGGTCGTATCGCTGAAATCCGAGATCCTGAAGGCGATTGCCGATTGCCAGGGCAAGGACGCGCGCGCTCTGATCGCCCGGTTGCCTCAAGGCAGCGTCCTGCAACAGGAAATGCAGGCGGCCTATGACAGGGCCGACCGGCGGGAGGACGAGGTGCGCGCCCTGTTCGAACAGGCGCGTAGCCTGTCGCGGGAAGCGCGGGCCGCCTTCAATCGGGGCGATGTCACCGGCGCCCGCCCGAAGCTTCTGCAGGCACGGCAACTGCTGGAGCAAGCCAGGGCGAAGACGGCCTGCCCGAAGACGCATTCGACGCTTGATGAAGGCATCGCTCTGGTAAACTCCAATCTGGACAAGACGCGGGCGGGTGATGCCGTGCGGAAGGTGGCTGACGCCATCAAGGCCTGTGATTTTACTGCAGCCAAAGAAGCGTTGGCACAGGTCAGTAAACAGGATCCGAACTATGCGGCCATCCGTAAACGGTACGAGGAGGCCCGGTCCTGGGAGGAACGCCTGCGCAAAAGCTATGACGAGGGCTACGACCTCTATAAACGCGGCAACCAGCTCTTGAAGGCCAACAGGGATCAGGAGGCGTTACGGTCCTTCAAGCGGGCGCATGAGCTGTTTACGAGGGTGCGCAAGGAAACCGAGTGCCAACGCGCGCGCGACGTTGCGACCGCTGCCCTGCATGAGGTCAGTGCGCGCATCGAGATGGCGGAGGCATTCCTCAAGGCTGCCGGAAAGGGGAAGACGGGCCAGCCAAAGAACAGCGGTGCCATGCCCGGGCGCTACCAGCCGGTCGCAGGACCTCATCCGTGCCTCGATCCGTCCGTGAAGCCGACGCATACGGCGGCGGGTTATACCCCTTTGGGCGGTGGTCAGAGCACCATCTACATCAAGGGGAATTTCATCTGCGACTACGAAGGCAGTTTCAGCATTTTGAGCGGGTCCGAACTGATCAACTACTACTGCAAACGCGACGGCAACCGCTTCGTTGAGTGCAAGGAGACCGATCGGGATCGGCTGACCAAGACAATCCGGCATGAAGGTTTCACGACCTACGAGTTCGATAACAAGAAGTTCTGGCTGGATGTCTATCCGGCCAAGAAGTGACAACAGGCGGGGAATGATTTGGTATGAAACGGAAACTCGCAGGAATTCTGGTCTCTGCAGCATTCAGCCTGTCGGTCATGTTGGGAACCGGCATTGTATCCGCGGCGGAGGTCTGCGCCACGCTTGGCGCGACCCAATTCGTCGACGGAATGCGCTACTGCGTGACCTCCGCGCTTCGCGGGCAGGGCCGGAACAGCTACACACCGGACAACGTTTTCGACGGCGATCCGGCGACGGCTTGGTGCGAGGGCGTTCGCGGCGACGGCACGGGTGAGAGCGTGACCGTTACCATTCAGGGCGGCGGCCCGTTCCGCCCGATGATCGTTCGCAATGGATATGGAAAATCGGAAGCGGCCTACCTCGACAATTCCCGCCCCCGAACGGTGGAAATCGCCACCGATACCGGGGAGCGCTTCCAGGAGGTTCTGCCCGACAACCCGTCCGACCACTACCTGATGCTGCCTGGACCGGCGACCTACGGGCAGGTTCGTGTGACCATCCTGGATGTCTATCCTGGCCGAAAATATGCCGACACCTGCATCGGTGACATCATCCCCGACTTTGAGTTCGAGGAACTCCTGCTGCAGCGGAAGCAGTTGAACCAACCCGAAACATCGGCGCAGGGGCCGAAGCCGGACACGGGCAATGGTGGCCTGGAAGAGCTACCGGAGTTTCCGTCACTGGACAGCTTCTAGAAAGGCCGCGGTTCAAGTTTCGAAATCCGGGATATCAAGGGCTGTCTCCGCCCTTCCATTGCTGTGCCGTCCGTCACAGGTCGTCGGTGCTGATTTCTCCTATGCCACTGTGGTGCGCTTCTTTTGTTCGGGACGCGTCACGGTCAAACAGACGGAAGGAGAAAAATCATGAAACCTGTCTTCTCGAAAATGCGGACGATAGTAGCCGCCGTGGTCACCGCACTGCCGTTGGTCGGATTGTTCGGTCTGTCGTCGGCAAACGCGTCAACGATCGCTGAAACGGTCACGGACCTGAACATGAGGGCAGGCCCGGCCGCGTCCTATCCCATCGTCGCGACACTGCCGGCCAATGCGGGCGTTACGCTTCACGGCTGCAATGCGGGCACGACCTGGTGCGATGTCAGCTGGGGCGCGGACCGCGGCTGGGTCTCGGCCAGCTATATCACCATTGCCTATAACGGCGGCTACACGGTGGTGAGCCCCTGGGTTGCACCGGCTGCCGGAGTGGCGGTTGTCGCCTACAGTCAGGTCTATTGGAACACCCATTATGCCGGCCGGTCCTGGTACAAGCAGTGGAATAGCTTTCATGCCGGACACCGCGGTCCGAAGGGCGCCTATGGCGTTGCAGGCGGCAAGGGTCCCAACGGCGGGGCAGTCGGCGCGGGAGGCGTGAAAGGCCCCAACGGCAACGGTGTCGCCGTCATCGGCGGCAAAGGTCCGAACGGTGGCAAAGCCGTTGGCGCGGTGGTGTGCGGTCCCGATAAGTGCGGGCATTTTGCCACCGGCGGCAAGCGACTGAGCGGAGGTGCGTTCGGCAAATCGGCTGGCGGCTTCCGCAACCGTTGAGATGAACTTGGAACCTGAACGGCCACTGCACGGCCGGAACTGACCGACCTTCCGTTACCGGCCCGCGCTCTTGCAGGCGCCGGCCGGTACGCGGATGCTACGGCTTCATCATTCGAAACAGAGGCTCAGAACATGTCTTCCGCCACGGTGAGCCCCAGGACGGCCCAGTCCTGCATGCCGCCGCGATAGTAGAAGATCTTTTCCACCGGATAGCCTTCACGGGCCATGGCCTTGATCGCGGTCGGGCTCTGCGGACAGGCCGGACCGTTGCAGAAGGCGATCATGTTGTCAGCATTGGCGCAGTCCCAGGAGCCCTGGCCGCCCGTGCAGCCCAGTTCGTTCAGCCGCATGGCGACTTCCGTGTAAGGGATGTGGATGCTGCCGGGAATGGTGGACTTGGTGCGCCATTCCAGCGTGCGCATATCGACCACCTTGGCGCTTTTGGTCTTCAGTGCGTTGAGGACTTCAAGTTCGCCGACCGGGGTGACGCCTGGAACCGGAACCATCGGCTGCAACACGCCCCCGATCAGGGCCGCCTCCGTTTTCTGGCGGGTGATGTCGACGGCGCCGTCATCGGTTTCGATGGTGATCACGGTCTCGTCGCCCGCGATCTTCAGGTCGCCGTCGGCGGCCACCGCCGGTATTGTCAGGGTCATCCCAAGAGCCAGAAGTCCGAAAAATCCGTATCGCATGAAGTCCTCCCTTTGCAGCCTTCATGGACGATTGCCCTGGCCGCATTCTTCGAATTCAAAGATTCATATCATTGAATATGACGCAGGCGGACAAGTCCGGCAAGATACGGATATCATGCGGGAAGGGGCAACCGTTACGCCAGATGGCCCGTCTTTCGATAGACCCGGGCGCCGGTTTTGCTGGTGATCGTCTGCGTGGAACCGGCCGGCAGCCGCAGCCAACTGCCCTCCCCATAGGTCCCGTTTTCATCGGAAAAGCTTCCAGAAAGGACGAAATACTCCGCGCCGCCGGGCAAGGGAACGGTGTCGAAGGCAGCCCCTTTCTCCCAGTCCAGCATTACGACGTCTTCATGGGCATCGGAAAAAAGCGGCAACAGTTTCTCGCCCTGGCGGCCTGCTTGCCAGGCGGACCCGTCATTTGTGTCGATGCGCACGAATCTGCGGTCCGCCGGATCCATCTGGCGCAGCTTGACGAGGATCGTGGCGCCGGGCGCACTGGAGGGCACGTGGCTGGAGCCGGGAGGATTGCGCACATACATGCCCTTGGCGAAATCGCCGGTTTCGTCGGAAAAGACCCCGTCGAGTACCAGGAATTCCTCGCCCAGATCATGCTTATGGGCGGAAAAGGACGACCCCGGCGCATAGCGCACCAGCGATGTCGCCCGTGCGACTTCCTCCCCGTCGCGCTCCAGCATGCGGCGCTCGACGCCCGCCATGGGCGAGGGTATCCAATCCAGTGAGTTGCTGTCGACGGCGGCGCGCTTTTTCAGATCGGCATGAACCTGCATGGTTCTCTCCCTCACCCTGTTATCGGTTTGAGATAGGACCGCCGGAAAAGGAGGAAAAGCCCGAAAGGGACATGAAGCTGTTGACTTGTTCGTGAGGATTGGGGAAATCGGCGTCAGGACGCCCCCACGGTTTTGCACGGCGCCGGGAATCATGCTGATTTCGGTCAGTGTCTGAAAAACAGGTTCCGGAGTTCCAGCGATTTGAGCGCCGTCAGGCCGGAGAAGCGGCTCGACGCCAGGAAGACGTATGACAGTTAGCATCGATATCGGGGAAATGACCAACGGCCAGCAGGCCGGAATGGATCTTGAGGAATTGCTGGCAACGCGCCTGCTGGTTCAGGGCAATTCCGGCTCGGGCAAGTCGCATCTGCTGCGACGGCTCCTGGAACAGTCCGCCGGCTGGGTGCAGCAGGCCATCATCGACCCGGAAGGCGATTTCGTCTCGCTGGCCGACAAATACGGTCATGTGGTCGTCGATGCGGTCGGAACCGAAAAAGACCTGCAGATGATCGCCGGCCGGGTGCGGGCGCACCGGGTGTCGGTTATCCTCAATCTGGAAGGGCTCGATGCCGATCGCCAGATGAAGGCCGCCGCCACCTTCCTGGACGGGCTGTTCGATGCGGACCGGGACCTCTGGTATCCGATGCTGGTGGTGGTCGACGAGGCGCAGCTGTTCGCGCCCGCCGCTGCCGGCGAAGTCTCCGAGGAAGCCCGCCGCCGCTCGCTCGGCGCCATGACCAACCTCATGTGCCGCGGCCGAAAGCGCGGGCTCGCCGGGGTCATCGCCACCCAGCGTCTTGCAAAGCTCGCCAAGAACGTGGCCGCGGAAGCCTCCAACTTCCTGATGGGACGGACTTTTCTCGATATCGATATGGCCCGTGCCGCCGATCTGCTCGGCATGGAGCGGCGCCAGGCGGAGACCTTCCGCAATCTCGACCGCGGCCACTTCGTTGCCCTCGGTCCGGCCCTGTCGCGCCGGCCCATTCCGGTGAAGATCGGTCCGGTGGAAACCGCCGGCCGAGGTGGTAGCCCGAAGCTGATGCCGCTGCCCGATCAGCCGCCGGAAGATGCCAAGGACCTGATCTTCACCCCGTCTCCCGGCGAGGCGGTGCCGGTACGCGTGCGCCAGCCGGAACCGGTCGCCACGACCTCCGATGTGCTCGATCAACTGACGAGCGCCGACAGGGCAGGGGAGGCGGAACCGGCGGCGAATCTTCTTGATTACGGTGCGCGGGAGGAGGGGATTGCCGAGATCATCGGCGAGATCCTGTCCGAACCGGATGCCGCCTTCCAGCCGATCGCGACCCTTTACCAGGATTTCCAGGTCCGCTGCCGGATCGCCAAGCTGCCGGGCGGCATTCCCGATCTGCAGGTGTTCCGCGAAAAGCTCTCGGTCGCACGAGCCGGCGTCGATAAAGGCGAGGTGGACGACAGCGCCTGGGCCCAGGCGGAACTGGTCGCAGCCGAATTGCCTGAAGACATGCGCGGGGTCTACCTGCTGCTCGCCAAGGCGGCCAACGCCAAGGCGCCGTGCCCCGGGAACATTGAAATCGCGACCGCCTACGGCACCCGCTCTCCGGGCCGGGCACGCTGGCTTTTGAGCCACATGGAAGAGCGCGGCTTTATCCTTTGCGCGACCGATCTCAGAGGCAACCGCATCGTCACGTTGACGGACCTCGGCTGGCAGACGGCGCCGGGCGACGAGGCCGCCGCTTAGCCTGCCATTCGCCTCGGCTTGATCAGCAGGACTAGTACAAGGGCCAATGGCCAGATACCGGCGCAGCCAAGTGTTGCCAGGACGACCGCAGGCCTGAGACGGTGATGTCTGCCAAGTTCGTAAAGGCTTAAAAGAAAAAAGACGGTTGCCCCGATGGCATAACCCGTCAAAAGCGGGACCCCGACCGCTGACGTAAACATGTTTCTACCCCGATTTCTGCAGTTAATAACTGCTTGCCCTAGAATTAGGCTATCAAAGGTTGCGGGCTTCTGGTGGAAAACCTGACGATTAAGCTCCGGAAATTTAACTGTTGGTTAACCCAGCGGGGGGTCACATCGCCGGCTGCATGCGTCCGGCTGAGGCAGTGGATCCGGATACGAAAAGACCCGCGAGTCCCGGCGGCACGGGATAGTCCGGGTGGGCCAGGAGATAGCGAAGCTGCGCCATTTCCACCGCGATGCTTTCCATGGTCTTTGCCAGCACCTTGTCCAGATAGCTGCCTGCGGTCGTGCGCTCGCGGATCTGTTCCGCCTTGGACAGGGTCTTTTGAAGATAGGCCAGCATGGTTTCCACGTCCGTTGCCGTGACGTCGACAATGCGGACCTCTGCCGGCCCGGTTTCCGGCTTTCCGGCGTTGTGTGCCGCGTATCCGGTTGCAAAAACCTCTTCGGTGACGGGATCGGCCAACATGAGGATCTCCATTAATGTTCCTGTTTTGTTCTAATAACAGATGAGTCCGGGGAAGACAAGATGCGGGAGGTTGCGGCGCTCATGCGAAACGGCCTCCGGGCGGCTTTGTGATCGGGTGCCAATGGAGACCGCTCGCATTCTCTCTTGACCCTCGAAATCAAAATGGTTACAAGTGAAACTAAATTATGTCAGCCCCATTCGGGGCCCCTTTCAGGGAGGATATGGACATGGACCAGATCGACAGCGACATCGTCGGAAAAGGTGCTGCGCAGCACGGCCAGAACGAGTTGCAGTACATGCCGGGCTTCGGTAATGACTTCGAGACTGAGGCGCTGCCTGGTGCTTTGCCCCAGGGCATGAACAGCCCGCAGAAATGCGCTTACGGCCTTTACGGCGAGCAGCTGTCCGGCACCGCCTTCACCGCGCCGTCCCATCAGAACGAGCGCACGTGGTGTTACCGCATTCGCCCGTCGGTGAAGCATTCCAGCCGCTACACGAAGATCGATCTGCCGTACTGGAAGTCGGCGCCGAATGTTGTCGACGATGTCGTGTCGCTCGGCCAGTACCGTTGGGATCCGGTGCCGCACACG
>MDSW01039782.1_pt1 | contig 15040 bp, 12 predicted proteins | sample 811171 | NCBI WGS metagenome assembly MDSW01 (sample SAMN05326641, study PRJNA326480) | marine metagenome | isolation source: seawater | place: Atlantic Ocean: North West | collected 2012 | reverse complement strand
AATTTGGATCATTTGATAATTGTGATTCAATTTTACTATTAATTGTTTGAAATAAATTCATCATATTATCCCCTTTGAATAAACCTTCCATACCTTCACCATCACCCAACATGTTTTCAATATCTAATTCTTCTGTAATATCTTTAGCTATCTTACCAATTCCTGTATTTTCAAGAATGGCTTCCATACCTTCTAATCCTTGATTTAAATCTTCTTCATCATCATCATTATTAATATCTTCACTTGTAAGTATTTCATTTAATTTTTTAATTTGTTTCATTTTCTTTACAGTTTCTTTATCTGTAACTTTTTCATTATTTTCAATCTTTTGAATGACATCATTTATTTTATCATCACTTTCAGATGATAAATGAACCATACAAAAAGATTGAAAATATCTCCATAGTGATTTTTTTGTTTTATTTGTTATATTTGATCCCCATATTATTTTAAATGAAACATTTTGTAATAAAATAGGATCATTTATAAATAAAGTATGGTCTTCTTCAATAATTTGTTCTATATTTTCTATAACATTACTTATAAATTCACATAATAATGTATCCTTTTCTATGGAATAATCTTCAGGTAATGTTTCTTGAAGAGTATATTTGTATGTTTTAAATAATCTATCTTTATATTCGGGAAAAACTTGAATTATATCATTAATAAATGATTTAAATAATGTATTTTGATCCATTGTAATTATATCATTAGTAATAATTTATATCTTATAATTTTACGCACATTACATTGGACGTTGACCATGTCCTGGGCCATTACCAACTTCACCTCTTTCTTGCATCATTCTTTCATAATCATTATCAAATTGTGTTGTTTTTTTATTATTATTTATATAACCATCATTTTTATCATTAATTGTATTAACACTCTGATCTTGATGATCAATACTAGCAAAGTATCCATCATAATTTGTAGGTGAACTATCTAATGATTCAAATCCTGAACAAAATCCATTTTCACATATACCCATAATTTCCCCTTCAGATTGTTCATTATTTTCTTGAGGTTTTGGAATTTGTGCTTGTTGAGATTCTTGTGATTGTTGTTCTAATGATTGTTGAATGTTTTGAAATATTTCATTACTTGTCATAATTTCATTATTAATAATCATAGATGGAACTGATTTTATTACATTAGGAAATGGTTCATTATCAATACAAATAATTTTAAAATTTCCTCGTAATTCCGGATGTTCTTTTAAAATCATTAATAATTTCCTACAATGGACACATCGTTTGCTAATATACAATTGTGGTGTTGACATTATTTATAATCATATTAAAAATTATTAAATTTTAAACATATTAAAAATTTGATAAATTAGTTAAAAATTAATATTAATTATTATAATAAATGAACTTTAAAATAGAAATTGAATTATTAAATACAAATGATAATCAAATTAAATTTAATATTCAAGGTGATAAAATAATGGGATTAGATAAAAGTATTGTTAATTCATTAAGAAGAGTTCTATTAACATCAATACCCTCACTTGCTTTTCGTACAGAAATACAATCATCGGATATTAAAGTAGTTCATAATGATACATCACTTCATAATGAATTTTTGATTCATCGTATTTCATTAATACCATTATACATTGATCCATCGTCCTATGAAAAACAATACTTATTTTATTTAAATGTTGAAAGTTCAGATAATCCAATAACATCTATTACTGCTAAAGATTTTAATATTTATCCTAAAAAAGATGATGTTGATTTAGGAACAGATATCGATATTAATAATTATGATATGGATAAACCATTATCCGAAAAAGAAAAAGAAAAAATTTTTAAACCTTTTAAATTTCAAGGATCAAATGAATATTGTTTGATATCAGAACTTAAAACAACGAATTCAAAAAATAAAAAACAAAAATTAGAATTATATGGTGTTCCAAGTATTTCATATGCTTATGAAAATGCAAAATGGCAAGCTGTTTCACAATGTTCCTATATTTTTAAACATAATGAAGAATTATTCAATAATGTAATTCAAGAAAAAGCAAAGGTACAAAATATCCAAGATTTTGAAAAATTTAAAAATTCTATGATGATTAGTGAAGGTGAAAGATATTTTCATCGTGATAATTCAACAAATCCAAATTGGTATGAATTTACTATTGAATCACTCCATTTTAAAAACTCAAAAAATTTATTTATAGAATCATGCCAAATAATGGTTAATCAATTTGAAATCTTAAAAAATGAAATTCCAAACATTTCAACAAATGAAGATTCAATTGTTGATATAGAAACAAATCAAGAAAATGTTTATAAATTAATTTTCCAAGGTTTTGATGATACAATTGGAAATGTATTACAATCATTTATTTCAAGATATATGATTGAAGAAGGTTCTGCATTTTCAGTTTGTGGTTATAAACGGCCTCACCCATTAGAAGAAGTTATACATTTATATTTGTCATTTAATCCCGGAAATAAGATTTCAGAAGGTAATCAAACACAAAAAATAATTACATTAATTCAAACAATTATTGAAAGCTGTGATCATTTAATTAATTTATATTCTCAAATTATGAATGAAGCTGAAAAAAAATTATAATATACATATTTTACTTAAATAAATAATTATAAATAAATAACATTCTTTTCTCAGGTAATTCATGCATGTAATCAGATACAACTTGTAATGTTGTCTTATTTCCAGTTGTTTTATACATTGTATGTAATTCAAAAATTAATGGTCTCAATGGGTATTCAATTTCTTTTATATCTAATTCCTTTTTTACAAAATGTTTAATATATGAATTAAATAATAAATTCTTAATATTATTAAACTTTTCACGATATTCATTGAAGATATAACTTTCTTCCGGAAAATACATTAAAAATTCTTTTAATAAATTATTTTGTCTTAGACTAATATAATTCATAAATTTATTATTATGATTCATTTTTAAAGATCTAACATATTCATAATTTTGATTTATCCATTTATATCTCATTGAATTATTTTTCACGGTAAATCCTTTTACCATATAAGGTAAATCAGTTTTATAATTATTTAAATAATCATATGTTAAAACTGGAACTATAAATACATTGGTTAAATGTGTTTTTTCTACTTTTTCTAAAGTATTTATATCATATTCTTCAACTAATGTAATACAATTATTAGTTATGGGTGATATGATCCTATTTTTTTTATGTTGTAATACAAATGAATAACAATGAGAATTATTTAATTGTTCCTTAAACTCAATATTATTCGTAACTTCAGAAAATAATTCATTAAATTTCACCTTACCATCCCATGAATTTTTTCCACCAATATTACTTCTTGTTGATATCATCCATTCTTCATTATGATAAAACATATTTATCATTGTTCCATCAATTAAAATTTCATAACTATTATCTTCATTATCATGAATAGAATCTATTTCATTTATTTCATGTGATTTCATGGGTGGTATACAAACAATACGATTTGTGATTGTATTAATCACAACTCCGCGACAATATCTCATCCATGGATAAGTTGTATAATCATATTCACAATTATATTTACATTTAACAATCGCTAAATTAAGTAATGAATATGTCCTGACATATAAATTTTTTTGTTTAAAATCTTTAAGGTAAGAATCTGTATTTAAAATGTAATTTTGTAATTCCATCGGTTCTATTTATTTAACTTAATAAAATTTTAAGTATTATAATTCATAAAAATATTGATAATAATATATATATATAATATTAATGGCAGAAAATGAAAATCAAGATCTTCAACTTATACAAGAAACAATACAAGATGATTCAGAAGAATATAGTCCAGATTCACCTGAATTTCACCCAGATGATATAAATAGTTCAGATGAATATAGTCCAGATTCACCTATATTCCCTGTTGAAGAACCTATCATTAATCAATTTAATATTCATGATAAATTTTTAATAATATTTGTTGAAGAAAATGATGAATATAAAGATATTGTATGTGTTATTCGTGAAATTAATACAGATGAAAATACTATATTCTGTCATGATAAAGAAAATGATAATGATTTAACATTGGAATATGATATTGATAATCATATTTTATTAGAAACAAATGATTATAAAATAGATGAAATTTTAAGAATAGAAGATTTTGATTTATCTACCATTGAAAAAGTTGATTTTATCATAACAAAAGATATATATGATCCATTTATAATAGATGTCACAGAAATTAAAGATAAAGTATACTCGATGCAAGAAAGAAAAGAAAGTTTAATTACAGAACTAATCGCAAGTTATAAAGCATACGATAATAAAGTATTAATGGGTGTATTAAATGATATAGCAGAAGTAATTGTAGATATGATAATAGATAAAGAAGGATCTTCTAACGATTATAGTAATTGTTTATATTTTATTAAAAACAAAATCCATACAAATAACTTAATTTTACCTTCATGGATTATACCAATTGTTGATAATAAAAAGAAACTTTATAAATTAGATGAAGAAGATAAAACTGAATATAATGATACTTATAATGAAGATTTCGTGAACGAATTAAAAGAATTATATAATTTAACTACTGATCTTAATGATCAATCAAATTATAAAAATATAATATCATCCATATTATCAACATCACAACCATATCGTAATAATGTTCAATTAATGGGTGGTAAATATCCACAATTATATCATAATGGACATTATCTAAGAAATTGTTCACAATCATCACCATGTAATGGTATATCATCATTATTTACATTTTCTAATGTAAAAACAAGATCTCCATTAAAAATACCATTCAATAAAAACCATGAAACAGATTTTGAAATTATTGTTCCTAAAGAAATTGTAAATTTATCTGGTTTTAATATTATCCCTCATACATTATTAGACATTACCTTTAAAAATCATAATTATAAATTAAATGATTTATATTTTTTATCTGATTTTAAATATTCATATAAACAATTAGGATATATTTTTGGAAGAGAAAATATTATACCTCATGTTTTAAATAATCAATCACAAAAAATAGATGAACATCAATTAAATATTCATTCTTATTTATTTAATGATATTGTTGATAATGATGATGTCGGTGAAGTTTTAAAAAATAATTTCCCAAATTACTCAGATATTTTAGATACATTACCTCTTGATATGATTCTTAATTATAATGATATTGGAAAATTACTATCACATTATGAAATAAATATAAATCATTTAGATGTTGATTCAATTACAAAAATCAATACAATTATAAAAAATAATATTAAAGAATATATTAAATTATATAATCGTTCCGTAAAAAGAAAACCTGTACAAAAAATAAAACAAGTTGTTAATAAACTCACAGAAAAAGAAAAAATATTAAAATCAAAAAAATATATATTCAGCTTGACAAATATATCTGAAAGAAATAATTATATTCAAAAATTTATTGATGTATTCTCTAGAAATCCATCCATAAATGAAAATGAAAATTTTTTATTTGAAAAAAATTCAGATGATAAATTATTATGTTGTCATTACAATTACTTATGTAAGTCTCATAATAATCGCGATATTTATGATTATATTAAAACAAGATTTGGAGAAAAACCTGTGAATGGTTCTATTTTTTGTAAACACTGTGGTGAATTTCTTTTTTTAGAAGAGTTCTCTACATTGGAAGGATTTTCAGATGATAATATTGTAAATACAAGAGAAGAATTAATAACTGATACAGGTGATGTTGATGAAGTATTAGATGAAAAACAAATTCGTATTAAAAAAGACATAGTAAGATATACATCTATATTTGGCATTAAATTAAATGATTATGATACTCAAAAAATATTGGATTATTTTTCAACATTAGATACTGAACATATTATAAATTTAAGATATAATACATCCAATGGATTTCAAAAACATCCGATTTATCAAGAATATAAAAAAAAATATTCATTTATAAAACCAGCTAAATCAACAAAAGATAAACAACAAAATAAAAAAAATAAAAAATTACTCGATAATGATCTAGCTATTCTTAGAGAATATCTAATTGATGGAAACCATTTTATAATTACAATTATACTCATATTATTATATATTCAAACATCAATACCTCCTTATGAAAATATAACACGTAACATTAAAATTTTGAATTCATTTAACGAAAGTGAATCATGGGACAATATTAAATCAAAATTAAATGATTTTTTATCAATACAAGTTATTGATATTATTCAAATTATAGGAACGAAATTAAATAATAAAAATATTTCGGATTTTATTCGTGAATCAGAAATATATAGTGATTTACCGACATTTAAAAAACAATTTATGGATATTTTCCCATATATTATACAGAATCCTTATATATATAAAAGAATAGAAAGTTTATTTAATTATGAAAATGATCCTAATAAATTAATTTATATAAAAGAATATTGGAATTCATATCGCCCACAACCCGATAGTAGTTTAACAAAATTAATAAATTATAAAATTAATAATGATAAACATTCTTATTTATTAAGAAATGGTAATCAAATATCATATGAAAACTTTGCATTAATTCAATCATTAGAGTCGGCTTTAAATGATCCTAAATATGAAACCCTACAAATACCATTTACAGAAATTATGCAAAATGAATCATATAAACGATTATATATATTTTCATTACAATTACATGGTAAAAGTAAAAATATTAAATATTTAAATTGTTTAGTTAATAGATTCTTAGATACAATACAAAACTCATCTAATATTTTGCCTCTACTAACATCTGTAAATTGGGATGATTCAAAAAAAGAATTTACATCGATTGATTATTCATTATTTAAAACTGTATTTATCATTGATATTTTAGATTATTTTAAATTACAAAATCCAGATGATTTACATATCATTGATATTTTTATTCATCTAAATTTCAATAATTGGAGCGGTATGATGCTAAATGGACATTCAAAACGAACTTATGTATATACCTCACCCATTATTTATCCAAATAATACATTTGAAGAATTATATGATCAAAATAAAGAATTTATTGAAAAAATATTCAAAGATTATTGTATTGATACAGATGGGAATATTCAAAAAATTGTTAATGATACAGATTTTATATTAAATTTACTTGTAGATCCACAAATTGAATCAAGTATATCATGTAAAACAAATGTTCCTAATGACAATGAACACTTTCACAAAATTTTAAAACATAAAATGAACTTATTATCAATATATTCTGAAAATATAATTGATAAAAATACATTATTTAATAATCATTTATATAAATTTATAACAAGGAATAGTTTCATTGAATTTGATGCTGATGAAAATTATGATATATTTTATGGTTTAATAAATGATTTATCAGAAGAAAATTATTCAAACATTTTTAATGAAATATTGAAAAAAAATATGATATATATTGAACGCATCCAAATATTCTTTAATGATTTAATTAGTAATCAAAAATTAGAAAAAAAACAAATTAATCGTTTTAAATCAACTTTTGGAAGAACAACTGAATCTATTAAAATATTATTAAATAAATTTATCGATAAACATGGTAATTTAGATGATTCAATTAATTCATTATATACAACTATAGGAAGATTAAGTAATGTTTCGGATAAAGAAGGAACAATATTTCATAATAATATCCCAAAATCATGGAAGTTGAGTGATACAAATACAGATTATTTAAAAGAATATTTATTAAATAATGAATTCTTACTTCATAATGATATTTATTTACCATTTAAAAAAAATATATCTTATGAAGGATTTAATATTTATAAAAAAGAAGAGAAATATTCCTATTATTTCCAAGGATTATATAATTATCTTAAACAATATTATAAAAATAAATATATTGATACAATCATTGGGAATGATAATCAGTTATTAACTAAAAGATATAGTCAAATAATAAAAGGATTTATATTTTTATCATTAATTAATAGAATTATTGATTATATTGATGAATTAAAAAATGAAACTTCAACCGTGTCTACAAATTCAAATACGTTATTTCAATCTCTTGAAGATAAATATCAATTAAATTTAGATGGGTCTATACAAATATGTTCTAAATTTATATTTGATTTATTAATTAATTGTTTAGAAGAATATTCAGATCCAAATTGGATTTATCAATTAAATGATATATCGAATCTATTAGGAAAACAAAAAGAAAGAGAAAAACAAAGTTTAATCAATTCAGAAAAAATGACTAAAAATGATTCAAGAGCAGTTGCAATTGAACAACAAAAGTGTGGTATCAGTAATTGGCATCAAGATGTTTCAAAAAAACATTTGGAACATATACAATCTAAAGAATATAAAGATAAATCCGTTTCTGAAAGAAATGATAGTATTAAAGAACTTTTTTATGAAAATAGAGATGAATTAGAATATCTAGAATCTAAGGGTGTTAATACATCCAATTTTAAAATGATTACAGAAGAAGAATATGAATCCGGTTATGATCAATATGATCAAGATCGTGAAGATGAAGGATTAGATGATAATGATGATGATGGTGATTATAAAGATAATTAATATAAATATCTACTTGAATACATGTGACTTTTTAATTGAGGCATACTTTTTGGAATAGGAGCTATTCTTTTTCCTATTTTTTCATATTTATTTTTTTTTTGAAGATATTTATCGGCATTTTGTAAAACATCTTCTAATCTTTTTATAAATGTTTCTTGATTTGATGAAAAATTATCTTGTGAATTCTCAACTGGAAGTAAATTTGCTCCATAAGATCCTTTTTTAAGTAATCCTATTTTTTCGGCGGTTATTTTACTATTAATAGTTCCTTTTATTAATTTATTTTTTGTATATTTTGACATATTATCTAAATGATATGAATTATCTATACAATATAACATTTCACGATCATAACTTCTTATATCTTCAGGTGTATTACCAACTAATCCATATTTCATATCATGTTGTGAACAACAAAAATCAACATTATTAATTGGTTCATTCCATGGATATGTTCCCTTAATATTTAAACCAGATAATTTCATAAACAAAGGATATAATGGCCAATATTCCTGATGTAAACGTAAATTATGCTTTGTTCCAGGGCCACAAAAATTATATTCTTTTAATGGATGTTTTTCTTCGCCGGTAGCTAAAAAATAAGGCAAACTTATACGATAATTTGTTTGAACTATATGATCGGGATGTTCCCATAATTGAATATCAACTCCTTCATTTTTATATTTTTTTTTAATTATATTTTGCTGTTTCTTAGGTAAACTGAAAAATATTAAATATTCAATTAATATATCTGAATCATACATTATCATTTTTTGTAATGCAATTAATACTTCTTCACGATTTAAATAATCATTTTCATCTAATGATGTAGTTTTAAATGCTTTATTCCACATTCTTTTAATCGAAAACCCACCCTGTTTTGTTTTATTTTTATGTTTCTTTTGTGTCTTTTTTCTTTTCTTTTCTTTATCCTTATTTTTTTGTATCCATTTTTTCATTGTCTTATGTTTCGGTTTCTTTTTTTCCAATGAAAGATATTTTTTTCTAGACATTCTCTTCGGGACATCATCAAACCAAAATGGATAACCACCTTTTTGTTTCATTATAAATATATATAATATATTATATTATATTATGAAAATAGTATTATATTTATTTATCATATATTTAATTATAACACAAATAAATTTCATAAATTTCACATTAGGATCATATGATGTAAATAATAATATATTATATAATAAGAAACAATTAATTGTATCTACTCATGATTATGAACATATTGATATATTTATTATGTTAGATGAAATCATTAAAAGTAATGATAAAGTCACAATTGTATTTGCAGATAAATTATGGAATCGTTTCTTATATTACTATCTTAAGTTAAGAATGATTACAAATATAGATTTTATATTCGTAAATGGTGGAACAGTATCTAATATAACAGATGTTCTGAACAAGGACCAAACAGTATTAATTTATTTATATCGTGATAATTTATCATCTGGTATTTATTATTCATTAAAAGATTCATTAGCACCATTAATATTATGTAAAATTACATCCGATCATAAAAATACTATTCTTGATAAAGGTAGTGATATATTTACAATATTATATGAAAATTTTAATTGTCATTATGATGTTGATTTCATAAGTTATAATTATAATATCTTTAAACATAAAAAAGATTTTATGAGAGATATACAAAATAAATTATATTTATAAAATATATATATATTATACTATGAAATGTTTCTTCATTTTAATTATGATTTTATTATTTATTATCATATATTCATCAAATATATATGAGGGTTTTAATGGTAAAGGAGGGGGGTTATCAGATCCTTGGGCTTTACATAAAAAACGTCAAAAAGATCTTGAAGAAGGAAAAGTAAAAAGAAATGGAAAAATTGGATATAAAGATGTTTTTGAAATTGATTCCCATAAATTATTTGATTTATTTGATAAAAATAAAAATAAAGTTATCTCTAAAAAAGAACTTCTTGATGAAGAATCTGATTTTGATAATAAATTTATTGATGAATACATATCAGAACTTGAAAAAAAAGACCATATTAATTTCCATGAATTCAAAGAATGGCATGAAAAAATAATAGGTTTTAATAAAGATGAATATATTGTTTGTCCTCAAAAAGAAAAAGATAAACCAATGGATTTAAGAATTCATATAAAAATTTTTGATATAAATTTAGATGTTTTTGATGATGTTTTAATTAAAGGTTCAAAAAAACAAAATGAACTTATTGAATCTATTCAAGAATTTACAATGAAAACATTTTTAAAAAATCGTAATCTAAATAAAAAAGATTATGATACTTTTATCCCTAAATCTGAATTCTTAATTGAACCGAAAATTATTGTTGAATCAGATGTAGATTCAGAAAAAGATAGTGTAAATAAAGATATCTTAAAAAGAAAATATATTAGTAGTGGTTCAAATGCTCCTGTATTTAATTATACAATTAAAAATATACAAAAACAAGAATATGAATTTATAAGGAAATTTATATCTTTAAAACATAAAACTATTTCCTTTAAAATAAATAATAAAACAAATACCTATAAAGATTTTATATTAAAAGTTGAATTAATGGGATTATCTCATATGTATCAAAAAAATAAAAAAGGTAAATATAATTCATATGATTTAGATAATCATTGTGAATGGAAAGATAATCATAATGATATATTATTTCAACATTATAATAGTTCATGTAAACCAGATGCAAAATCTGATGATCCATGTTGGAATAAATCGATACCTTTACAGTTATCAGAACATCCTAAATTATTAAACCCTACAGATCCTTATATAGATTATAAAGAACATAAACCTATTTTATCATACCCATTACATTCATATCCTGAACATTACATAAAACAAAGATTAAAAAAAAATATGATGATCATTCACGAGAAAATATAGATCGTCCTACCGTATTTTTATTTGATTTAATTGATGAATATAATGATATATCAAATGAAAGATTATATAAAGATCATTTTAGATGAAAAATTGCTCAATCATCCCATAAAATAAAAATAATTTATATAATTCAATTATATCTTCTTTTGAATCCAAGTATGTTTCATTTTTTTTAAAAATCTTACAATAATCTTTATAAGATAATTCTTCTCCACAATACCATTCCGCCATTTCACGATAAGATTTTGAATATTGTAAAATAAATGATTTATATTTTTTTTTTTTAAGATAATAATCTTTTTTTCCATCTTCTATTGATTCATAAATGGTTTCATTTATAATTTCATCATCATCTATATCCGATAATTTTTCTACTAAATGATTATAATTTTTATCATTCTTTGATAAATTTTGAATTTTTTCTATTTTTTTTGACAATTCTTCTAAGTTAAAATCCATAATAAATAAAATATTATATATATATATATATATATATAATATGAATAATAGAACTAACCGAACATGTCGGCGTAGAAATAATCGTAGAAGAAGAACAAGGGCTAGAGAAAGAAGAAATACACCAAGGACAGATGATGTAAGTTATCAATTAATGGTAAGGAAATTTTTATCAGAATTAAATGGTTTAATTCAAAAATATCCAAAACAAGTTGCTCTTATGGCATTCATTCAATTATCAAAATACATTGAAAATAATTATATTAGATGGCCGGCAGACAATGAAAGGATTGTTACCGGTATTGATTCTGAAAATATTACAGATAGAAAATATATGAGTGAAGGAGATATAGATAATCGTATTCAATATGCAAATATGGATCTATCGAACCTTGTTGAAAACCAAGCAAAATTTCTCACAAATATGATAGGTGGGAAAAATATTAAACATTTATTATCGCGTTAAATAATTTAAAAAAAATAATTTATATATTTATAAAATGTCTCTTACTCTTGTTACAATGGATAATGTCCATGAATTAATTCCTTCATTTATTGAAAATAATAAAATAATAATTGGTAGTTATGAAGATATGTCAGATGTTATCTTAAGAATGATTAAATCAAAATACTTTTTTTCGATGGATAAAAACATTCTCCGTGGATGTTTAGAAGACTTAACATATATGTATTGTCCAGGGGATGATGTAAATAAAGACCGTGTTATGAGTATGCTTGAGCCTTCTGATGAGGAAGATTCAGATGAAGATGAAGAAGAATTTAATCAACTTGATTTCTTAAAACAAATGATGGGTGGTATGCAGGCAATGTCAAATCCTATGCCTCCGCAAACACAACACGAAAATTCTGAAAATTCTGAAAATTCTGAAAATTCTGAAGATGTTGAAGATGTTGAAGATGTTGAAGATTCTAAAGATGTTGATTAAAATATTAATTTATTTTGTTCAAATCTTGAATATGCTTTTTGATATTCATAACCACCTGGAAAAATATGATGAGGCGGAATATACAAAAATTCATTTAATAATTTCTGTTTTATTAAATAATTTTTTAAAGGGACATATTTTTTTTTAAATATATATCTTTTCCAATTTTGTTGAATTAATCTTAAACTATAAAATCTTCTTATTAATTTACATATATGTGTATTTCCTTTACTCATATGATGTATATATGCTGTATGATTCATGTTATTACGTATTGTTAAATCAATATTATTATTTAATAATATGTAAATAATATCTATATCATGATGAACATGTAATAAAGTATTTCCTAAATTATTCTGATGATCCAAGTTATAATTATATTTACAAAATAAGTGTATCATTTTAGGTGTTACATATGATTTAAATAATGGTGACTCATTAAATATATCATATATTCCAAAATCTCGGTAAAAAGGTATCATTAAAGAAATAGTTTTAATATTTCTTTGTAAAAATATAGGTGTTATACTAATCATATATTCATTATAAGGGTCATATCCACCTTCAACTAACATTATATTAGGATCCTCACACATTCTATAAGTTTTAGGACATATTACATAATTATAATTATTTACTGTATGTCCTTGTTTTATTAAATATTCCATTGATTCAGGATCTTTTTGCCAATGTGAAATTGTAAATGAATAATTATCCTCAGCATGTATATTAGCACCTCTTTCAACCAATAACCTAATTACTTTATATTCTTTCTGATAATGTAATGCTGTCAAACCATATACATTCGAAATATTTGGATCACATCCTTTATCTAATAAATATTCCATTGTATCATATCCTTGTCTTATATGGATTAATGCTTTATTATTTATAATTATATCTTGATTATATGATTTACTTATAATATAATTATATAATTCATTTATATGTTCGATAGTAGGGCCTCTTTTAAATATATTAAATAATTTATATAATTTTTCATCATTATACATAATATATTATGTATATAAATTTGAAACATATAGTATTAGTATTTCAAATTTAATACTATAAAAAAAGAAAAATACATACAAATAAAAATATACAAATGACAACATCATTGCAAACTGTTCCATTGAGCTTGAAGTCTAATATTTCTTTGAAATCTCTTCATTCTTTATCTACCTGTGCTGTGGCCGTCCTGTATTGCGTTTTACGACCCCAAACGAAAGATTATCGTTGACAAAGGGAGTTCAAGGGCTTGTGGTAAGAATTATAATCGTTTTTCTATTCATGCTGAACAAAGAGCAATAGAATATTGTAGATCATGTGATAAAAGAGATAAATATGAAATTTACATCTGGAGGTATTCACGAGATGGAAATATAAAACCAGCTAAGTGTTGTAATGCTTGTATGAAACTTGCCGAAAAATATAATTATAAAAATCGTATATTTACGTTTAATAACGAAAATATTGAAACTGCTATTTCCGATAATCCTGGAATTTCATTGGGATACAAAATCAAATATAATTTGTAAACTATACATTTTTTTTTATTATTAAAATATATATAAATTTGAAATGTATTATTTAAAGGATTATATTAATATATATAATTGATTATGGAAAACTTACATTTATCAACTATTACAGCTGTGTCCAAAATTTCAGAGAATTTTAATTTAGATAAAATTTATAAAACATTACCTATATCAGATTATATCCCATTTATAGAATTTGGATCTGATAATCCTCAACGTGGTTTTTCAAAAAAAATGTTGAAAAAAACAAGAAAAAATAATAAGAAAAAGAAAAAAATATTTTATAATCAAGCTACTATTCATATTTATGAAAATAAAATAATAAATGTTAAATTATTTAATAATGGTAAAATCCAAATGACTGGTTTAAAAACACCAGAACAAGGTAAACATTTAATAAAAAAATTAATTAATCATTTACAAGATCACGATTTATTACCTAAAAAAACTATAGATATTGAATTTTATGATCTTGTATTAATTAATAGTGATTTCGATATTGGTTTCGAAATAGAACGTGAAAATTTACAAGAAGAATTAATTAATTATGGTATGTATTCTTCATTTGAACCCTGTATTTATCCAGGTGTAAATATTAAATATTTT
>MDSW01204976.1_pt1 | contig 15045 bp, 7 predicted proteins | sample 811171 | NCBI WGS metagenome assembly MDSW01 (sample SAMN05326641, study PRJNA326480) | marine metagenome | isolation source: seawater | place: Atlantic Ocean: North West | collected 2012 | reverse complement strand
TCCTCCCCCTCCTCTCCCCCGGCTCTCGGCACGAGCATCGCGCTCCCCGCCACGAACGTCAGATTCCACGCGACGCCGAGAACGATCAACACGTCCTCGAACGTGCGCGCGGGGTACCTCCCCGCGGCGTCCCGATCGGCGGCGTACGAATACGTCATGAACGCGCACGCCAGGTATAACGCGCAACCGGCCGAGGCGACGGCGTCGGCGCCGAAGCGCCGCACGGCGTCCCCCGCGCCGAACAAACCCGGCGCGAACATCGCGATCAGGTGGTACTGCAGCGCCGTCGCGCTGCGGTCGAACGAGTGCCCGCCCTCGTCGCCGCCGGTGATGGCGAGCGGCGCCGCGCTCATCACCAGGAACATCGCCGTCCACGCGACGGCGACGCACGACGCGCCCTTGCGGGCCTCGCGCGAGCGGCGGAAGATGGCGCGAAGCGAGAGGGAAGCCGAATGAGTCGCGTCGGGGTCGGCGACCTCGACGGGGTCGTCGCGCGAGACGGCGAGCGCGAACGCCGTCTGCGACGCGTAGCACGCGGCCATGGCGAGGAAGCTCGCGGCGAACTCGACGCTCCCGGCGTCTCTCGTGGCCTTCGCGATTTCCGGCCCCGCGAAGGCGGCGACGACGCCCCCGGCGACGCCCAGGCTCAGCGCGCGGGCGCGGTGGTTCGGAGTCACCGACTCGGCGGCGAGGAATCGGAACTGCTGCGCGACGCAGTTGGCGACGCCGACGCCCGCGACGCCGACGCACCCGAGGATCAGGGTGCCCAGATGCAGATCCCACGCGACGAGCGAGGCGCCCGCCGCGCCGACGAGGCCCGAGGCGGCGATGACGACGCGGCGGCCGCGGCGCGACGCCCATCGCGCGGCGGGGACGCCGACGACGCTCCGCGCGAGGAACTCGAACGCGAGGGAGAGCGTGCCGAGCGTCTTGCTCCCCGTGTTCGCCTCCGTCGCCACCGCGAGGGAGGCGACGACGATGCCGAACCCGGACGCGGACGCGGCCTGCCCGAGGCTCGCGAACGCGACGTCGACCCAGCCCCCGAACGCCCGGGCGCGGGGCGCGGGCGCGGACGCGCGCGCCATCCCGGAACGCGCCGCGACGCCGGGACGGGGGGCGAGGCGCGGGCGAGCGAGCGCGGACGCGCCCCGAGATTGAACCGCGCACGGTCGAAGACCCGGGGAAACGTTCAGAGCACATTTTCATCGCGATCGGTCATCGGAGACCGCGCACGCCTGCTTCGTCAGCTGGCGCTTTTGCGCGGCTGACCGTCTTCGTCGGCTTTCAAGGCCGGCCCAACCCGGGCGGTTGACCGACGACGACCCCTCTCGCGCCCCGGCTGATGCACGCGTCCGGTCCCCGCCGCCACTCGCGCGGCGCGCGGAGCCCCGGCCGCGATGGCGCTCTCGGCGTCCGAGGCGTTCGCGTCGCTCTCGCGGGACGACTCCGCGATCACCCCGGACGCGATGGAGTCGTTCGCGGCGAGCATCAAGCGCGAGCTCGCGGTCGGGGGCGCGGAGCTCCACGCGGACGTCGCGGACGTCGTCGCGGCGACCCGCGACGGCTCTGACGCGAGTTCCGTCGTCGTCGTGGACGTGCGGTCGCCCGGTGAGTTCGCCAAGGGCCACATCCCCGGCGCCGTCAACGTCCCCCTGTTCACGGACGAGGAGCGCGCGAGCGTGGGCATGTGCTTCGCCAAGCGAGGCCGCGGCCCCGCGATGGTGCTCGGCATGCGCGCGGTGCGCCCCAAGCTCGACGTGATGCATCGGCGCATCCTCGCCCTCGCGGACGACGCGTCGCGACGCGCCCGAGGACCCGCGGCCACCCCGCGCGGCCAGGTCACCGTGTACGTGCACTGCTGGCGCGGAGGCATGCGCTCGTGCAGCGTCACGTGGCTCCTCCTCCACGCCTCGCCCCCGGGCGTGCTCGACGCGCGCGTCCTCCGCGGAGGATACAAGGCGTTCCGAAGGTGGGCGCTCTCGCGATGGACCGACCCCGACGCCGCCGCCGTCACCCGAAGCTCCTCGTCCTCATCCTTAGCCTCGTCCATATCCTCGCACGCCACCGCCGCGGGGTCGGACGAGACCGTCGCCGCGCTCGCCGAACCGCGCGCCGGTGGAACCGCGGACGAACGACAGGGGCAAGGACAGGGACCAGGCGGGGAGGGACCCGACGAGGCATCCGCGGCGGCGCGTCGCGCGGGTCCCCGCGTGTGCATCGTCGGCGGGCGCACGGGTGTCGGAAAGACGCGCGCTTTACTCGCCCTTCGCGATCTCGGCGCGCAGGTGATCGACCTCGAGGGTCTCGCGGCGCACAGCGGCAGCGCGTTCGGTTGGGTCGGTCGCCCCGCGCGCCAGCCGACGTCGGAGCACTTCGGCAACCTCGTCGCGTGCGCGTGGTCGCGGCTCTCGCCGGCGCCCGCGTGGGTGTTCATCGAGGACGAGGGGCCGCACGTCGGGAAGTGCTCCGTGGACCCCGGTTTGTTTAAGCGCATGCGCCACGCCCCGCTCGTCATCAACGTCGTCGCGCCTGAGCGGGTGCGGTTGCGAACGCTGACGCGGGATTACGCGTCGCCGGAGCGCGTGGCCGATCCCGGGTGGCTCCCGGCGATGACGGAGAGCGTGGGGAAGCTCGCGAAGCGGCTCGGGGGGAAACGCGCGAGCGAACTGAGCGAACGGCTGCGAGAGGGGGAGTACGCCGCGGTCGCGGAGGGGCTGTTGGAGTACTACGACGGGCTGTACGACCGCCATCTCGGGAACAAGAGGGTGGACAGGAGGAAGGAGGGCGGGGGGAGGGCGGGCGAAAGAGAAAAAGGCGAAATAACGAAGGGCGGCGACGGCGACGCGACGGACGCGGAGGAGGAGGCGCGGGGGGGGAAGACTGTGGTCGTGCACGCGAACGGAATCGGGCCGGAGGGGGACGAGCTCGACGCGGAGACGCTCGCGAGGGAGATCCTAGAGGCGACGAGAGCGTTCGACGCGGAGGAGGAGGCGGACGCGTCGCGGGAGGTTTCGGACGACTAGCTAGCGCCCTTTTTTTACTCGCGCGACGAGTGTAGAACCGCGACGACGCGCGCGGGACGCGAGCGCGGACTGGCGGGCGTCGTCAGATCGTCGTCTAGGATGCACACACACTCCGCGCGCGACGATCGTTCGTGCCGCCTCGATACCCGCCGCGTCGAGGCGTCTCGCCTCTCTCGCCTCTCTCGCCTCTCTCGCCTCTCACCACCCGCCCATCCGCGGACGTCCTCTGTCGTCCCACCCCCCGCCCGGCCGCGGGGCGCCGCACCGGAAACACCTCGCCTTGGACGCGAAGACGTTCCCGCACCCCTTCGGGCACATCCAGTCCCCCGCTCGAATCTCCTGCCCCGCGGCGCCCATCGCCATCCGCGGCCTGCTCCCGTACGGGCTCGGCCCGCCGTCCGGCCCGCCGGGGGCCGGGCCCCACTGCCCGCCCCCGGGTCCGCGCGGAGGGTACCCGCCGCCCATCGGGGCCCCGCCGCCGCCCGCGCCGCCGCCCTGGTTCGAGCCCGGCGCGCCGCCGCCCCACCGATCCGCCCCCGGCGCGCCGCCGCCGGCGGCGGCCTCCCAGGGGCCGTCGCGGCCGCGGTAGGGCTGCTGCTGCGCGAACCGCGGGCTGGGGCCGGCGCTGTCCCACCCGTCCCTTCCCGCGAACCTCGGGCTCGGGCTCGGCTGGGCCGAGCCCGGGTTTTGGTTCTGCGCGTCGGAGGCTCGCGAGGGATCGGCGGCGGCGGCGCCCGGCGCCGGGGGGTTGAGATCCACCTCCCCCTCCTCGGGCGCGTCCTCCTCCGCGATGCGCTTCTTCGCGTCGGAGTGCTCCTTGAGCACCTCCTTGAGCTTGATCACCTGCTTGTGGCGCTCGCTCTCGCGCGCCGCGAGCTCCTCCTCGAGCTTCGCGCGGTGCTCCGCTCGCTTGCGCTCGCGCTCCCGCAGCGCCTTGGCGCGCGACTCCTGCTCGCGCGTGCTCTTGGCTCGGATCTCCGCCTCCTCCTCCTCGAACTCCTCGCGCAGGCGCTCCACCTTGCGCTGCGCGCGATCCGCCGCCTCGCGCGCCTCCGCCGCCTCCTCCGCCGCCTCCGCGTGCGCCTTGGCGTGCTTGCTGCGCTCCTCGCGCTCCTTCGCAGCCTTGAGCTCGGCCGTGATCGCGCGCACGTCGCCCTTGGCCTCGTCCTTCTTCTGCTTGCTCGCGGCGGCGTTCGACGCCGTCGCCGTCGCCTCCGCGAGGCGCTTCTTCAGGAGCGCCATCTTGAACGCCTGCAGAGACATCGCCTTCGGGGGCTTGTATATCACCTTCGTCAGCCATGGCGACCAGGAGTCCTGGTCGTACGGCCCCTTCGTCCCCATCGCGCGGGAGGAGGGGGGGGGGAATTCCCGGCGCGCGGGAGGGTTTGGCCGACTCAGTTCAGGTCGCGTCGTCGCGTGATGAGCAGCAACTGCAGTTCGTCCGCAGTTGATGATGCTCGGGTCGTCTTGCGTGCTCGAGCGAATCCGAGGGAATCATCACCAGACGGTCGTTTCTGGAGTCCCACCCGGTCGAAAAAAAATCTGCCGCGAACACACGGGCTTTCGTGTACGTTTCCTGCGATCAAAACACTCCGCGCGACACCCCGGCGCCCGTCTCGTCGCGATGGGGGGTATCTTCGAGCTGTGCTGCGGCGGGAAAGACCCGGTGTATACGGAGATCGAGGAGGCGGCGCTCGGCGCCTACGACACCATCTCCAAGGTTGACATCATCGCGCTCAAGGGCTCGGATTTCGGCGACTACGAGCGAAACGACATCATCAAGAGCGTCGTGGACGTGAAGCGCACGCTCGTCTGGGTGCAGCGGTGCGTGACGTCGCCGACGAACGACCAGCTCCCGAGCGTGGAGGAAGCGCACGAGCTCAAGGAAATCTTCGACGAGTTCAAGGTCTACTCCGCGCTGATGGACGTCGCGAACACCAACAGCAACGACAAGCTCAACGAGGCGTTGATGACGATCAACAACGCGCTGACCGATTTCATGCTGCCGAAGAACTGGTGGCTCTACGGCGCGCTCCCGAAGTGGGGCGAGCTCCCGGACTGGAACGAGCTCAAGCCGAAGCTCCTGGACGAGCTCGGAAACGATCTCGTCAGGGTGTTGCAGGGGTGAGAGCGAAGGTGAGGGCTCGCGCGAGCGCGTCGCGACCTCGTTCGTGGTTCACCACCCCACGTGACAAAAGGGAAGGGTCTCGCGCGTCGGTTGGCAAGGGACCAACCTGGCAACGTGCGCGACCGCACCATTGTCTGTTGTACGATAGCGTCGTTTCCGTGTTGGGAATAAATAAAAGGTATGAACACCCTCTCGCCTCCCTCGCGTTCACCTCACCCACGGGGAGTCCAACCCCACGGTCGCGAGCGCGTCCATGACGGCCTTGTTCGCGGCCCTCCCGAGCACCACCTGCGTCTCGTCCGCGCGCACGGGGAGCACCTGGTGCGTCGCGTCGACGCCGTCTCTCCGCCCCGGGAGCGCCTCCGCGACGGCGCCGCCGCGCCGCGTGAGCGCGTTCGCCGCCTCCAGACCCGACACGTACGCGCGCTCCTGGCACAGCCCCTTGCTCCCGTGCTCCCTGTCCCCCATCCTGACCCAGTCCCCCGCGCACGTCACGTTCGCGACGCTCGTCTCGAGCGGCGGCCTGGCCTCGAACGACCCTGGGGAGAACCACGTGACCGCGCCGGGGCACCGGACGACGTGCGCGTCGAGGACGCGGGCGTCGCCGAAGGCGGGAATCGCGCTCGGAAGCAGCTCCTCCGTCAGGAGCTTCACGACGTCCTCGTCCGAGAGGCACGCGACCGCGCCGCCGTTGTAGAAGTCGCACGCCAGGACCGAGCCCTTCGGCTCCTCCCCGCCCCACAGCTCCACCTCGTGGTTTTTCTGGAGCTGGTCGAGCATGAAGAAGGTCCCGCCCGCGCCGCGCAGACCCTCGAACCGACTCAGCACGTTGGCGGGGGTCTCCGTCGCGACGTACCGATCGAGCCAGATGCGCGTCGTGACGACGTCGACCCCGCCGAGGCTCGCCGCCTTGGTGAGCTCCGGCGCGAGGCGCGCGAGCGCGGGGCTCCCGGAGACGACCCCGCGCATGCCCTTCGCGCCCAGGGCCAAGACCACCGCGTCGGCGTCGACGCGCTCGAGCGCCCCCGTCGTCCTCCCCGTCGTCCGCGAGTACGTCACCCCCGTCGCGCGCCGCGCGCTCTCGTCCATCACGATCTCCTCCACGCGGCACCCGCCCAGGACGTTCAGGTCGTACTTTTCCTGGAGCATGGCCGCGAGCGGCGCGACGAGAGCGCTCTGGACGGTGCCTCTCGCGATCCAGCGCACGTCGAAGGAGTCCTGGTGCGCCAACGCGTAGTAGTAGAGGAGCTCCATCGTCACCGCGGCGCTGAGTTCCTCGGGGGGTTTGAACAGCCCGACGAGCAGGGTGGGGCGGATGAAGTCGTCCACGAGGCGCTTGGAGAGCCCCATGCGGATGAAGAGGTCGTGCGCGGCCATGCGGTCGTACGCGCGGAACGTCGCGTCGTCGCGCCCGAGGTCCAGCATCGCGTACAGCAAACCGACCATCGTCGCGCGGTCGGCGAGGGGGAGGCGCTTGAAGTTGTCGAACGTCGCGAACACCTGCCCGAGCGGGGAGGGGAGCTGGAGGAAGTCCGAGGAGCTGAACACGGGCGCGGTCGCCTCCAGGCCGTCGGGGGAGAAGAAACTGGACGCGGTGAAGTCGGTGAAGACGTCGGACTCCTTCACCCCGACCTCCGCGAGCATGGCCTCGATGTTCGGGTAATCCTTCCAGAACCCGCGCGTGCCGTACTCGAACGGCTTGCCGCTCGGGGTGAGGCTCGGCGTCGCCCCGGTCGGGTCCGGGATGCCGTCCAGCAGCGTCACCTCGCACCCGGCCTCGCACAGCGCCTTCGCCGCGCCGAAACCGCCCCAGCCGGCGCCGACGACGGCCACCCGAGGACGGCGCGCGGGGGACCCGCTCGGCGCGGAGGAAGAGGCGGAGGCGGAGCTCGGCGCGACGTCAGCGGAGCTCGGCGCGACGTCATCGTCGCCGACGCGAGGCGACGACGCCGGAGGGCCGGCGCGAGCGAGGCCGGGGCGGCGCGACGCGGCGCCGCGCGGCGCCGCAGCGCGGCGAGCCGCGCCGCGAGAGCGCGGAAGCGGGGGCGTCGCGATCGGCGCGGCGGCGGAGAGCATCGTGCGGTCGCCGGCGCGCGAGTGTGTGCCCGTGAACGACCGATGGCGCGACGGGGGAGCCCGGCGCGGCGGATGAGAGCTCTACGTGGCGCGCCGGCGGCCGCCAAGTGGCAGTTTCACGGGCGGCGACGACGGTCGTCCGCCGGACTCGGCACCGACTCGGAGGCCGCGTCTCGAGTCACGCTCTCCGCGCACTCTCGGCGCGCGCGGCGTCGATGTCCGCGCGCGTCCTCGCCTCGACGCCCGTCGCGTTCGGTCGCGCCGGCGCGTCGCGTCCCGTTCGCGCGCGCGCCGCGCGTCGCGCGCCCCCCCCCGGCGCGTCGCGCTCGGGAGCGTCGCGGAGCTGGAGCAGTGGGGCGCCGAGGAGGCGGAGTTCCGCCTCGCGGATGGCGACGACGCGGTCGTCTCCTTCGGCACGACCTGGTGCGGCCCGTGCGCGATTCTCGCCCCGGAGCTCCTCGCCCTCGCGAACGCCCTGGACGAGGACTGCGACCGCGTCGACGTCGCCAAGGTGGACGCGGAGGAGGCGGACAAGCTCGCGACCGCGTTCGGGATCGAGGCGTACCCCACGACCCTCTGGCTCCGCGACGGACGCGAGGTGCATCGCCTCGAGGGATCCGTCCCGGCAGCCGCGCTCGTGCAGCTCACCGCGCGCCACCTCCTCACCGCGGAGGAGGAGGAGGTGATGCGCGCGAACCAACCCACCTGGTTCGTCGGACCCGCGGACGCGTAACACTTCACGCCCACGACGAAAGTATCATAGACTACTAGACGAGGTGAGATGTCTACGGTTCATTCCCGACGGCGTCTCGTCGCGTGCGCCGCTCCTCGCTCCTCGCTCCCTCTCGCGCTTACTCCCTCGTTTCGAATGCGCGCGAACCCACCGCCTACCTCGACGCGGCCCTTTGGGAATCGTAGAATCCCCGCTCGACGACGAGCGCCTCGACGGCTTTCCCGAGCGCCTCGAAGGTCGCGAACTCCTCCCCCCCCGCCCCCCTCGCCTCCCCCGGCCCCTCCTCCGTCGCCTCGCTCGTCCCCGCCGCGAGCTTCGCCGCCCGCGCCTTGATCGTCCCCGGGTTCTGGTCCCCCCCGAACAGCCGCCGCTTGAACCGCCGAACCGCGGCGAGCCGCGCGTCCTTCCGCCCCGGCGCCGGCGGGAGCTGGTCCAGGTACACGAGCTTGTGCAGCGTCGCGAGAATCTGCGACGTGGGGTCCGCCACGGGGCGGAGCCGCGCGGGCGCGATGCGCACGCCCGCGGGGGGCGGCGGAGCCGCGAAAATCTCCGACCGCCGCCGCGCGCTCGCAAACCCTCCGCCGGCTCCGGCTCCGGCTCCGGCTCCGGCTCCGGGTCCCTCCCGAGCGGCATCCCTCGCGCCTCCTCGGCCGCCCTCGACGTCGTCGACGCCCTCATATGCCGCCGCGGAGATCCTTGAACCTCCTCGACCGGAGCTCCTCGACTCCGACGATCCGAGCGCGCGAATTAACGCGTCGCGTTTTCTCCGCGCCGTCGCCGCGTCCGCGGCGCTCCTGCGCCGTTCCCGCGCGAGCGCCGCGTCGAGCCGGTCGACGTCCGCGCGCGCGCGGTCCAGCGCGCGCGCGATCGTCGGCGCGCACGCGGTCACGACGTCGGCGATGGACGGGCGCGCGGTGGGCTCGGCGGTGAGCAGTCGCGGGACGAGCGCGCGGAGCGCGTCGGAGTATCGCTCGCGCGTCGACGCGTCGAGCGGCGCGTACCGCCCCTCGACGACGGCGGACGCGCACGTCAGCGGGTTCGACCCGTCGAACGGCGGGCGGAGCGCGAGGAGGTGGTAGAGCACGCACCCAAGGCTCCACACGTCCGCCTTGTGGTCGTAGGGCTCGTGCTTGATGATCTCGGGGCAGCTGTACGGCATCGTCCCCACCGCGCTCTGCATCACCGCGTCGAAGCGCGTCGAAGCGTTCGTCACATTCGCGTTCGAATTTAACTTCGTCTCTCCACCTGTTTGACTCCTGTTCTCCCGGACCTGGGCGGTTCTCGGCCTGGACGCCTTCGCCAGACCGAAATCCGCGAGCTTGACGCGGATTTGGTTCTCGCTCGTGGGATCCCTCGCGTCGCGCTCCAAGAGCACGTTGCCCGGGGTGAGGTCGCGGTGGACGACGCCCTTGTCCTCGTGGATGTACCGCAGCGCGAGCGCGAGCTGCGAGAAACAGTCCCACGCGAAGGATTCCCCGACGCGGCGCCCGCGCGCCTCGACGCTCCTGATGTGCTCGAGCAGACTCGCGCCCTCGACGAGGTCCATCACGATGTACACCGCGTTCCCGTCGCGGAACGACTCGTGGTACTTGACCACGTTCGGGTGATCCAGCCGGGAAAGGATGTCCACCTCCGACGCCACCCGCGCCGCGCTCAGCTCCGGATCCGACGCGCCGCCGTCCTCATCGGGCGCGTCGCGCGTCGCCGCCGTCGGATCCAGCTCCTTGATCGCGCGCCACCCGCCGCCGCCCTGGCCCTCGTCCCCGCGCTTGATCGCGCGGAACACCGCCCCGAACGCGCCCCGCCCGATGAGCTCCACGAGCCGGAACCCGCGGACCTCGCGCGAACCCCCGGAGGAGGCGAACTCGTCCGACGCGGCCGCCGCGCCGCCCCGCGCGCCGCCCGCCGGGTCCTCGAGCGCCTCCGCCGTCGCCGCCGCGTCCGCGTCCGCGACCGAGTGCCACATGGACGCGAGCGCGCGGTACGGCGCGAGGTCCGCCGCGTAGTGCCCGACGTCGATGAACGCCGCGAAGAGATCCGGCGGGAAGAGCGTCTTGAACGCCCGCCGGCACCGCTCGACGCCGAACACGTGGCGCATCGCGCGAAACGCGTGCGCCGAGGTGGCGTCCAAATCCGACGCGAGCGTCGACCGCGAGGCGGCGTCCGAATCGAACGGCGGCCCGGGCCCGGGCGCGTCCAAGCGACGCCGCCGCTCGCGCGTGGTCACGAGGAGGCGCCCGAGGGCGTACACCCCGCCCTGCCTGAGGATCCCCGCCGCGCCCGCGTCGTCGGCGGAGAGCTTCGTCAGCGCCGAGCACGCCAAGCACGCCGCCGCCGCCGAAGTCGGCGCGCCGAAGCCGCGCGCCCCGGCACGCGGGGGCTCGCGGAGCGTCGCGACGAGCGCGGCGATCGCGCCCGCGTCGCGCGCCTCCGCCGCGGCGTCGCGATCGACGAGGACGCCGCCCAGGAGGCGAAGCAGCGCCTCCGCCGCGCTCCAATCGAATGAAACGCGACCGTCCTCCGAGCCTTCCGCCGAGCCCGACGCGGTCGTCGCATGCTGCGTCGCGGGAAGAAAACCCCCCCGGCCCCGGGAAGAAAACGCGTCCCTCCCCTCGAGCTCCGCTCGCAGCGCGTCGCAGGTGGCGGCGACGCCGCCGAGTCTCCTGCACTCGTCTCGGCCCTCCTCGAGGCGACACGCCGCGCGGACGACGTCTGCGGCGAGGTGGCGGAACGGCGCGCCGTACTCGCGGAGGGTGAGGAGGAGGTGGTCCACGCCGTCGCCCTCGAGGATCGCTCGCTGGCAGTCCTCCTCGTGTTCGCGCGCGCGCAGGATGACGAGCGCGGACGCCAGCAGGGACGCGTCGCGGGTCGGGAGCAGCGTGACCGCGACGCGGTGCGCGCCGGCGTCGCGGATCGACCGCCACGGGCAGGTCGCGGCGGCGGACGCGAGCTTCTTGAACACGGACGCCAGCTCGCCGAGGATCTCGTCCCTGAACGCGAACGCGGCGGCGGGGTCCGCCGACGACGGCGGAGGCGTCGCGGCGGGCGGCGCGGAGGAGGGGGGGGCGAAGTGGAGGGCGGCGTAGGTTTCGAACTTGGCCCCGAGCGCGACGACGGCGCCGTCGACGGCGAGCAGGACGTCGACGAATCGCTCGTCGCGCAGGACGAGGCGCGAGCACTGCAGGACGCGGAGGACGCGGCCGGGCGGGGCGGCGCGGTCGGCGCCGGGAGGGGCGCGGTACGCCTCCGCGAGGACGCGCTCGCGCACGAGCGCGAGGAAGACGTCGCGGAGGGAGGCGTCCGGGGGCGAGGCCGGGTCGTGAGCGCCGTCGCCCGCGGACGCCTGGCGCGCGAGGGAGAGCGCGAGGGCCTCGAGCTCGCGGCCCTCGGCGTCGGCGTCCGAGGGGGCCTGCGACGACGCGGGCTGGCCGAGGAGGCGAAGCAGCGCCTCGAGGCTCGCCATCGCGCCCTCACGCGGGCGAGGGGCGCGACTCCTCGGGGCGCGGCGCCGCGGCCCTGAGGCTTCGCGTCCCACCGGCGCGACGCGCAATGGTCAATTCCGCTCGGGATCCATCCAGGCCGCGTCAGCAAACGAAGTGCCGTCTCGTCGTCGCGGAATTCAACAACTCGATCGACCCCTCCTCCTCCCCCCGCCGTTCCCCGGGGCGCGCCGGTGCACGCGCGCTCGTCGGCCGCGTCGCGCCAGTCGCCACTCCGCGCGCTCGTCCGCGATGCTCCCGCGGCTCGCGCCTCGGGCGCGTCGCCTGTTCACGCGCGCGGTTTCCGCGCACGGCGGCCACGGGCACTCGCGCGCCCCCACCCCCGCCGCCGCCGCCGCCGAGGGCGGTCCCGGCCCCGGCGCCGCGCCGGACCGCGCGGGGGGCGCGCACCTCGGCGTCGGACGCTCGACCGCGGTCGTCGCGATCGGGAGCAACCAGGGCGACCGCGTCGAGCTCTTCCGCGCGGCGCTCAGGGCGCTCGCGGACGCGGGCGTCGTCGTCCAGCGCCACTCGTGCCTGTACGAGACCGCGCCCGCGTACGTCACGGACCAGCCCGCGTTCCTCAACGCCGCGATGGTCGTGCGCGTGGACGACCCCGCGACGGCGGCGGACCCGGTCAAGCTCCTGGACGTCCTGAAGCGCGTCGAGCGCGACCTCGGCCGCGCCGAGGGCGGGCGCCGCTTCGGCCCGCGCCCCATCGACCTCGACATCATCTTCCACGAGCGCGGCGTCCATCGATGCGCGAGGCTCGAGGTGCCGCACCCGCGCTACGCCGAGCGCGGGTTCGTCCTCGCGCCGCTCGCGGACTTGCACACGGGCGCGGGCATCGCCGGCGGAGACTCCTTCAACGTCGCCGCGGGGCTCACCACCGCCTTGAAGCTCTGGCGCCAGTCCGGCGGGGAGGCCCGCGTCGCGCTCGGCGCGGGCGGAGGCGGCGGCGGCGACGGCGACGGCGACGAGGACGAGACGGTCCCCGTCGACGCCATCCGCCGCGTCGTCCCGCTCGGGGACGCGCTGTGGAGCTGGGGCCACCGGACGATGATCATGGGCATCCTCAACGCCACCCCGGACAGTTTCAGCGACGGCGGCGCCCTGATCTCTCGCGACGACGCAGACACCGACGCTGAATCGACCGAATCGGGCGACGGCGCGTCCCGCGTGGACGTCGCGAGGGCGGTGGCGGCGGCGCGGCGGCTCGTCGCGTCCGGCGCCGATTTCGTCGACGTCGGCGGGCAGTCCACGCGCCCCGGCGCGACGCGCGTCTCCCCCGAGGCGGAGGCCGCGCGGGTCGTCCCCGTGATCCGCGCGGTCGCCGCGGCTCTGGCCGAGGACGCGAAGGCTTCTTCGAAACGCGCGTTCGTCAGCGTGGACACGTTTTACGGGTCGGTGGCTTCGGCGGCGGCGCGCGCCGGCGCGGACGTCATCAACGACGTCTCCGCGGGGACGCTCGACGCGGGCATGCTCGCCGCGGTCGCGGCGACGGAGCGCCCGACGCCGTACGTCGCGATGCACATGCGCGGGGACCCGACGACGATGCAGTCGGCGGCGCTGACGCGCTACGACGACGTCTCGCGTCGCGTGGGCGAGGAGCTCGCGGCGCGCGCAGCGGACGCGGCGAAGGCGGGCGTCGAGCCGTGGCGCCTCTGGATGGACCCGGGCCTCGGGTTCGCGAAGACGCACGAGGGGTGTTGGGACCTGCTCGCGAACCTGCGCGGGGTTCGCGACGCGGTGACGCGCGAGGGCGGCGGCGGGTTGGCGCGCGCGCCGATGCTGGTCGGCGCGTCGCGGAAAGGGTTTCTCGGCGCCGCGACGGGGAAGGCGGCGGCGAGCGCGCGCGACCCGGCGACGGCGGCGGCGTGCGTCGCGGGGGTGCTCGCGGGGGCGGACGTCGTCAGGGTGCACGACGTGGACGCGGTCGTGGACGCGGTCAGGGTCGCGGACGCGGTGGCGAGGCACGGGGGGAGGGCGGAGGCGGCGGCGCGGGCGCGGCGGGCGCGGGAATACGCGTGGCTCGTCAAGCCGAACGATTCGTAAACGAGTCGACGCATTTGGTGTCATATCACATCGCTCACCCGTCCGTCTTCGGGTCGTACGCCTTCCCGGTGATGGCGAGGTACAGGTTCTCGTCGGGGTACTTCCGCTGGAGGTACCGCGCGACGGCGACCTTCGAGCGGAGGTGTTTCTGTTTCGTCCCGGACTTGAACTTCCCCCTCGCGTCGCAATCCTCGAAGTGCAGCTCCGCCTCCGCGCTGAACCGCTTCCACGTGTCGTCGATGACCTTCGTGAACGCCCCGCGCTCGTCCAGTCGGCACAGGCTCTGCAGGTACAGATCCTTCGCGTAGAAGTAGAACCCCTGCGCGAACTCCGTGGGGTACCCCGCGAGGGGACTCTCCCCCTCGACGGCGGGTTTCTTCCGGAGCCTCGGGAGCAACGGGTCCCCCCCCTCGACGACGCCGCCCGGCCTCGCCGAAGGGCGCCCCCGCTTCTTCGGCCCGGGGGCCGCCCCGCTGGAGCTCGACGTGTCGGACGAGTCGGACGAGTCGGACGAGTCGGACGAGTCGGACTCGCCGCCGCTCGACTCGTCGCTCGACTCGTCGTCGTCGTCCAAGACGACGGCGGCGGCTTTCCCGCCCCCCCCCGCCTCCTCCTCGTCCTCCGACTCGCCCGGGTCCTCCGCGTTCTCCTCCTCGGGCGCCACCCGAGGGACCCGCAGCGCCGTCTCCTTCGCGCTCGGGGGACCCGTCTCCTTCTCGCTCGCGCGGTCGTCCTCTCGCGACGGCGTCGTCCTCCGCCTCTTCGCCGCCTTCTCCTCCGCCGCCCTCTCCCTGCGCCGCGTCTCCGCCTCGAGCGTCTTCTTCTCCGCCTCGAGCGTCTTCTTCCGCTCCTCCGCGCGCCGCTCCTCGACGCGCGCGAGCTTCTCCGCGGCGAGCGCCTTCGCGCGCGCCTCGAACCCCGACTCGCCCCGCCTCGCGCCGCTCGCCGCGGCGCCCACGGGCACGGCGAGCACGGGCGGCGCCGCGCTGGTCGCGCCGCCGATGCGCCCGAGGAGGTTCGCCACGCCGCCCCCCGCGGGTCGCGGCGCCTTCTTCGCCTCCGCCGCCGGCGGCGGCGCGCGGGAAGGCGGCCGAGGCTGCGGCGCCGCCGCCGCCGCCTTCGAGGAGTGTTCCCCGGATCGTCGCCGCTGGTCCTCCCGCGCGCGCTCGTCCCCGCTCTCGCCGCCGCCGCCGCTCCGCCGCCGCGCGCGGTCCCTCTCCGCGTCGCGGCGCTCGAGTTCGCGTTCTCCGACGCGCTCGCGGTCCCGGCGCGCGTCTCGCTCGGGCGTCGACTCCCTCGCCGCGACGCGTGCCTCCTCGCGCCTTCGCCGCTCCGCCGCGGGGTCGGACGCCCACGCGTCGTCCAAGAACAGGTACGCGTCGTACTCGTTCGCGTTTCGAGCGCTCGCGAAGGCGGAGGGCGGGCGCGGCGGCGGGGGCGGCGCGGCGGGGGCGGGCGCGGGGGGAGGAGGCCCGGGGGGGGCGGGGGGCTGGGGGGGCTTGGGCGGCGCCGCCGCCGCCGCCGCGTACGCGCCCCGCGGCGGCGGCGGCG
>MDSW01061010.1_pt1 | contig 15045 bp, 16 predicted proteins | sample 811171 | NCBI WGS metagenome assembly MDSW01 (sample SAMN05326641, study PRJNA326480) | marine metagenome | isolation source: seawater | place: Atlantic Ocean: North West | collected 2012 | reverse complement strand
TGTAGCCGGCATCGGTGAGCTCTAAATCAATTGTTTAATTACTTTAATTTTCATCGCTGAAATAAGATATCTACGGTTGAGCGTTTTTTCGGCTCATTCAGCGCCCGCGTGGCGTTGTTTTCGAAAGACTAGCCCAGTTCAGGCGTATCAAGGCCGGACAGCCGCACCTTTAGCGTTTCGTCTTCAGTGCGTAGCGTTAGCGTATCGCCATCATGAACTTTCACGCCGCGATGCAGAAGTCATAGCAACGCCGTTTTTTTGTCGCGTTTTTTGGCTGATTCTTCACCAATACCCCAACCTCAAGCATCAATTGCGGCTACCGATGCTGCGTCTTTTGGCTATCCGTGGAGGTTCGTGAACTGGCCACCTTGTACGGCGTATTATCCCTACGCAACTTGGCCCGTCAGTAGGTTCATGGTTCTCCTGCTGGCGGGCCTCTCTACGAACATCGAAAGGGATAAACATGGAATCTTTAACTCCTTTAATCCTGCTGCTGCTTCCGTATCCAGAGTTACAAAAAGTATTTATCGAAATGCTATTTTTAAGTGCAGTACCTGTTTTTTTACTCCTTGCTTATGAGTTTAGAAGTTCGTTACTTGCTAGTGCACTCAGATAAACCCAGATTAGTTGTGGCCCGTCGGCAGGACTCATCATCTCTGCGGGCGGGCTTGCTTTGTAAATGGAACCGCGTGCCCAACCCTCTCACGTTATTCCATCAGGGGTTCCAACTCTTCTGGGTGGTCGGTCATGGCATCACTGAAGGTGGTACGTTGTGTCAACGATAGGTTTCGTGTCATTTCCCTTCGCGGGTTTCCTTACACACAACTTGATACACTGCGTGCATGCGAAATGACCAACAGCAAGATCACAATGGTTTTTCACATATGCTGAGGGACACAACAACGTTACCGCACAATCCATATAACGTGGACCAATTCAAAACAATCAACTACGTGACAACGCACTCAGTTGTCAGACCTACCAAATCTTTAGATATGAGGGATCGACACGTGAAACAACCTGAAGAAATCGCACAGGAATTCATCCAGAAAATAGTATCTCGTCTGGATGAGCTCGATGGAGGCCAACAGGACATATTTTTTAATAGTTTTCTAGACAACCTGGAAATGGAAATCGAAGATAAAACAGTCTACGACGAGGGCCGGAAATATGCCGAAGATGCTCTGTCCAAATGCGAGGCTTTTGACTCGGACAGCGATAGGGAGGAATTTCTTGCGGATATGTTTGCAAGTTTGAAATCATTGGTAGAGGCTCACGCGAAGGAAACGTCCGAAGACTCTCACGACTAATCAGCGGTACATTCACGGGAGTTATGCCGCCACAGTTTCCTCTCGGATTTTTTCAGGAGCTATTTATTCAAGGCTAAACGATGAAGCCAATCTTCGCCTAGTCTGATACGAAGCGTCTCCAAAGTCTTGTATTGCCAGCCTTGAAACAAGCCTTTAGCCGACTGCTGTCGCAGTCTATGCAAAATAAAAATGAAAAGGGGCGGCAGCAGATTGCTACCGCTTACATTTCTTTTTGTACCATTGCCTTGCAGGACTGAACATAAGGCAGACTCGGATTCGGCAACTGAATGGTTTCTGCGATTGGGCAAGCGCGTGGCTCGACATCAAGCGTTGCTGGATTATTCGCCTCCCACTGAGGTGATACATGTTCTTACGTTGCACGCGCCCGAGAACATTATTTTCGGGGTATTCATTTGGGACAGCACGTATGTCAGCCTCCTAACAGAATTCTCACACCAGCATAGATTTGGTTTTTTTCAGGGTTTTATCCGTCATGAAACATCGTAAGCACTCATTGAACCGAATAATCCACCCAACGATCAATAGACAAAATTTCTATAGGTTGTTTACACTCCTCGCCATGAAAAAGCTCACACTTATGAATGGGTCGGTAGCGGAAACTGGTGGCGTCTTTGAAGACCTCGATGCCATACGAGATCTACAAGCCGCTGCGGCCAAACTCGATATCTATTTCACCGACGACAACGCAGTCAAAGACACCGCAGCAAACCACGAGCTTGGTAATGTGTCGTCCGAGACTCGAAAGTCGTAACAACTCTGCCAATTGGTTTTCTTGCGGTCATCCCTGCTAAATTTTAGGAGCCACGCTTGATAGGCCGCGTCAGCAGAAACCTTTTCACTCTCAGGGTGTAACTCTGTCGAGGTACATTTCAACTGGTTTCAGACGGGCAACCCAACCCTGAAATGTCTACAGCGGTTCCTTATGGAATATCAAGACGTACGTCGCTACCGAAATAATAACGACCGGGATGACGAGGCCAGACCAGAAATAGATAGACGTCACTCGATAACGCTTCAATGCAGCACGCGCTTTACTATGTGACTTTAATTCACGCAGGGTGATCCACCACAACACGCCAAAAAATATAAGTGCACAACCTGCTGAGAGTGTTATGCACATGACGGATGTATCGAACGCTATCCAATTATTGGAAGCCGCTGTCGTTGCCGATGCTCCAGCGAGCAGCCCAATACCAAAAATGACAACACTGAATCGTACCAACCAGTGGCGTTCAGGTGCATGAAAATAGTCACCACTATCAAGTTCTTCGGTCTTCGGGCCATTGTTTTGATGCAGTGACTCAGCCGCCAAATCAAAGTCGTGGTGAATATCTGTCATTTCCTGATTCCCCTTCGGTTCTGAATCTTCGAAGTGCCTCGCGTAAGAATACCAAAGAAAACATGCAACGCCTCATCTAACGTTTGCTGTTAAATACCCCAAATGACCCAGCGACTTCTATAGATCACCTTTGTGGACAATTTGGCTGTGAAAAAAGCATTAATTCCTCAGAAAATACACGCCGTTCTGGAATACCTACCGTACTTTTCGAACCTAGACACTTGGAACTGCGTAAAAATTAATGGAGAACAAAGGACCCAAATTGAGGCAAAATTATGAGTGCCGTACCACTGACGGACAGTCTTTCAGATATCGCTGAAAGAAAAGAGAGAATGCGTGAGCTTTTTAAAAACATCGGGCTGTCGGGTGTGTATGCCTGTGCGGTCTTTGTACTATCCACGGCGGCTTTTCTGGGGAGTAGTTACTATCTAAGCCACTTGACGCCTGACACAGCAGCACCACAATCAATGGCAACCAACTTCGCTAACGAGTAGGCCACAGTACAATGAGAGCTTAGGTAGTCAATCGAAAGCAAATCCGCGAAATCTTGCAGCGTAGATGACACAAAAACAACCGCATTCAAACTATCGTTATTTTGGCAAAACGAACATATTGCCAACACCATGCGGGGAGAGTTGCTCTGTAGTGGAGTCACCTGATTCGTTCAAACGGAGCAACCAGCAACAAAAAGTTACATCCATGTCACGCTCGTCTAGAGCTCTTCATATTCAGTCGAAAGCAGTCGCATCTTTTCAACACCAAAATCCTTTAAAAACTTGACACGCTCACTAGTGGTGACCGGCACCGCATCTATTTCATCAAGAAGAGAGTGCAGGCGTCGTGCAAGAGGCAGTGGCACCCCAATGACTTCTGCTACTTCCTCAAGAGGATAACCATACTCTGTAGTGTAGAGCCGAACGCTCTCCGAAACTTCGATCAGATGTTTTAGTCGCAGATCATCGAAATCCAGTTGGATTCTTTGTGTCTCCAACTTGGATCGGAAACCAGCTACTTTTCCTTTTAGATCTTTCTGCCATGTGGGTTCCATAACGTTGATCCTCCTTATTTGCATTTCCCGGCACTGTACAAATACTCCAGGAAAGAGTGTGGGGACTCGTGACACCCCCTTGAATACCTCACGCCCCCTTCAGCCATATTCTTTGATTAAGGCTGAAATCCGAAAAACTAAGCTAGCAAATACAGATTCGACGATGATTCCAAACAAAAAGTTGTTTTCTCTTCTACGTACCATCCGCCAGCTTCGTTCACGAGATTCCTCCCATTATCTCAACAGTTGCCGTGCAGGACAGCCAATCCCGCACCTACCCCTGTGCAAGTCTGGTAGTGGATCAACCGACAGGTGCACAAAACAGGTTTCAGATCACTACTCTAGAGAAGGCTAAATGCTTAGTAGACCCGGACCCACCTTTGGTTCCATAGCGAGTAAAGCATCATTCTAATTCTACAATGCACCAATCCCAGTCTGTTGAAATCCACCTTATCCCCAATAGTTCTCAGTTGTTTCCTCGTTCAGAAACATGCTCAAACTACAAAAAAATTGGCGGGTAGGTCACTAAACCGTATGCTTGAGTTTTTCACAGCATTTGTCATGCTCTGGATCAACGGCATGTGATCACGTGAATCACCTCATTAATGGGTAGCCTCATCAATTGAAAAACGTCAGAAGCGAACGGAATCTTCGAGACGTGCCTTTCCTTCAACACCTGGAACATCATGAGGATTTCAAACAAAAGAATTCGTTCAGTGCTGTTGTATGGTCTCTGGGCCAGCATTTCTCAGACCACAGTCGGGCACGCACAGGTAGTCAAAAGACTTCTCGACAAGGGAGAACTGATCAGCAAAACCGTAGAAGATATTGCGCAGACAAAAGCGGAAGCGACTGAAAATGTTGTGTTTATGATCGTTGTGGGTGTTGTGCTCTCAGTGGCACTGCTTGCGGCGGCTCTCTACTTCCGTAGACCCCCACCAAAGGAATCTTAACAAGCACACTGGCGAAACTTTTATTTCTGACATGAAGATCACTCAGGAGCTATTCAGCGTGCGCCGTCTGCTCACGACATGAACGACCAACTGTCCGGTGCCCGAAGGAACCTGTTCAGACTGATTTTGGGGCCGTATCTCGCAAAAAGTTTTGCCCTCATGCATGGGCACGATCTATCATGGATTGAACACCGTTCAACAGCCGGTTGAGAACGCTCCCCCTTTGAGCTGATCTCCCGGCTGTTGCTTTTTAAGGAACACGCGTTCAGAGGTTGGCCCACAAAGAGCTGATACATTCCTTTTTTCTCAAGGTACATCTAATTCATTGTGTCAGAGAATGCAGCACCCTCTTGTCTGTACATTTCACTCGCCTGGTGGGAAACACTTGCAAAGTAATCTCCCCAACTAGTGTATGTGGCCGGTGGTTCCGTATTCCACTGTCCATATCCATCGGGGGGAAGACCTTCTTGGGATAGCTCCATTTCTTGTTTAATTATCATGCATCTCTCTTGTGCCTGGACATTCTTTTGTTGTTCTTAATAATCCTAGACCGCGCGAAAACCTTGTATATTTTTCGCTGTTTCGTCGCGAGGAAACCTGGCCTGCTATCGCTAGGAATTTTTTAAGACGCGATATCGTCTTGGATTTGGCGGACAGCGGATCTGCCTAGTTAATTAATCGCATCTCATTTCCCCCCCGATGCACAGTTTACCGAAGGCTGTACCCAATATAGATTTAGAATTCCGCTGCGTGACGTGAAACGATTCGCCAGGCTACCGTAACACTCTAAGAATCGGACTTGCGATGGTCATGTCATTTGGGCTGTAGAGCGCTCGCACAATATCAAACGTAAGTAGGCCCCCAATGAGCAGAAGCACCGCACAGCAAATGAGTCCAAGTACATGCCATTTGCTAAACCGCATCCCATCGGCTCGGCTATGCAACTCCGGTACACCGTCACTATCTCTCTCGTGCTCAGGCAAGTGAGCAACCGTTGCCCCTGCACTCACGACGTCATTCTGACTATCCCCCACATGACATGTTTGAATTCCTTGCTTTTCTGGATCAGTCACTTTTTGAGAAGCACCGCTTTCGGCTCCTAAAGCAGGACTCCCACGCGACTCCTCTTTTCCATCTGCCTGTGTTACGTCCCCGTCCTGAGGGTCAACAGACGTCAGGAAGCTACCAAGGTCAACATCCCAGGCCCGTACCACATCGCCGTCAAAAGAAATGCCGCCCTCCATCGACATCTGTTCATACGTATCGCCCGCGACTGCGATCTTGACACAATATGTAATGCAGGGTTTCTCTACATGCTCACTTGCGCAGAGAGGGCAGGGGTCTCCAATAGATGGGACGCTGTTGTGAATTATTCCCTCGCATCCGATTTTACAGCGAACCAGCCAACCCAAGTCGTTTATTCCCCGCTCTGCGGGACCCCGATTTTCGGTACTCATTTGATGATGCCTCTTTCCAGAGTAGCCTCATTTCCAAACCGGTAAATACATCCCCAGCCGTAATCACAAGACGAATACTACCTGCCTGCGAACACCTGCCGCAACGGCCATTTTCTCCTTTAGCCCTCCCTGTACGCCTTCATTTTATCGCTGTTTCCAAAACATCGTGAATTTGCGAAGCATCCATCGTCTGTGTACAAGGCACGAGAACGCTACATATCTTTACCCCAACGCCTGCGTGATGGCTCGCCCCGACCACCCAACCAAATTGTTTTGTATAAAACTAATCCAGTTGTTTCATGGTATCGTCACCTGTCTTGCGGCATCCTTTGTCCCGTTTTCACAGGACACCTGATTATCAGCTCTTTTTCTTGATGTATAAAAGTCTTGTTACCAATTTGGCCACTCTCAAGGCACAGGAGAACCCCCATGGCTTCAGTACCGCCAAGCCTCATGAACTTCACCCGAGACTGTCTCACCCAAGGCATTGGTCGCACTGAAATCAGACAGGCACTCATCGATGCTGGCTGGACTGACCGCGAGGCTACTGCCGCACTCGAAAGTTTTGCGGAGTCTCCGCTCCCCATACCCGTGCCAAAAAAACGCGTCAGCAGTGGTCCTCGCGCAGCGTTCCTCCACTTGCTCGCTCTCTTCCTTCTATATATGGCAGCCTTCTCAACCGGTGCCATTCTCTTTCTTGCCATTGATATCTTTATAAAAGATCCAGCAAATCGCATTTTTTTTGATCTTGGAGGCTTCGCCCGCTTCAATGCAGCTGTTCTGATCGCCAGCTTGCCGGTGCTCCTTCTTGTCCGTCGCGCCATCATGCGGGACATTGCCCTTAATCCAGCCAACCGTATTGCACCGGTCGTACGAACACTCGCTTACACCACACTCCTTATCACGAGTTTGATTATGGTCTGCGATATGGTGGTCGTCTTAATGGGATTTCTCAATGGTGATCTAACAATTACGTTTATCCTGAAAAGTGTTGTTGTTCTGCTACTCGCTGGGGGAATTTTTCTCTGGTACACAAGTGGTCTGGCGTTCGAAGAAAAAATGGGAGATTCCGAGGGGAAACAATCTTCTATTCATGAGTCTCAGTGGCGGCCAAGACTCGCATGGGCCGGGTTTCTCACGGCTTCACTGAGTCTTATGCTGGTTCTGTGGATTGCCGGCAATCCATTCAATCAACGGCTGGTACGCTTAGACCGGCAGCGAGTCTCTGACCTCCGTAGTCTGCAGGGGGCGATTAGTCGGTTCCACAAAAAGGAAAAACGCCTGCCGGATAGCCTTAGCGAACTAAAGAATTCACCTGACTCCTATATTGAAAGAACAGCTGATGCGATAACCAAAAAACCCTATCTCTATAAACAAATCGATAAAACCTCGTACCGTCTTGGTGCCGTCTTTGATCTAGCCTCCCCAGTAGCTGATGATAGCAATGCTCGCAGTAGGGATGGCTTCTACCAGCATGACGCTGGACTGCAGACTTTTGACCTCAATATAAAATGACGGTGTGAAAACCCTTCTAGGCAATAATGTCCCGGGCAACCACACCGTGTACATCCGTTAATCTGAAATCTCTTCCGGCATACCGATATGTCAACCGTTCGTGATCTAATCCAAGGAGATGGAGAATCGTTGCATGCCAATCATGTATGTGGCATTTGTTTTCAATGGCTTCATATCCATGCTCATCCGTTGAGCCATAGCTAAACCCACCTTTGACGCCACCACCTGCCATCCAGGTGGTGTAACCCTTATTGTTATGATTACGTCCGTCTGCACCCTGCGCTGCCGGTGTTCTTCCAAATTCGCCACCCCAGACAACGAGCGTGTCCTTGAGCATGTCACGCTGTTTTAGATCTTGCAGCAGTCCAGCTATTGGCTTGTCACAGCCTTCAGCTCGCGCCTTATGATCAGCCGTCAAATTCGTGTGCTGATCCCAATTCCCATGTGTCACCTCAATAAACCGAACACCGGCCTCAGCAAACCGTCGCGCCAGTAGACACTGTTGCCCAAACGTCTGTGTTGGCGCACTATTAACGCCATAAAGCTCAAGTGTTGCAGGTGTTTCTTGTGAAACATCCATTATTTCGGGCATGACATCTTGCATCCGAAAGGCAAGTTCATAGGATTCAATAATTCCTTCAACATCGGGATGATGGTTCTCTCTTTGGAGAACTCCTCGATTCAGTTTTTGGATGTAATCCAACTGTGCTCGCTGCATGTTTTCATCTACAGCAGGCTTGATGTCGGGCACACTTTCCGCACTTCCAAGCCTCGCAACTCGGGATGACCGACTACCTCGACCGACCTTTGCACCACCATAAATTGCTGGCAGGAATGCACTCCCATAATTCCGTGCACTCCCGGATGGCGGACTTAGTGAGACAAAACCAGGCAGGCTTTCATTTTCCGTACCAAGCCCATAAAGCGTCCAAGCCCCAAGCGATGGCCGAATAAACTGCGCTGTCCCGGTATGCATCTGTGTCATCGCACCCGGGTGGACCGGCTGGTCGCATTGCATCGAACGGATGAGCGTTAGATCGTCTGCCATTGAAGCCACTTCCGGAAACAAATCTGAAATCCACAGGCCGCTCTCACCACGTTGGCGAAACTCCCATGGGGACTGCATTAACGAGCCCCCGTATCGTCCGGACTTCCCGTGGTCCATTTGTAGTTGTGGCTTGTAATCAAATGAATCCACATGAGACGGACCGCCCTGCATGCAAAGAAAAATGATTCTCTTGGCCTTTGCGGGGAAGTGCGGAACTTTGGGTGCGAGTGGCGAGGCTTCAGATAGCGGTGCCCCAACAGACTTGTGCAAAAGGTCGGCGAACGCAAGATACCCAAACCCAGCAGATACCGTTTTTAATGTCTGTCGTCGTGAAAACATAGTGTCCACTCCACGTTCTGTTTTTCTATAGTTGTTTGACTCATGAGCCATTTACATTGGGCTTAGTCAACGAACCTGAATTCAGCAGATGCAAAAAGGCTCTGACAGACTGCCGCAAGGCCCGCATTCGCTTCTGTTTCATTGGCAAAACCCGCCAAAAACTGCCCTGTTTCCATCCGCTCGGTCTTTGTTGGACTCCTGGAGTAGGCAAGGTTAAATGCCATCGTAACCTTGTCATCCTCGTTCATGCACGCACCGTTTATTCGCTTTGCCATGGCACGGCTCTGTTGAATAACAAACGGATTATTCAGCATATACAAAGCTTGATCCGCAGTATGAGAGGTCTCGCGTTGACCAATGATTGCACTTGAATCAGCCAAATCAAAGACAGCAAGTGCACGCGGTTCTTCATCTCGAACAATCGGGAGATACACACTGCGGAACGTGGCATCTTCCATATCGAGTTGATGCGTCATCTTATGCATGACAGCCTGCGCCGTTCGAGGATCAAATCCTCTCGACCTACGTCTACGATAGCCCATAACACCAGACGCACCTCCAGGCATTCTTCCTCGTTCATTCTGTTGCTGACGGAACCCAGGTCGGCCACCAAACTGACCAGCCCCGGTCTCTGGCTTCGGTCTCATTGCAGCAAACATCTCTCGTCCCATCTGACGAGGATCGCCAATCATCCCACCACGGACCCGAGTATAGCCTGCCTTGGCAACTTCGGACCCTCTCGGTCGGTTCAGGTCAATTTCGCCACTCATTGCCAGCATTGAATCACGCAGAACCTCAGCGTCGAGCCTCCGCTGATTCGCCCGCCACAAAAGTGTATTGCCTGGATCTTTTGCGTGGTAACTGGCGTCGTATGTTGTATCTATTCGGTACGTCCGCGAATTTACGATTTCACGAATGACAGCTTTTACTGACCATCCGGAGTCCATAAAGACGATCGCAAGGTGATCCAACAGTTCTGGATGGCTTGGGGGCTGTCCTGTTACACCAAAGTTTTCCATCGATGCCACGATGCCGTTGCCTACTAATATTTTCCAGATTCGATTGACCATCACTCGCGCGAAGAGCGTGTTCTGGTCACTTCCTACCCAACGGGCAAATTCAAGTCGCCCACTTCTGTCTGCGGAAATAGAAACAGGCTCTTCACAAAGAACCTGCGGAAACCCCCGGGGCACAATCTGAGCAGGCTGATCAATTTCACCACGAACAAGGATAGGCATATCTTTCGGGACGCCACGTTCCTGCACACCCATTGTAAAACTGCGTGGGTTCCCGTTCTCATCAACATTCCCAAGGCGACCTGATAACTGTTCCAATTCATTCAGCGTTCGATTGCGCTGTTGCTGTGCTGTTGCGGCACCTCCTTGGGCCGACGTTCGTCGTAAATTCACCAAACTGGCGACCTTGTCTTCAATCTCTCCACGTAGTCCCTCAATATCCTCCTCTGACAGTTTCTTATCAAAAGGATTTGGGTCTTGTACCGGAAGCCGTATAAGGTTGCTCACCTGCTTGGTCTGTGCCCCTGAAAACGTTCCGTAGGAAGACTGGGCGTTTCCGAAATAGGTTTCTGTATTTCCAAACACACCAGCTAGTGCGTAATAGTCACTCTGTGGAATCGCATCAAACTTGTGGTCATGACATCGCGCGCAGGAAACTGAAGCACCAAGAAAAACACGTGTAGTTGTATCAATCTGTTCATCTATGAGATCAGCACGAAACTGAATACGATTCTGTTCATTTATATTTTTTGCACCAATGGCTAGAAATGTCGTAGCGATCAAATGCTCGGACCACTCTTCGTCTGTCTGAACCGGTAGGAGATCGCCTGCAATCTGCTCCTGTACAAAATGATCAAATGGCTTGTCTGCGTTAAATGAATCAATAACGTAATCGCGATATCGCCACGCATGCGGAAACGTCATATTTACAGTTCGTCCTGTCGACTCTGCATATCGCACGACGTCTAGCCAATGCCGACCCCATCGTTCTCCAAACTGTGATCTCGCCAAAAGATTATCAGCAAGATCACGTACCGCATCCTCCGCACCCCGGAGCCAAGCAGCTTCAAACTCGGCAACCTCATTTGGTGTCGGGGGCAACCCAATAAGATCAAAATACAACCGCCGGACAATCGCCCTGGGCCCGGCATCCTCAGCTGGAGCCATCTCAGCGGCTTCAAGTCCTAAAAAGACGTGGTAATCAATTTCATTTTGACACCATGCGTCATCGTTCACAGCCGTAACGGCAGGCTTTTTGGGATGCTGGTATGCCCAGAATTCAGCCTTCGCCTTTTCAATGTCCGTAGCCGTTATTGCTGCCTGTACATCTTTCTGAACAGAAACGCGTGGATCTGGAGCACCCATTTCTATCCAGAGCTTGAAGTTATTAAGAACGTCCTGTGAAAGTTTACGCTTCGGAGGCATCACAAAGTCCTGATGCGTCATTGCGTTATACAACCAGCTCTCTTCAAGATCGCCCGGCACCACTGCCGGCCCAGTGGCACCACCAAGCAGCATCCGTTCCTTCGTGTCGAGACGCAATCCACCGCGTACGTTGCCTGCCTTGCTTGAATGACATCCGTAACACTCGCGAACAAGCACCGGCCTAATCTTTGTTTCAAAAAACGCAAGCTCGTCTGTCGTAAGCGATTCTTCAGCCCCAACAGTTGAGCCTATTAAAAACAAAACACCGGCAGTGAAAGAGAAGATAACTTTCATGAAATAATTTCCTTCACACGTTTCTTTTCATGACAGATTTACTGATTCAGATACTTCTCATGATACTCATTCAGTGGCAGAGGGGCGTTTTGGTTGTTCACCACCAGGTGTTGCGTTTGAATTTCCTGATGACGGCCGTCCATTTCCTCCTGGGCGTCGTTGCATCCCACCCCCGCGTCTCTCTCGCATCGTTGTCATCATCTTCTGCAGTTCATCGGCATTAAGTTTCTTATCACCATCTGCATCGAACTCTTCGAGCATACGTTGGACCATCTGTTCCGGGCTGAACCCACCTGCAAACTGCCCCGGTCGTCTTTGTCCTGGTCTTCGGTCACCATTTTCCGGATCACCAGGGCGGAAACGCTGAGCCCGTGGTTTGTCATCAGCATTTTTTTTATCCAGAGAACCATCGTCTGCAAACACCGATACATTTCCGAACATGATTAGCGCAAGAATGCTGACACTACAAAAACATTTCATTTTTATTGCCTCGTAACTGATGATTAATTGAATTTTTGCAAATGGCTCGTACTCCGCGACGGGCAACCACCACCTAGGTACTTCAACGGCTTGAGACATCAAGAGTTGCACAAGCATCAACACGCCAGACTCTAATACCCCAAATCCACTAATAACCCGTACCATTCCACCACGCTTCTACCAACACGACGAACCCCTTCTCCACCGCCCACTCGCATGGTTGCTGAAGACCCGTCTGGCATCTATACGACCCAGAAAGGATTATCGGCGGCCCATTGCTCGATAGCCAAGCAGCAGAATGATACTACCACCGACGGCAATCGCGATACTTCGGAGGTCAAATCCGTCGATACCGCCAATACCGAGCTGCGCCCCAATAAACCCACCAACAAGTGCGCCAACAACACCAAGAACTGCCGTTACAACCAGACCATATATGCCACTACCTGGCACAAAAAATCTCGCAATTGCTCCAGTTACCAGGCCGAACACGACCCATGATAGTAGACCCATTACTGCTCACTCCTATTTGAGAAACCTTTACACATCAACGGAACACCGGTCTATCATTTGAAATGATGATATCCCCTTTGTTTCCAAGTGTACCGTGCCTTTGTATCTGTACCGAAAGAACCTTCCCGAGGGTGAGGCAGCCATTACTACGTCGCCAACGGACGGGAATGGCCAGAAAACAGGAATGATTAAGGAAATCGGCACCGGAAAAAGACCTTTACGCCCTCTACGCCTGAAGGTTCTTCAAAAAAAACGAGCAAAGGACCTCTGGCTTCCGTAGAGAACTCCAGTTGGGATTGCGCCATCCCACATTATCCCTTGTTTTGCCGGAGCGGAACCGATGGTTAGTGCTATCCAGAGTATTGAGACACGGTCGCGTCCAACGGACCAGATGCGCTCTACGCCGCCGACCCGGCGGAAAATCTGGTTTGACAAACATGCAAACGAATTGAGTGATCGTGATTACTGGGCATGCCTTGCAACTCTTTGGGTCACCGATTACCTCGCTCACGACCGTGGCTGGTGGAATGACCACCTCTGGTGCAACCGGCCTCACAGATCAGCTGCAATGACACCAGCTGAGCGAGCCATCTATGAACAACTCGATGCACCAATAGTCCTCCATCGAGGCTATGCAACATCAGCGAATACCCTCGGGATCTCATGGACTGATGACCCTTCAGTGGCTGAGTTCTTTGCATACAACTTTCTGAGTCATCAAGTCGGGTACACTCCCAGCACCGCGGGTATTGTTAGCTGCGCTTTTAATCCAAAAGAAATTGCTCTTTTTAAAAACGAAAATGGTGAACGAGAATTTATTGTCTCAGAACCAGCTGCCCTTGCTCACATTACTGATCAAATGATTGCATAACGAAAAGGCACCCAATATATTGCAGCGGCATCGGGGAATGGCATACTTGCATCGGCTGCACTTCCAAGCGGTCGCGCGTCACGCCCTCAGGGGAAATCTTGGTCAATGAACGTCTTCTCTAAAAAGGGCCGCAGACGATTTTTTCGAGGAGGCCGCCTCATTGTCCTCTGGTGCATTATCGGCACAGCCATCATCCTTCTGCTTCTTGGTCCGGGACGATTGGTCTACGAATTTCTGGCGTGGTTTTGGTCTTAGAATGCTTCCCGAATACTTTGATATTTACCCTTCGTCGAGAGGGCCTTCCTCCTCTGGAAGAAGTTCAAATGCAGATAGACGCAGCGGCGTCGGGACACCATCTGCCGGTGACCGAAGATATTCCCAACGACTTTCGTGCGAATTATTAAATCCAACAAAAATACCAACAACGGCAACACCTTCCGCAGCGGCCTGAGCGAGAAGATTGACCAACCCGTCATCTTGGGAACTGTTTTTTTTACTCGTGAATTCATTGTGACGCGGGCGAATATTCTGATGCCACAACCCAGACTGCCTACAGTAATACACTGCTTCACGGTGCGTACGGAATAAAGGTAGAAATTGAAACGCTTCGCCCGTAATTCGGCGGTGAGAACCAATTAACTGCGGACGACCAGTTCGGACAAGATGCCATTCTGCTTCAGACATAGACGCCTCCTTAATCCAATCGTAGACATACGTCAAAGAACGGCTACAGCTATCTGAACATTCCCGTACGACACACCGAGACAACATCCGGCATTGGTAACGCATGGAAACTCTTCAACTCATTCTTTTTACAACCCTTTGGACAGGCATCTGGGTTCTTCCCCTCAAGCCTCTCCCCCGTACACTTGAGATAATGGCCGGCCTGCTACCTTTTTGTGCTTTTGGCCTGCGTATTTTTGCTGGGTTTTTTGCGACTGTTCCTCACGGCGACCCGATTGGAGATTGTGTGAGGCCGCTGACGGACTGGGTCAGTGGGGCAGGGAACCCGTCATATCAATTGGTTCTTGATTGCACGGTTGCCATAGGGCTTCTCTGGTTCGCGGAGGCATTTCATATTCCGCGTCGCAGCCGGCTTGCTACTGCCTGGGTTCTTCCTGCCGTAGCTACTGTGAGCATTACAACGGTAGCCATCACGGGATTACCCCTTCAGGAATATCTTGCAACGAAAGTGCCTGCTCCTGTTCTCGCTCTGGCCCTTGCTCTTGTGCTGAGTGCCATTCTGTGGTGGACACCGGGTCCTCATTCAACGGCAACGCGTCGGTCAACTGCCATCGCACTACTTAGCATCATGCCGATTGCCGTGATCCTTCTGGTGCTGGTGACGCCCCTTGTTCTTCGCGTTTCACTAAACCAGCAGGCACAGGCAAGATCTCTTCTTGCCCTTGGGGCAGG
>MDSW01070335.1_pt1 | contig 15046 bp, 23 predicted proteins | sample 811171 | NCBI WGS metagenome assembly MDSW01 (sample SAMN05326641, study PRJNA326480) | marine metagenome | isolation source: seawater | place: Atlantic Ocean: North West | collected 2012 | reverse complement strand
TCTTATAATTAGATAAGTTTAACTCGAAACAAATCAGCTGGATAAAAATTCTGCAAATAAATGGAAAAAATTTCTATAAAAGGTGCCCGAACGCATAATCTGAAAAATATTTCTCTTGAGATTCCTCGAGGAGAATTAATAGTTATTACTGGATTATCAGGATCAGGCAAATCATCTTTAGCATTTGATACTATTTATGCTGAGGGTCAGAGACGTTATGTAGAATCGCTTTCAGCATACGCAAGGCAATTTTTGTCTATGATGGAAAAGCCAGATGTTGATCAAATTGACGGACTTTCTCCTGCAATATCCATTGAACAAAAATCTACGTCCCATAATCCGAGATCAACCGTAGGAACTGTTACCGAAATATATGATTATCTCAGATTATTGTATGCACGAATTGGGATCCCAATTTGTCCTGATCATAATGAGGAACTCTCTGCAAAAACAGTTAGTGAAATATGTGATGAAATATATGCACTTGGCTATGATAAAAAAATTATGATCATGGCACCCATTGTAAGAGGCAAGAAAGGCGAGCATCTTGGTATTTATGAAGACCTAAAAGCTGAAGGTTTTGTTAGGGTAAAGATTAATGATATTGTTTATCCTCTAGATGAGTTTCCAAGTTTAAATAAAAATCAAAAACATGATATTTCAGCTATTGTTGATAGGCTGAAATTGCAAAAAGATGATGATAATCGATCCAGATTATCTGAATCAGTTGATACTGCTCTCAATTTATCAGGGGGCCTTGTTCAGATAGAGGTTCTTGATGAAGAATCAGAAGTGCTGCTTTTTTCATCAAATTTTTCATGTTCTCAATGTGGCTATTCAGTGACTGAGTTAGAGCCAAGAATGTTTTCTTTTAACAATCCTTTTGGGGCCTGTGAAAAATGTGATGGTCTCGGAGTAATTCAATACTTTGATCAAAATAAATTAATCTCGGATGATTCTGCTAGCATTAATGAAGGAGCTATTAAAGGATGGAATAGAAGAAATAGATTCTATTTTCACCAACTAAAGTGTTTGGCGAAACATTATAACTTTGACTTAGACACTCCATGGAAATCTTACTCTGAAGAAATTCAAAATATTCTTTTATGGGGATCGAAGGATAAGATCAACTTTTCTAAAAGCTTTAGAAGTGGCAGCAAAATAGTTCGGCAGCACCGATTTGAGGGCATTATTCCAAATACCGAAAGAAGATTTAAGGAAACAGACTCAGAATTTATTAGAAATGAATTAGCTAAGATGCTATCAGATAGCTACTGTAATACATGTGAAGGATCGAGGCTTAAAAAAGAATCAAGAAATATTTTTATTAATGAAACGCCAATTCAAAATATTACAAATCAAAAAATATCTGGTGCATTATCTTTTTTTCAAAATATTGAACTTGAGGGTGCGAAGGCAAAAATTGCGGAAAAAATTTTAAAAGAGATTAGAGAACGTCTAACGTTTCTTGAGGATGTTGGGCTTAACTATCTCACCCTAGATAGAGGTGCTGGCAGTCTCTCAGGAGGAGAAGCGCAAAGAATTAGGCTTGCAAGTCAAATTGGATCTGGTCTAGTTGGAGTAACTTATGTTCTCGATGAGCCCTCAATAGGTCTTCATCAAAGAGATAATGAGCGTCTCATTAAAACTCTTTACCATCTTAAAAGTCTTGGAAATACCGTAATAGTTGTTGAGCATGATGAAGAAGCCATTAGATGTGCAGATCATATTATTGATATTGGACCAGGTGCTGGCAAACATGGTGGAGAGATTTGCGCTCAAGGAAAATTAAAAGACATCTTGAAAAGTAAAGAATCTATGACTGCTGCTTACCTATCTGGCAAAAGAAAAATTAATTTTCCTAGAAGCGCTAAGAAGCCTGATAAATTTATAGAAATTGTTGAAGCTTCTGAAAATAACTTACAGCATGTAAATGCAAAAATACCTATAGGGATTTTTACTTGTATAACTGGAGTTTCTGGTTCAGGTAAATCTTCTCTTATCAATCAAACTCTTATGCCTATGAGTAGTTTTTTGCTTAATAAAGCTAATCTCAATAAAGAAATTAAGTGCAAACAAATTAAAGGCTTAGAATATCTTGATAAGGTAATTGGAATAGACCAATCTCCAATTGGACGAACTCCAAGATCAAATCCTGCAACCTATACAGGCCTATTCTCACATATTAGAGATTTATTTTCGCAATCTGAAGAAGCAAGAGCAAGGGGCTATAAGCCAGGTCGATTTAGCTTTAATGTTAAAGGAGGGAGATGTGAGGCTTGTCAAGGTGATGGGATGATTAAAGTTGAAATGCATTTTTTAGCTGATATCTATGTAAAGTGTGATATTTGTGAAGGAAAAAGATATAACGAGCAAACACTGGAAGTAAAATACAAAGGAAAGAATATTGCAGAAGTTTTGAGCATGACTGTTGAAGAGGCGCTTGAGTTCTTCAAAGCAATACCAACAATCAAAAATAAACTGCAGACTTTAGCTGATGTTGGCCTAACATATATAACACTTGGGCAGTCAGCTACTACATTGTCAGGAGGTGAGGCGCAAAGAATTAAGCTCGCCAAAGAGCTATCTAAAAGAAGCACGGGGAAAACATTATTTATATTAGATGAACCAACAACAGGCCTTCACTTTTATGATATTGAATTACTACTTGGAGTCTTAAAAAGACTATCTGATCAAGGTAATACTGTCGTAGTAATTGAGCATAATCTAGATGTAATCAAATCAAGCGATTGGATTATAGATCTTGGTCCAGAGGGAGGTAGTGATGGAGGTTTAATAGTTGCCGAGGGGCCTCCAAGCAAAGTGGCTCAGTCTGAAAAGTCCTACACAGGAAAGTATTTAAAAGAAGCTCTTTGAGATTATGCTAAGTTTTCTTTAAGCTCAGGTTCTTCTATTTGAGAGGATTTGTCTAAATTTCTATCAACCCATTCAACATATGCCATGTCAGCTTTATCTCCAGGTCTGAATCCAGCTTTAATAATTCTTAAATAGCCACCTGGTCTATCTTTTGACTTGATAGAAATTTCTGTAAAGAGCTTGTTTACAGCTGAATCAAGCCTGAGCTTGTTAAAGGCTCTTCTCCGATTTGCAACTGAATCATCTTTAGCCATAGTGATTAAAGGCTCAACAAAAGATCTTAGTTCCTTAGCTTTAGGGACCGTTGTTTTTATAAGCTCTTTTTCAATAAATGCTATGGCAAGATTCTTCATCAAAGCTTTTCGATGAGAAGAGTTTCTGTTTAATTTTCTGCCTGATTTTTTATGTCTCATATTTTTAACCCATTGGCGGCCAATTCTCTAATGTCGTTCCAAGAGAGAAGCCCTTTGATGCAAGAACATCCTTAATCTCATTTAAAGATTTTTTACCTAAATTTGGAGTTTTCAATAAATCAAACTCTGTTCTTTGCAATAGATCGCCTATCAAGAAGATACTTTCAGCCTTTAAACAGTTTGTAGATCTAACTGTTAATTCAAGCTCTTCAATTGATCTCATTAGAAACGGATCAAAGTCATTTTGATCTTTTTTGGCTTCTTGCTCTGCAATTGCATCTAAGTTAACAAAAGCAGCTAATTGTTGTTGCATGATAGTTGCAGCATGCTCTATAGCTTTCTTTGGATCTAACGTTCCATTTGTTTCTAGCTCAACTATTAATTTATCTAGATCCGTTCTTTTTTCAAATCTTGCATTCTCAACTGAATATGCCACTCTCCTAACTGGACTAAACGATGCATCAACTTTCAATGCTCCAATTGCTGTTTCGTCCTCACCTCTAGCATCTGCAGGCTCGTAACCTCTGCCGGTCTTGACAGTAGCAGAAAGTGAAAGAGTTACTTTATCTACTAAAGAAGCAACATGATGTTCTGCATCAGGCAATTCAACATTACCAGGAACTTCAAATGAGTTTGATGTAACCTCACAGGGACCAGAGACATCAAGTTTAATTACTGCACTATTTCCTTCAAGAAGAGTGATAGGCATGTCTTTTAGATTTAACAAAATATCTATTACATCTTCTCTAACTCCTTCAATCGTAGAATACTCATGCGATATACCGTCTATAGTTACATCGGTTATAGCTGAACCAGGCATAGATGATAAGAGTATTCTTCTCAATGCATTTCCAAGAGTGTGGCCAAAACCTCTTTCTAATGGCTCTAAAGTTATTTTTGATGTATTGTTCTCTGCATCATCAACTTGGATGTCAGTTGGTACTAAAAGATCGATTACTGATATTTCCATAATTTCCTTCCGTTTTTAAGTATTATTTTGAGTAAAGCTCAACAATGAGGTTCTCATTAATTTCAGCACTTAAATCTGTTCTATCAGGCACAGATTTGAATACACCCTTGAGAGTTTTAGAATCTACTTCAAGCCACTCACAAGCTTCTCTTTGACTGGCAAGATCTAATGCACTTTTAATTCTTAATTGTGATTTAGATTTCTCTCTTACCTCTAATTCATCTCCAGGTTGAACCTGATATGATGGAATATTAACTATTGATCCGTTTAGATGAAATGCTTTGTGCGAGACCAATTGCCTTGCTTCGGCTCTTGTAGCGGCAAACCCCATTCGATAAACAACATTGTCTAATCTTTGTTCGAGATAACTCAGGAGATTCTCTCCAGTATTACCTTTTGATTTAGAGGCTTTTTTGTAGTAATTCCTAAACTGCTTTTCAAGAACTCCATACATTCTTCTGACTTTTTGTTTTTCACGAAGCTGAACACCATAATCAGATAATCTTCCTCTTCTTAAACCATGAACACCTGGAGCTGTCTCCATATTACATTTGGATTCAATTGATCTTGCACCGCTTTTGAGGAAAAGATCTGTTCCCTCTCTTCTTGATAACCTTAATGATGGACCTCTATATCTAGCCATATTTATACCCTACGTTTCTTTGAAGGACGACAGCCATTGTGGGGCAATGGTGTTACATCCGTGATACTTTTAATTTTTAAACCACATGAGTTTAAAGATCTGATAGCAGACTCTCTTCCGCCTCCTGGGCCCCTTACTTTCACATCTAAATTAATCATGCCGAATTCTTTTGCAGTATTTCCAGCTTTTTCTGCAGCAATCTGAGCAGCAAAAGGAGTACTTTTTCTAGACCCACGAAAGCCTGATCCACCTGATGTAGACCAACAAACCGTATTACCCTGTTTATCAGTAATAGTTATAATAGTATTGTTAAAAGAAGCATGAATATGCGCTATGCCATCAGAGATAACTTTTTTAACTTTTTTTCCACTTGCCATTAATTAACCTCTCATTGGTTTTTTTGGACCCTTTCGAGTCCTTGCGTTGGTTTTAGTCCTTTGACCATGTACTGGCAGTTTTCTTCTATGCCTAATTCCTCTATAACATCCAAGGTCCATAAGTCTCTTTATATTTGTACTGACTGAACGACGAAGATCACCTTCAACAGTATAGTTAGCAACAGCTGTCCTAATAGTTTCGATTTGTTCCTCAGAAAGGTCAGAAACTTTTTTAGAATAATCTAGTTTTACGCTTAAGCAGATATCTTGAGCAGTTTTTTTACCAATCCCATATATATGAGTTAAAGCAATTTCAAGATGCTTATTCTCGGGTACGTTTACGCCTGCAATTCTAGCCATATTATTTATCCTTGCTTTTGTTTGTGTTTAGGATCTGTTTTACAAATTACGTACAGAACTCCTTTTCGTCTAACTGTTTTACAATCTCGGCAGATCTTTTTTACTGATGCTCTAACTTTCATATTTATCTATTATAATTTTTTAAATTTGCTTTCTTTAACAGTGATGAATATTGACTAGACATCATGTGGGACTGAACCTGAGACATAAAATCCATTAAAACAACCACTATGATTAATACAGATGTTCCACCTAAATAAAAAGAAACACCTGCGAAATTAATTAAAGCTAGTGGGAGCAAACATATTAATGTTAAATAAATGCTGCCAAAAACTGTAAGCCTTGCTAAAACACTATCAACATAGGCGGCGGTTTGCTCTCCTGGTCTTATACCTGGGACAAACGCTCCTGATTTTTTAAGATTGTCTGTTACTTCCTTTGTATCAAAGGTTAAAGCAAGCCAGATAAAACAAAATGAAATGATGAGAGCAGAAAATGTAAGTATATATAAGGGCTGTCCAGGATTCAGCGCAAGTGAAATTGTTTGTAAAAAACCAAATGATTCAGCCTGTCCAAACCATGTGGAAAGTGAAGCAGGGAACAATAAAAAAGTACTTGCAAATATTGCTGGAATAACTCCTGCCATGTTTACTTTGAATGGCAAATGGCTTGCCTGAGCTTGCATTAGCTTTCTGCCTTGTTGTCTTTGTGCATAGTTGACGGTTATTCGTCTTTGACCCCTTTCAATAAACACCACAATTGCTATAACAAGCATAGCTAAGACACCTATACCTAAAAGCAACAATATATTTAAGTCACCTTGACGCGCTTGCTCTAATGCTTGACCAATAGCACCAGGGATACCAGTTAAAATACTTGTGGCAATAATTATTGAGATTCCGTTTCCAATTCCTCGCTCAGAAATTTGCTCACCAAGCCACATCAAAAAGATTGTACCTGCTACAACACTGAAAACTGCTGAGATAAAAAAAGAAGTTCCTGGTTCATATGCCAGACCGCTAGCTCCTAGTGTAACTGCAAGAGCTGAAGCTTGAACAAATGCAAGAAGAACGGTTCCATACCTTGTGTATTGAGTAATTTGATTTCTTCCAGCCTGACCATCTTTTTTTAGTTCCTGTAAATAAGGAATTGAATTAGAGAATAACTGCATAATAATCGCAGATGAAATATAGGGAACTACATTTAGAGCAAAGATGCTCATTCTCTCAAGAGCTCCACCTGAAAACAAATTAAACATCTCCAGGATGGTTCCTTGATTTTGATCAAACAAAGCGGCAAGTCTTGCTGGATCTATTCCTGGAATTGGAATATGAGTTCCAAGGCGATAAATAACAATCGCCATGAAAACAAATCTTAGTCTTCTCCAAAGATCGCTCATTCCTTTATTTTGTTCAGCCATATAAATTACTCAGCAGAATCCTCTGTTTTTTGAGAATTTTTTTTATCTGTTTTTTTGGTAGTTTTCATAAACTTTTCTTTCATTGGCTTAACTTCAACAGGCACAATTGTTCCGCCAGCTTTTTCTATAGATTTTTTTGCACCTCTAGTTACATTGATCCCAGTTATAGTCATTGGTTGAGAAAGCTCACAGATACCAAAAATTTTTACTTTTTTAGTTGCTTTAGAAATTATTCTTTTAGCTTTTAAAGCATCTAAATTAACTTCTGTCATAGTAGATATATTTTTAAGATTTATTTCTTTAGAGCCTCTATTAACTCTGGACGAAAAGCCAAACTTAGGAATCCTTTGCTGCAAGGGCATTTGTCCTCCCTCGAAACCTCTGGCAATTGATCCACCTGACCTAGATTTCTGACCCTTGTGTCCTCTACCAGCAGTTTTACCAGTTCCAGAACCAATACCTCTTCCAACTCGCTTCCTATTTTTGGAAGTTCCTAAATTAGTGAGAGTATTTAATCCTAAAGAGTTATTAGTATCTGAATTTCCCATCTTAGCTATCTTTCACCTCTAACATATCTCTTATCTTGTTGATCATTCCTCGATTACTAGGAGTGTCTTCTACAGTCACAGTCTGTTGTAACTTTCTAAAACCAAGTCCCTTAACGCATTTCTTATGATTAGGCAGCCTTCCAATACTGCTCTTTATAAGTTTTATATCTATTGTTTTTTTACTCATAATATTTCTGATGTCTTTTTACCTCTGCGTAAAGAAACTTCTTCTGGAGATTCCATTGAACACAATGCATTTATAGTTGCCCTAACAACATTAACTGGGTTAGTAGATCCATAACATTTAGCTAGGACATTTTGAACTCCAACAAGTTCTAATACAGCTCTCATAGCACCACCAGCAATAATTCCTGTTCCCTCTGCAGCAGGCTGCATGTAGACTTTTGCTGCACCATGTTTCGCCTTTACTGGATACCAAAGAGTTGAAGCATTCAGACTAACATCAACCATATTTCTTCTAGCATTCTCCATAGCTTTTTGTATTGCAATTGGTACTTCTTTTGCTTTTCCTCTTCCAAATCCAACTTTTCCTTTACCGTCACCAACGACACATAAGGCTGTAAATCCAAAAATGCGCCCGCCTTTTACAACCTTAGCAACCCTGTTAACCTGTACAAGCTTTTCCTCAAGTGCATCTTGTTGCTGTAAGTTATTATTTTGTTGACTCATTTTTTAAAACTCCAATCCAGCTTCACGGGCTGATTCTGCGATGGCTTTTACGCGGCCATGGTATTTATAACCTGATCGATCAAAAACTACTTTTTTGATGCCAGCCTCAATTGCTCTTTCTGCAATCTTTTGACCAATTGCTTTAGCAGAACTCATATTGTTAGTAGACATTTTATCTGCCTTCTCATTTGTTGAAGCTGAAGCCAAAACAGTTGCACCAGTAGAATCAAAAATTTGTGCATACAAATTTTGAGAAGACTTAAAGACTGATAGCCTAGGTTTATCCTGCTGAGATATCCTAATTCTAGTCTTTGCTGCGCGTCTTATTCTAGAGTCTAATTTAGAATTCATTTATTATGCCCCTGCTGCTTTTTTAGCTTCTTTTCTTCTAATGTTTTCATCTGAGTATTTAACACCCTTGCCCTTATATGGCTCTGGCGGTCTAAATGCTCTAATTTCTGAAGCAACTTGACCAAGAACTTGCTTATCATGACTTTTAAGCACAACTTCAGTTTGCGACGGTGTTTCAACTTCAACCTGCTCAGGAAGCTCGTAGTGAACAGGATGCGAAAAACCTAATGTAAGTTCCAGTTTCTTTCCACTTGCTTTAGCTCTGTATCCAACTCCCACCAATATTAATGTTTTTTGAAAACCTTCAGAAACTCCAATAACCATATTATTAATTAAAGATCGAGTGGTTCCAGCAAGCGCGGTTGATTCTATAGAAGATTCATCGTACGAAACTTTAATAACATCGTTTTCATGTTTTGCAGATACTGAATCCGGAAACGTAAAGTCGGATTTACCTTTAGCGCCAGATACTGAGATAGTCCTTGCATCTAACTTGATTTCTACCCCTGATGGAATTGGTACTGGATTTTTAGCAACTCTAGACATGATTAAAAAACCTCACAAATAACTTCGCCGCCAATATTTTGTGATCTTGCATCCTTGTCACTCATCAATCCTTTATTGGTAGAAAGAATATACATTCCCAAGCCATTCTTAACCTCGGGAAGGTCTGAAGATGAGGAGTATCTCCTTAAGCTAGGTTTAGATATTCTCTTGATTTCTCTAATTGCAGGAGCTTCATTTATATATTTAAGGGAAATGCTCAAAGAATCTTTGCCATCTAATGAAATCTTTTCACAGGAAGCCAAGTACCCCTCTTTTACAAGCAAAGAGACGAGCTCGTGTTTAAATTTAGAAAAAGGTGCATTAATAACTTTTTTGCCGCGCATAAGGCCGTTTCTAATTCTTGTTAAACAATCTGATATAGGATCTTGAAAACTCATAATATTACCAACTTGATTTAACCAATCCAGGGATGTCACCGCGCATTGCAGCTTCACGTAATTTAATTCTACTAAGTCCAAATTTTCTATATACAGCATGAGGTCTACCTGTCATTGAGCACCTTCTCGTTACTCTGGATGGACTTGCATTTCTAGGAAGTTTTTGTAATTTTTCAAAAGCCGCCATTTTTTCTTCGTAAGAATTCTCAGGATTTAAAAATGCCTTTTTCAATGCAGCTCTTTTTAGAGCAAAACGTTCAACTGTCTTTTGTCTTTTAATATCTCTAGCTATAACTGATTTTCTTGTCATATAGTTTTACCTTATTTTTTAAATGGAAAATTTAATACTTCTAGCAATGCTTTAGCATCTTCATTGTTAGAAGCTGATGTATTTATGCAAATATCCATGCCACGAATCTTATCTATATTGTCGTAATTGATCTCAGGAAAAATAATTTGCTCTTTGATTCCCATACTGTAATTGCCTTGACCATCAAAAGATTTAGGATTTAAACCTCTAAAATCTCTTTCTCTTGGAATTGCAATATTTACTAATCGCTCTATGAAGTCATACATTCTGTCACCACGCAATGTAACTTTGCATCCTACCGGCCATCCCTCACGCAATTTAAAGCTTGCAACAGATTTGCTTGCTTTGGTTATTACAGCTTTTTGACCGGCTATTAGTTCAAGATCATTTAAAGCAGACTCCAAGTGTTTTTTGTCAGTTAAAGCCTCTCCAACACCCATATTAATAACTACCTTAGTGAGCTTTGGTACAGCCATTGCATTATTAAGTCCCAATTTATCTTTCAATTGAGGTAATAATTCTTTATTAAATGTTTCTCTTAAATTCATTATTTAATTTCTTTTTTATCTGATGAATAAACTCTTAATTTCTTATCTCCATCCATTTGAAATGCAATCCTGTCAGCCTTTTTCATTTTAGGATTCCAAATTGCTACATTTGAAAGATTAATTGCAGCTTCTTTTTCAATTATTCCACCTGTTTCACCTAGTTGAGGATTGGGCTTAGTATGTTTCTTAATCAGATTAATTCCTGTTATTACAGCTTTATTATTAAATTTAGAAATTTTTTGGATAGTTCCTTTTTTTCCTAAATCCTTTCCTGCTATGACTACAACCTCATCACCGGTTCTTAACTTCGTTACTGTTTCATTGTTTTTTTTCATTACAAAACTTCCGGGGCTAATGATAAAATTTTCATATGTTTTCCATCTCTAAGTTCTCGGGTAACTGGTCCAAAAACCCTTGTGCCAATGGGTGCTTTATTTCCACCTATTAACACTGCTGCATTTTCATCAAATTTAATTAATGAGCCATCTCTCCGTCTCACACCTTTTTTTGTTCTAACCACTAACGCATCAACAACTTGGCCTTTTTTCACTTTACCAGTTGGAATAGCCTCTCTTATTGCTACCTTGATAATGTCACCGATATTGGCATAACGTCTCTTTGAACCACCTAACACCTTGATGCACATTACACTTCTGGCCCCGCTATTATCAGCGATAGTTAAAATCGATTGCATTTGAATCATGACTAATTATCCTCACTCATTGATTCAGATACTGATGCTTCATTTTCAGAGAGCAATTTCCATGTCTTAGATTTTGAATATGGTTTACATTCTTGCACTGTAACCACATCACCAATCCTAGCCACATTCGCCTCATCGTGAGCATGAACTTTTGTAGAGCGTTTCATAATTTTGCTATATGTTGGATGCTTAACCTTTCGCTCGACTTTAACAGTTATTGTTTTATCAGCTTTATCGCTTATGACCACACCAGTCAACTGTCTTGGATTAGTACTCATGCTGATGCTTCCTCAGATTTTTTTTCGTTAATAATAGTTTTTATTTGAGCAATTTTTTTTCTATCAATTGTTATCAAATGAGACTCATTAAGTTGTCCAGTCTTATGCTTCATCCTGTTTTTAAATTGGTTTTCTCTAGTTTCTAATAAAAGACTTTCAAGAGCTTTAATATCCTTCTTGCGTAGGTCTTTTAGATCACTTGTTAACTTTGCCATTTTTATAATGCCTTTTTAATAAATGTAGTTCTTACAGGTAACTTTGCTGCAGCTAATTTAAAAGCTTGTCTTGCAACTTCCTCAGATCCTCCCGCCATTTCATATAAAACTGTTCCAGGTTGAACAAGGCTTACCCAATATTCGACATTACCTTTGCCTTTGCCCATTCTTACCTCTAACGGTTTTTTTGTAATTGGTTTATCGGGAAATATACGAATCCAAATGTTACCACCTCGTTTAATTGATCTTGTCATTGCTCTTCTTGCAGACTCGATCTGACGCGCAGTTATCCTGCCCCTAGTTGTAGCTTTTAAAGCATACTCACCAAATGCGATAGTATTCCCTGATTGAGCAAGGCCTCTATTGCGACCTTTATGCATCTTTCTGAATTTTGTTTGCTTAGGCTGTAACATGATTAATTACCTTGATCCTCATCTTTAAATGGATCACCTAAAACTTCTCCAGTGTATACATGAACCTTTACTCCAATTAGTCCATATGTAGTCGAAGCTTCAGCTACTCCGTAATCTATTTTTGCTCTTAGAGTATGCAATGGAACTTGTCCCTCTCTGTACCACTCAGCTCTTGCTATCTCTGCTCCTTCTAATCTTCCTGAAACTTCGGTTCTAATTCCTTTAGCGCCTTGTCTCATAGCGCTTTGAACAGCACGCTTCATAGCTCTTCTAAATTGAACTCTTCGTTCTAATTGTTGAGCAATTCCCTCAGCAAGAATTGTGGCATCAAGATCAGGTTTTCTGACTTCTTTGATATTTACTTGCACTGGCAAGGTAACAATTTTTTGAACTGATGATTTTAAAGACTCAATCTCCTCACCTTTTTTACCAATAATGATGCCTGGCCTTGAGGTATGAATATTTACAACAAAGTTTTGGGCAGACCTTTCTAGCTCAACTTTACTTATTGATGAAAATCTTAATTTATTATTAATGTGATTCCTTACTTTGAGATCTTCAATAAGGTTCTCTCTATATGATTTACCTTTTGCGTACCACAAAGCATTATGCTTGTTTATAACACCAAGTCGGAAGCCAGTTGGATGAACTTTTTGACCCATTATTTCTCCTGATCCGATAATATAATTTCAATATGGCAAGTAGGCTTAATTATTCTGTCAGCCCTACCTCTTGCTCGAGGCTTCATTCTTTTTAACCTCATACCTTGATTAACAATTACTGATTTTACAAACAGCAAATCAATGTCAGCTTTGTCATTATTTTCTGCATTCGCAATTGCAGATTCTAAAAGTTTTTTTATAACAACTGATGCTTTTTGCTTATGGAAAGTAAGGAAGTCCATTGCTGCATGAACAGATTTGCCTCTTACAACGTTAGCAACTAGCCCTGCTTTTTGAGCAGATAATCTAGTTCCTTTTAAATATGCCCTTGTTTCCATTATTTTGCCTTCCTATCCCCTGAATGCATTCTGAAAGTTCTTGTAATTGCAAATTCTCCCAACTTATGGCCAACCATATCTTCATTAATAAATACAGGAACATGTTGCCTTCCGTTGTGAACAGATATGGTTAATCCAACCATAGCTGGGCTTATCATTGATCTTCTTGACCAAGTTCTAATAGGTTTTTTGCTATTTTCACTTATTGCTTTATCAACTGCCTTTTGCAGTGATAAATCAATAAATGGTCCTTTTTTCAATGATCTAGGCATTACTTATTTCCTTTTTGCTCTTCTTCGTACAATCAAATCGTCAGTGCGTTGATTTTTTCTTGTTTTATAACCTTTTGTTGGTATACCCCATGGTGTTGACGGATGTCGGCCTCCTGAAGTTCTTCCTTCTCCTCCTCCATGAGGATGATCAACTGGATTCATTGCTACACCTCTTACTGTAGGTCGAACACCTCTCCATCGTTTAGCTCCAGCCTTGCCTAATGAACGTAAATTATTTTCTTGATTCGAAACAGTTCCTAGGGTTCCCTTGCAAGCTGATAAAATTTTTCTCATTTCACCTGATTGGAGTCTTAAAGTTGCATAGATTCCTTCTTTTGCAACAAGTCTTGCAGATGTGCCGGCACTTCTTGCAATCTGAGCTCCCTTTCCTGGTTTCATTTCAACACAATGAATCGTTGTTCCAAGAGGAATGTTAGCTAATTTCATACAGTTACCCGCTTTCATTTCCGTCTGCTCTGCTGAAAGCAAAGAATCTCCAACTTTAATTTTATTGGGTGCAATGATATATCTTCTCTCACCATCAGCATACTTAAGTAGAGCTAAATGAGCGGATCTATTTGGATCATACTCAATTCTCTCTACAACAGCGGGTACATCTAACTTATCTCGTTTGAAATCTATGACTCTATAGTGTTGCTTATGGCCGCCGCCTTGATGTCGCACAGTAATTCTTCCGTTATTGTTTCTGCCTCCATTTTTTGACTTTTTCTCAAGCAAAGCTTTATATGGACGACCTTTATAAAGATCAGATTTAATTGAGATAACGCCTCTTCTTCCAGGACTAGTTGGTTTTGCTTTTATAACTGCCATGATTAACTAATCCCCTCAAATTGAATTTCGGAACCTTCTTTTAAAACAACATAAGCTTTTTTATAATCCGATTTTTTATATATTCCAAATCTATTTCTTTTTGTTTTGCCTTTTTGGGTTGCAGTAGTTACGTTATCTACTTTTACATCAAATAAATCTTCAACGGCTTTTTTTATTTCTAGTTTTGTTGCAGATAAATCAACTTTAAACACAACCTGATTCAAACTTCCCACAGAGGTAGCTTTTTCTGTGATATATGGGGAATGAATTAATGTAAGCAATTTCTCTTTATTCATTAAACCCAAGCCTCGATTAATTTAAATGCAGCTGGAGTAACTGCTACTTTTTCTGACCTTAACAAAATCACAGGATTAATTTCTTTGACGGTTACGACATCTACATTAGGTATATTCCTAGCCGATAAATACATGTTCGTATCCATTTCATCAAGAATAATAAGAACATTTTTTAAGTCGAATTGCTGAAGGAAGCTATTCATTTCTTTGGTTTTTGGCGCTTCAAATTTTGGCTGTTGGATAGCAACCAAGCGATCTTGTCTATGCAGCTCGGAAAATATCGAGCTTATTGCTGCTCTATACATCTTCTTATTAATTTTTTTAGAATAATCTCTGGGCGTTGCCGCAAAAGCAACTCCACCTCCCCTCCATATAGGGCTTCGAATTGTTCCAGCTCTTGCTCGACCTGTACCTTTTTGACGATATGGTTTTTTACCGCCCCCTCTTACTTCTGATCTAGTCTTCTGTTTATGTGAACCCTGTCTAGAACCAGCTAAATACGTAACAACTGCTTGATGAACAAGTGATTCATTAAAATCTTTTCCAAAGGTTGTTTCTGAAATTTGAACATCAGACTTTTTATTTTC
>MDSW01151667.1_pt1 | contig 15048 bp, 15 predicted proteins | sample 811171 | NCBI WGS metagenome assembly MDSW01 (sample SAMN05326641, study PRJNA326480) | marine metagenome | isolation source: seawater | place: Atlantic Ocean: North West | collected 2012 | reverse complement strand
TTGTAATACTTATTTTTTTATTAAAAAAAGTTGCTTGGAGACCCATTTTAAAAGCTGTTAATGATAGAGAACAAGGCATAAAAGATGCATTGCAATCTGCAGAACTAGCGAAAAAGGAAATGGAATCTTTGAAAGCCGACAATGATAAGATTATGAAACAAGCTAGAATAGAAAGAGACACTCTTTTAAAAGAAGCTAGAGGTATCAAAAACTCTATTGTCTCTCAAGCCAAAGATGAGGCTAAAGCTGAAGCTCAAAAAATTATAGAGAATGCTAATGAATCAATCAAAAATGAAAAAAATGCAGCTGTTTCTGAAATAAAAAAACAGGTTGCAACTCTTTCAATTGATATTGCTGAAAAGATTCTTAAAGAAAAGTTGTCAGATAACGATAAACAAATGCAAATTGTAGAAGAACTATTAAAAGATGTAAAGCTAAAGTGATTTATAATAGAGCCGCACACAGATACGCAAAAGCAACACTTCAGTCATGTCTTGAAAACAAAAAGGATGTTGATTTGATTTTCAAGGATATGAAAAGTGTTTTAAAAGCTTTTGAAGATTCTAAGGAACTAAAACTTTTCGTCGACAGTAAAGTTGTTAAAGATTCTGATAAGCTTAGTGCTCTAAAGTCTGTGTTTAAAAAATGTTCTAAAATAACCAAAGACTTGATTGATGTTCTAATGAAAAACAGAAGAATCGATCTTTTTGATGATGTAGCAAATAGTTTTGTCGTATTGTATAATGAATATGTTCAGAACCAAGAGGTTGTTTTAACTTCATCCTCCGAGCTTAATTCTTCAACAATTAACGAAATTGAAAATAAGGTTAGAGACATAACTAGCAAAAACATAACTCTAGTAAATAAAATTGACTCGAGCATAGTTGGCGGTTTTGTTTTACGTGTAGGAGATTTACAGTATGATGCTAGCTTTAAAAATCAATTGAATAAGTTAAAACAAGAATTTATAAATATATCAATACAATAAGTTATGGCAGATATTAAGCCTGCTGAAATATCAGCAATTATTAAAAAACAATTAACGGGATCCGATATTTCCCCCTCACTTGACGAAGTAGGAACTGTTCTCCAAGTCGGAGATGGAATTTCTAGAGTTTATGGACTGTCTAATGTTCAATATGGAGAATTAGTACAATTTGAAAATGGAATGGAAGGTATTGTATTAAATCTTGAAGAAGATAATGTTGGGGTAGTACTTTTAGGTCCATCTAAAGAAATTAAAGAAGGTGATATTGTTAAAAGAACACAAAGAATCGCATCTATTAAAGTTGGTGAAGGCGTTGTTGGTAGGGTACTTGACGCGCTAGGAAACCCAATTGACGGTAACGGACCCATTGAAGGTGAAACAATTGATATGCCTCTTGAAAGGAAAGCTCCCGGTGTTATATATCGTCAACCTGTAAATGAGCCCCTTCAAACTGGTATCAAGTCTATCGATGCTATGATTCCAATCGGTAGAGGACAAAGAGAACTTGTAATCGGAGATAGGCAAACTGGAAAGACTACTGTTTGTATTGATACAATCTTAAATCAAAAAGAATTCTTTGATGCTGGTGAGCCGGTATATTGTATATATGTTGCAATTGGACAAAAAGCCTCTACAGTTGCTGGTATAGCCAATACGCTTAGGGAAAAAGGTGCAATGGCTTACACTACTATTGTTGCTGCAAATGCTTCCGATCCTGCGCCAATGCAAGTATATGCCCCTTTTGCAGGGGCCTCAATAGGGGAATATTTTAGAGATACAGGTCGTCCAGCGTTAATTATCTATGACGACTTATCAAAACAAGCTGTGGCGTACAGAGAGGTCTCGCTTCTACTAAGAAGACCCCCTGGAAGGGAAGCCTATCCTGGTGATGTTTTTTATTTACACTCAAGGTTGTTGGAAAGAGCTGCAAAAGTAATTGCAGATGATAAAATTGCCAAACAGATGAATGATTTACCTTTGGGATTAAAGCCCAAAGTCAAAGGCGGTGGCTCACTTACGGCTCTGCCTATTATAGAAACCCAAGCAGGAGACGTTTCTGCATATATTCCAACAAATGTAATTTCTATTACAGACGGGCAAATATTTTTGGAATCTGATTTGTTTAATTCTGGTGTTCGCCCTGCAATTAATGTTGGAATTTCGGTCTCTAGGGTGGGAGGCTCTGCACAAATTAAATCTATGAAAAAAGTAGCTGGTACTTTAAAATTAGATCAAGCTCAATTTAGGGAGCTTGAGGCCTTTGCAAAATTTGGGTCTGATTTAGATGCTGCAACATTAAACGTCATTGAAAAAGGTAAAAGAAATGTCGAAATTTTAAAACAAGCACAAAATGATCCATTTACGGTAGAAAATCAAATTGCAATAATTTTTGCGGGTTCCAATAATCTATTAAGCAAAGTCCCTGTGGAAAAGGTAAAAGAATTTGAACTGCAATATCTAGATGTCTTAAAAACAAAACACAAAGCTGTTTTAGAAACATTAAAAGAAGGTAAGTTAACAGATAAAGTAATTGAAACTTTAAATAGGGTTGCTGGTGATTTGTCAGCACAGTATGAATAACAATGGCAAATCTAAAAGAAATTCGTAGTAGAATAAGCTCTGTTAATTCAACCATGCAGATTACAAGTGCAATGAAAATGGTTTCTGCAGCAAAATTAAAAAAAGCTCAAGATGCCATAATTGCCATGAGACCATATTCTGAAAAGTTAACCCAACTTTTACAGAACTTAAGTCAAAATGTTCAAGATGATTTTCAAAGTCCGTTCTTGAAAAATAGAGAAATAAGAAATACATTGCTTGTTACAATAACATCAAACAGAGGTTTGTGTGGTGGATTTAATTCTAATATAGTAAAAGCAGTAAAGGAACGCGCTTCTATTGATGATACAAATGTTTCCATTTTAACAATTGGGAAAAAGGGGAACGACGCTCTAAAAAAAGAATTTGATATTAAAAGTCATTACACAGAAATATATGATGACTTGAGTTTTAAAAATTCTTCAATAATTTCAGAAAAAATCGTAGAAGGATTTTTGGATAATAAATACGACAAAGTTTATCTTGTTTACAACAAATTCAAAAATGCGGCGACACAAATCGTAGAATTTGAGCAATTTCTTCCTTTAATTCCTAAGGCTGAAAAAAACATCGATAAAAAAGACTATATTTTTGAGCCTGAAATTAATAAAGTATTATCCAGTCTTATACCCAAAACTCTCAAAATACAGCTTTTTAAAGCCATAAGGGATTCATTTGCAAGCGAGCACGGAGCTAGAATGACTGCAATGCATAAAGCAACGGATAATGCTACTGAACTAAGAGACCAACTTAAGCTTACTTATAACAAAGCTCGACAAGCATCAATTACCAACGAAATTCTTGAAATTGTTGGTGGTGCAGAAGCTTTGAAAAATTAGTGCGATTTGAATTTTGAGTCAAATAAAAAAGTTTTAATTGTAACTTCATAATGGAAATAAAAATTATCAATCGCTCAAGACATGTCACTCCAAAATATGAAACTAAAAATTCTGCAGGGATGGATATTAGAGCTTTCCTTACAAGTCCAATTATTCTAAAGCCGTTAGAAAGAACATTAATTAAAACAGGCCTTTTCGTTGAACTTCCAAATGGTTACGAAGCACAGGTTAGGCCACGAAGTGGATTGTCACTAAAAAAAGGTATAACAATTTTAAATTCTCCCGGAACAATTGATGCAGATTACAGAGGCGAGATTGGTATAATATTAATAAATTTATCAAATAATAATTTCGAAATTAACGATGGAGATAGAATTGCCCAACTTGTTATTTCAAAATATGAAAGAATCTCTTGGGTCGAAGTTGATTCGCTCAGCGAAACATCAAGAGGAAGTGATGGGTTTGGAAGTACAGGTAAATAAACTATGAAAATAATTGTTCCAATGGCTGGAAGAGGTTCAAGGCTAAGGCCTCATACATTAACAACTCCAAAGCCTCTGGTGCCTGTAGCTGGGGTTCCTATTGTAAATAGACTAGTCAAAGATATAAGTAGGGTATTGCCCACTAAAGTTGATGAAATAGCTTACATCATTGGTGATTCAGCATATTTTGGAGATGATGTTGTCGATTCTTTAACAAAACTTTCAGAAAGTATTGGAGCAAAAACAAAAATTTACAGACAACTTGAGCCTCTTGGAACAGGACATGCTGTAATGTGCGCAAAATCATCCCTTTCAGGTCCAGCAATTGTTGCATATGCAGACACGTTAATTAGGGCTGACTTAAAGCTGAATTTGGATTCTGATGGAGTAATATGGGTAAAAGAAGTGGAGGATCCAAGTCAATTTGGAGTTGTTAAGCTAAATCAAAACAACCACATAATCGAATTAATTGAAAAACCAAAAAAAATTGTTTCGAGACTTGCTGCTATTGGAATTTACTATTTTAAAGAAATTTCAGAACTTAAAGATTGCTTGCAAGTTTTACAAAAAAAAATTATATCTACTGGTCGTGAATTCTTAATTAATGATGGTATTGAAATGATGATTAGAAACAACAAAATATTTACCGTTGGTGAGGTTAATGAATGGATGGATTGTGGGAATCCAAAAGTTACCATTGAAACAAATCAAAAAATGCTCGATTTTCTATACAACGACCAGGAGAATCTAAAAGGTTCTTTTTCATCAATTGAAAGTAAAATTATTGAACCTTGCTTTATTGGAAATGGTGTTGAACTAATAAATAGCACCATAGGACCTCATGTATCTATAAACGATGGTAGCATAATTGATAACTGTCTAATTAAAAACTCTATAATTCAAAAAAACTCTCAAATAAAGAATGCAAATTTTTCAAATTCTATGATTGGCAATAATGTAATTTATAATGGGGATTTTACACAAATTAGTATTGGGGATTTTTCAAAATTAGACTAAGGAATGTCTAAATCTTTTTCTTTCATAACTCTTGTTTTCTTGATTCTAGGATGTAAAACGCCTTCTTTTATTTTTGATGAAAGTAAGTTGAATCTAAATCTAACTGAACGTTCTGTAAAAAAAAATATAACTGAAACTTATAATCAAATTAATTCACTTACAAAAAAGGGAAATGCTGTGTTTTTATTTGGCAATAAAACTCAGGGGTTAAACTTCAATCTTAAGTATAAAAAAAAACAAGGTATTCAAATTGACGGTTCAATAATACTCCCCATTTTCAAATTACTTATTTCCCCCGTGGACATTGGTTTTTATGAAAAACTTAACAAACAATACACCTCAATCAGCTATGAACAGATAAAAAAATTATTTGGAATCAACATTAATTATAAAAATTTAGAGTCTATTCTTTTGGGTAAACCGTATGACAAAAAATATTTCAATTCTTCAAAACTGTTTTTTGAAGAAAATAAATATGTATTGGTTAATGAAAACAGTGAGTTGCGAATTAATTTTTATTACGATTCAAGCTTTAGACTAATTGAGCAAAGTGTTGGTTGGAAAAATTCTGTAATTAGAGTTGTGTATGACTCATATGAATTAATTGATAAAGAATTGATTCCAAATTTTATTGAGATTTCTATTGAAAATAAAAAACAAAAATATAATCTTACTTTAAAATCCAACAATACTGGAATTAATGAAACCTTTGATATGAATTTCAATGTTCCATCAGATTACAATAAAATTGAAATATTATGAGATACTTCTTGATGCTTGTTTTATTGCCAATTTTTTGTTTCAGCCAGAACAAAAGAGCTGAACTAGAACTCCAAAAAAAGAAACTTCAACAAGAAATAGTCCAAATTAATTCACTTATAAGTTCAAACACAAAAAAAAGAGTAAATGTTTTAACCAAAGTTGAAAGTATTCAGCTAAAAATGGATCGTCAGGACGCATTGATTAAGCTTACAAATACACAAATAAACAATTTAACTCAAGATATTAATATTAATTTGAGAAATATTGAAAAATTAAGAACTGAACTTGAAAAATTAAAAACTGATTATGCAGAAATGATAGTTACGTCTAGAAAAAATCAATCAACTCAAAACAAACTAATGTTTATACTTTCTTCCAGAAACTTTTGGCAAGCCTACAAGCGTATTTCATATATGAAACAATATGCGTCCTACAGAAAAAAACAAGGAACTCAAATCAAAGAAAAGACAATTACACTTCAACAATACAATGCAGAGCTTGTTAAAAAAAGAAAGGAAAAAGAACAACTAATAATAACAAATAGGATGGCTCAGCAAGAGCTAGATACAATTAAAATAGAACAAAATAAATTGGTTGATGAACTTAAAAGAAAGGAGAAAGGCTACTCACTTCAAATAATTAAAAAACAAAAACAAAGTGATGCTATTGATAAAGAAATAAATAGAATTATTAGAGAGGCAATTGCTGCTTCCAACAAAAAAGCTGGAAAAAGTTCACTTAATTTTATATTAACTCCTGAAGCAAAAGCACTTGCAGCAAGTTTCTCCTCAAATAGAGGAAAATTACCCTGGCCCGTTGAGAAAGGTGTCGTAAGCCAAAGGTTTGGTACTCAAAGACATCCTGTTGTAAGAACCACAACAATAAAAAGTAATGGTGTATCAATTTCAGTTCCCCCCGGAAGTGAGGCTAGAAGTGTTTTTAAAGGGAAAGTTTTAAATATTGTTCAGTTTAAAGGGAGCAATCCAATTGTATTAATCCAACACGGTAACTACATCACAAGCTATAAAAATTTAAGTAGGGTTTATGTAAACAAGGGAGATAATGTTAAATCTAAACAACCCATAGGCATCGTTTTCACAAACAATGAAAATAATAGAACAGTATTACAATTCAGCCTTTTTCAAAACACAACCCCTCAAAACCCTGCCAGCTGGTTGTATCAAATGAAATAAAAAGCGCTCTGTGGAGCGCTTTTTTTCATTAAGTACCTAATAATTTATTGTTTTACTATTTTATAAATGTTTGATGATTTTGTGTTGTCAAGTTTTAGAATATAAATGCCTTTTTTAAGGCTACTTAAATCTAAACTACTGTTGGTTGTAGCCTCTAAATGTAATTTTCCTGTCAAATCATACAATGTAACCCTAGATATTTCATTTAAACCACTAAAATACAAAGACGTTTCTACGGGATTAGGATATACATTCACAACTGAAACATCAATATTATCAATTGATAGTGTTGTATCGCTATAGTTTCTGGGGACCAAATGTAAACCAACATCTGATCTTTCGCTTATTATTCCAACAATATCAAAAGCCGAAGTTGGTAAATTTTCTCCATTGAAATTGTAAAAGCTTGTTCTTAACGCAAAGGTGTCAGAGCCTTGAGTAAGGGTATAAACTTTACCATTAATAAAAGTAGTTTCGCCTGAATTTCCTGTAATTGTAACTCCTTCTATCTTAACTAATTGACTCTCATAGTCATTTGCTGAAGCTGCCAGCTGTGATAATGTTAATGTCACTGGTGTCACTTGATTAGAGGTGCTAGTGGCTGACCCCGCATCTTTAATTGGAACAAATTGCAGTAAGCCGCCATAACTTGACAAATTTCCAACAAGTCCTGTTATCCCATCACCTAAATTATAAGCACTGGTTATTACGCCAGAGTTGTCATCAATATGAATTCCACCTGTTGCATCCTGTAAAATTTTAGTGTTTCTAAAGCCCTGCTGATATGTTAAAATAATTTCTCCTGATATTTCATAAGCCTCTCCCTCAGCTGAGGTTCTTAACTCACCAATGTTTGATACTTGGGTAGGAATATCCACTTGAAAATTTAATGTTGATTCAACAGGTGGGTTTAGTGCGTTGTGTGAATTATCTACCAAACTCACCACAAGAGTATGATTACCCTCGCTCAATGATGACAACGAAATTGGGTTGGTGTCGTATTTCATTACTAAATTTCCTGAATCCAAAGTGTAATGAATGTGCCCGTCGCCATTGGAATTACTGACATTAAAGTTCTCAATAGAAAGTACTACATCAAGTTGATTTTCATAAATAGTCGAATTATTATTTGGTGAAGAAAAACTTAGAGACGGTGAGGTGTTGTCAGAAAAACCTATCCAGCTACCTGGATCATATCCTGATGGTGCGTCTAAAGCGCCATCCCCCGCGCCTGCGTCATTGTCAATGTTCCACTCGTTTAAATCCCAAGTTGATGATGGAGCAGTAACAGACCCTTTTCGTTCGGCTCTACCATCTTCAAATTCGTGAGGTTGACCGGTCCCGTCAGTACCAGGAACACCATAAACATCGTAAATGCTTCCGTTAGGGTCCAATATTGCAAGATTGTCATCTCCGTTCGAATCTGCCGGTCCGCCTGAACCAACAACTTTGGTTGGGGCAACACCATAAACAGTTTCAAACTTTGTGTTATTTGCAAGAGTTAAAATTCCTTTAGACTGCAGTGAGCCAAACTCAGAGAGATCGACAGCTGAACTTGTAGTGTAAGCGGTATTTGCGTTAGTCCATCTTACAAGCTGATATCCTGTCAAATCGAAAGCACTGTCACCAATGTTGGTTAGTTCTATAAATCTTGCTTGAGTATCATTATTAGGGTCAGCAATTTCGCTAATTATTACCTGTGATTGGATGGAAAAAGCAAACATTAATGTAAAAAGAAAGTAAAGTTTTTTCATAAAATAATTTTTAAAGTTTATGTTTTTTTGAATACTAAAAGCAATATTAAAGTAAAAAATACTACTTAAACATTTATAAAAATTTAAGTATTTATTAAATTTTTATGAATTTGATAATGAATAACATAATTATTTAGTAAATTTTGCAATATACTTGCCAATCATATCGAACTCAATATTTACCAAATCACCAACTTTTAGAATGTGAAAAGTTGTGTTCGTGTAAGTGTATGGTATTATTGCCACAGAAAACGAAAAAGGGTTTGATTCAACAATCGTTAAACTAGTGCCATTTATGCTTATGGATCCTTTTTCAACAGTTATGTTTTTTGATAAATTGTTATAAGAAAACTTGAAAATCCAACTACCTCCCATTTCCTCAATACTCTCACATTTTGCCACTTCGTCGACATGGCCTTGTACCATGTGTCCATCTAGTCTATCTCCAAGTTTTAGTGCTCTTTCTAAATTAACTTTAGCACCTACACTCCAGTTTTTCAATGCAGATCTATTTAATGTTTCTTGAATTGCTGTAACGGTGTATTGATTATCCTGAATATTAACAACAGTTAAGCATACTCCGTCATGAGAGAGGCTTTGATCAATTTTAAGTTCATTAGTTATCGAGCTTGAAAAAGAGAAGTTTATATTATCCTTGTCTTTTTCAATTTTCTCGATTTTCCCAAGTGTTTCTATTATCCCAGTAAACATAATGTGTTAATCAGTAACTTTACTCGACAAAAATACATAAATGTCAGATTTACCTGTTGTAGCAATTTCTGTTGGTGATACTAACGGAATTGGAACTGAAATAATTCTCAAGTCATTTGAATCAAAAGAATTATTTAAAATCTGTACACCTGTACTATACTGTGATTACGATTTTGTTGAGAAACTTCAGAAAATTTATAAAACAAAAGTTAATTTATTTAAAGTAAAAAATGGTTTTAAAACAAATGTGTTAAACATTAAAAATGTTTGGGAAAAAAACCCTGAACTAAAGTTTGGTCATATTACCAAGGAGGCTGGCATGGCCGCGTTTATATCACTAGAAAATGCAGCAAAAGATGTTTATAATGCGCGAGCAGACGTGCTCGTTACAGCTCCGATAAATAAAAATTCAATAAACAGCAATTTTTTTCCGTTTAAAGGACATACTCATTATTTAGCTAAAATTTGGGGGGGTGAAGCCTTAATGGTTTTGATGAACAAAAAAATGAGGATAGCATTACTTACAGATCATGTACCGCTAAAAAATGTGTCCTTGTTAATTAGTAAGGAATTAATAGAAAAAAAAGTGAAGATTTTTTATCGGAGTCTTAAACTCGATTTTAAAATTAAAAAACCAAAGTTGGCCATTTTGGGTATGAATCCACATGCAAGTGACAATGGAATTATAGGAGAGGAAGAGCAAAAAATAATTATCCCAACAATAAATAAATTGAATCAAATCGGGCTAAATATTAAAGGACCTTTTTCTGCTGACGGATTTTTTGGACAAAAAAATTATTTAAACTTTGATGGTGTTCTTTCGTGCTACCACGACCAAGGGCTTGTAGGATTTAAAGCCTTATCCTTTGGAAACGGAATAAACTACACTGCTGGACTTTCCAATATAAGAACCTCTCCAGACCATGGTACAGCATTTGACATTGCCGGTAAAAACATTGCAAACCAAAGTTCATTCCTGAAAGCAGTAAAATCAGCATGTCAAATTTGGAATAACAAAAAGTAAAGTTATTTGTGAGTTCAAATTTTATATATTTGGCCTCTAAAATGAAAAAGTCAAAAAAAGCGATATCAACTTTTAAGATTTCATTTTCTGGATTAAAAGAGGGCGCTCATAAATTTGACTTTGAAATTTTACATGAGTTCTTTGATTTTTTTAATTATGCGGAATTTTCAAGCTCAAAGCTAACCGTTTGTTTGAAACTTGAAAAAAAAGCAACCTTACTTGAGTTTAATATTTCAATTGCAGGAACATTGGGTTTGTATTGTGATGTTACAAATGAACCATTTGAGCTATTTATAAATCCTGAACATGATTTTGTAGTTAAATATGGGGATTCATTTGATGATGTGAGTGAAAACATAGTAATTCTTCCTCACGGTTCACACGAAATCGACTTGTCTAAAAGAATATTTGAAACAATTGTTTTAAGTGTTCCACAAAAAAGAATTCATCCTGGAGTAGTGGATGGTTCTTTGAAGTCAGAAGTATTTAAATTTCTCGAAAATCTGCATCCATTAAAGAAAAATATTGATAATAAAAAGACAGATCCCAGATGGGATGAGTTAAAAAAATTAAAAAAATAATTATGGCACACCCAAAACGTAAAATATCTAAAACTAGACGTGACAAACGCCGAACGCATTATAAAGCTAGTGTTCCACAAATTGCTACATGTAAGACTACGGGAGAATCTCACCTCTATCATCGTGCTCACTGGCATGAAGGAAAATTATATTATAAAGGAAAAATTCTCATAGACAATACTGAAAAATCAGAATAATTGATTTTTTAAAAAACTCGATTTTTAGTCAAAAAACAGTGTTTTTTTGCAATTTTTGGCTTTTTTTTGCTCAAAATGGTTCATTTTTTACTATTTTTCGCGAAAATTTAAAAATTGTATTAACTACAATTTAATATGAAATCGATTACTTCAGCTATAACAAGTGTTGGTGGATATGTCCCAGAAACTGTTCTAACAAATTTCGATTTGGAAAAAATGGTTGACACAAATAATGAATGGATTATTTCAAGGACTGGAATAAAGGAAAGAAGAATATTAAAAGATAAATCGCTTGGAACTTCCTTTATGGCAATTAATGCTGCTAACAAGCTTTTACAAGAAAAAGATGTTGATCCAAATTCTATAGATTTAGTGATAGTTTCAACAGCTACACCTGATATGCCTGTTTCATCTACAGCTTCATTCGTTGCGACTGAGATTGGTGCCAGCAATGCATTTGGTTATGATATTCAAGGTGCTTGCTCAGGATTTCTCTTTGGTATGTCTGCTGCCTGCGCACACATTTGTTCAGGTAGGTATAGAAAAGTACTTTTAATTGGAGCTGATAAAATGTCTTCAATTGTAGACTATGAAGATCGAAAAACATGTGTAATTTTTGGTGATGGCGCTGGTGCAGTTCTTTTTGAACCAAATTATGAGGGCTATGGGTTAAAAGACGAAATTTTAAAAGTTGACGGCAATGGACGAAATTTTTTAAAAATCGAGGCTGGTGGCTCAATGCTTCCGGCTAGTAATCAAACAATTGAGAACAGGCAGCACTTTTTGCAACAAGACGGAAGGCCTGTTTTTAAATTTGCAGTGTCATATATGACCGAAGTCATTACAAAATTATTGAAAAGAAATTCTCTTGAAAAAAATGAAATTGATTATGTGGTTCCTCATCAGGCCAATAAAAGAATTTTGGATGCTATTGCTAGAAATTTAGATTTAGCTCCAGGAAAAATGTTAACCAATATTGAAAAATACGGGAATACCACCGCGGCCACACTCCCGCTACTTCTTTGGGATAATAGAAAAAACTTTAAAAAAAATGAGAAATTAATATTTACTGCCTTTGGTGCAGGATTTACCTGGGGGGCATCCTACTTAACTTGGGCTTATAACTCTTAAATAAGATTATTATGGAACTTAAGGATATTCAAAATTTAATAAAATTTGTTGCGAAAACTGGTGTTAGTGAAGTCAGTCTTGAGATTGGTGATGTGAAAATTACAGTTAAAACTGGTGCATCTGAAAAATCAAAACGTCTTACACAAGTTTCATCAAATATTGCTCCGCCTTCAATTGCAATGGTTGAAAAGCCTGTATTGACCCCTTCAACAGAATTTACATCACAGCCGCCAACTGCCGGCAATGAACTTGATGATAATAGTGACGAAAATTTAGTAAAATCCCCAATTATAGGTACTTTTTACAGAAAACCTTCTCCAGAAAAACCAAATTTTGTTGAAGTAGGCGACAGAGTAAATGTTGGTGATACACTCTGCGTCATTGAAGCCATGAAACTCTTTAATGAAATTGAAGCGGAAACATCAGGAACTATAGTGAAAATTTTAGTTGACGATTCAACACCAGTTGAATTTGATCAACCTTTATTTGTTATAGACCCTTCTTAAACTGAGCTATGTTTAACAAAATTTTAATCGCAAACAGAGGTGAAATTGCACTTCGAGTTATTCGAACTTGCAAAGAAATGGGAATTAAAACGGTAGCAGTGTATTCCAAAGCAGATGTTGATAGTTTACATGTAAGATTTGCTGATGAAGCAGTTTGTATAGGACCATCTCCAAGTATTGATTCTTATTTAAAGGTGTCAAATTTAATTGCAGCTGCTGAAATAACAAACGCAGATGCGATTCATCCTGGTTATGGTTTTTTATCTGAAAATGCTAGGTTTTCCAAAATATGTGACGAACACAAAATCAAGTTTATTGGTGCATCTCCTGAAATGATTGAACAAATGGGAGACAAGGCAACTGCAAAATCCACAATGAAATCCGCTGGGGTTCCTACAATTCCTGGTTCAGAAGGGATAATTTCAAATTTTAGTGAGTGTCAAAAAATCGCAAAAAAAATTGGTTACCCAGTTATGCTTAAGGCAACTGCCGGTGGAGGGGGTAAAGGTATGCGCGCTGTTTGGACCGAAGATGAACTTGAAAAAGCATGGGAGAGTGCAAGGCAAGAATCAAAAGCTGCTTTTAATAATGATGACATGTATATGGAAAAACTTATTGAAGAGCCAAGGCATATTGAAATCCAAATTGTAGGTGATTCGTTTGGAAAAGCTTGTCATCTTTCTGAAAGAGACTGCTCTGTTCAACGCAGGCACCAAAAACTTACTGAAGAAACCCCATCACCTTTTATGACTGAAAAACTTAGAATGTCTATGGGGGCTGCTGCTGTGAAAGCTGCAGAATATATTAAATATGAGGGGGCTGGAACTGTTGAGTTTTTAGTGGACAAGAATAGTAAGTTTTATTTTATGGAAATGAATACTCGAATTCAAGTTGAACATCCGATTACAGAACAAGTAATAGATTTTGACCTTATTGCTGAACAAATTAAAGTAGCCGCTGGAATCAAAATTCAAGGCAAAAACTATTATCCAAAACTTCATTCAATTGAATGTAGAATCAACGCTGAAGATCCATACAATGATTTTAGACCATCTCCTGGCACCATACAAAACCTTCATACTCCTGGAGGACACGGGGTCAGGCTAGACACCCACGTGTATAGCGGCTATAGCATTCCTCCACACTACGACTCCATGATAGCTAAATTAATTACAACCGCACAAACTAGAGATGAAGCTATTAATAAAATGAAAAGAGCGCTCGATGAGTTCGTTATTGAAGGAATAAAAACTACAATCCCATTTCATAAACAACTTATGGAGCATCCTGACTTTATAAATGGCAATTATACTACTAAGTTTATGGATGATTTTAAAATGGTTTAGGTTTTATAGATTAAACCCAATTTTTTTCTATAAGATACTCAAGTATTTGAATAGTGTTGGTTGCTGCACCCTTTCTTAAATTATCGGAAACAACCCATAAGTTTAAGCCATTATTTTGTGAATTATCTCTTCTTATTCTACCAACAAAAACATCATCTTTCCCCTCAGCTTTTATTGGCATTGGATAATGGTTTTCTTTCGGGTTGTCTTGAACTACAACTCCATTGGTCTTTGATAATAATTCTAAAATATCGCTTGTTTCAAATGGTTTTGTAAGTGTTAGATTAATGGATTCACTATGACCCCCAACAACTGGAATTCTTACAGCCGTAGCTGTAACATTTATTTTAGAATCAAGGATTTTGTGTGTTTCATTAACAAGTTTCATTTCTTCTTTAGTGTATCCATTTTCTAAAAAAACATCACAATGAGGCAATGCGTTTTTATGAATTTGATGAGGATAAATCATTTCTTTTTTTTCGCCATTTAATTCACTTTCAAGTTGTCTTACTGCTTTCATTCCAGTTCCAGTGATAGATTGATATGTTGAAACAACAACTCTCTGAATATTATATATTTTGTGAATTGGTGCAATCGCCATCAACATTTGAATGGTAGAACAGTTCGGATTAGATATAATTGTATCGCTAGGTTTTAAAATACTAGCATTAATTTCAGGAACAATTAACTTTATGTTTTCTTTCATTCTCCAAGCGGAGGAATTGTCAATGACCTTACATCCAATTTTTGAAAACTTAGGTGCCCACTCCATTGAAACACTACCACCAGCTGAAAATAAAGCTACGTCTGGCTTTAATTTAATTACATCATTTAAACCAATAATTGTAAATTTTTTATTACCAAAAGTTATTTTTTTACCAACGGATTTTTTTGAAGCTACTGGAAAGAATTCTTTTA
>MDSW01027773.1_pt1 | contig 15048 bp, 8 predicted proteins | sample 811171 | NCBI WGS metagenome assembly MDSW01 (sample SAMN05326641, study PRJNA326480) | marine metagenome | isolation source: seawater | place: Atlantic Ocean: North West | collected 2012 | reverse complement strand
GGGGGGGGGGGGGGGGGGGGCGGCGTGGAAGCGCGTCTCTTCGAGTAATGACGATCACCCGTTTTGGGAGCCGCCACGCCACCCTGTTCGCGCCCGTCTGTAACACTCCTCATAGGCCCTAGATCCTACCCGCGCGGGCCGCGGCCGCGCTCAGTCTCACTTTCTGCCAGGGTGGATTAGGATTTATCGTAAACACGTGCGGGATGCGTCGATCAAAGATTTCGGTTGAAACCGCGCGCGGGTCAGAATTCAAATATTTGATCGCGCGCGCCGGTGAAATAGCGCGCGGCGCGTCGAAGCGGACGGGAGCACTCTGCGCACAAGACGGACGAGAGAGCGTCTAACTAATCTGGGCGCGCGGCGCACTCGCGCGCGCGTCGCGCGTCGCGGAGCGGCGGCGGCGCGACGGCGGCGGCGGCGGCGCGACGGCGGCGGCGGCGGCGTCGCGACCGCGGCGGAGGCGCGAGCGATGATCCTCGGGCGCCCGCCGAACACGGGCCCGCGAGGGACCGCCAGCGGTGGGACGTCGCTCCGCGCGCGACGCCGCGATCGCGCTCGCGTCCGATCGCTCGTCGTCGCGCTCGCGCTCCTCCTCCTCGCGCTCGCGCTCGCGGCGACGACGCTTCTCCGCGGCGGCGGCGGGAAGAGGGAGCGCGCGGAGGGGAGGGCGGCGGTGGGGGCGACGACGACGACGACGACGACGACGACGACGACGACGACGACGGCGACGAGCGCCGCGGCGACGGCAGAGCGCATTCGCGCGGACGAGGGACCGTCCGTAATCGGCACCGGCGCCTCCCAGCCGAATCAATCGTCGCCGCGAACGGCGAGCGGCGTCGACGAGCTGCGATCGCGCGTCGACGCGCGAACCGCCGCGCTCGAGGACGAGGTGAAGACGCTCGCGGACGCGGTCGACGCCGCGGCGGCGCGCGTCGACGCGGTGCTTCTCCGTTCCTCGCCGCCGCCGCCGAAATCGCCGCCGAGGAACGGAGAAGCAAAAATGACCAAGCAAGACGCGCGCGCGGAGGCGACCGCGCGCGAGGAAGAGGCGAAGATCTTCTCCGCGCCGGCGCCGACGGACGCGGCGGTTTCCGCGGCGCGGCGGGATTCGGAGAGGCTCGCTCCCGCGAAAGAATGGTCGTTTCCGCTTCCGCGGCGGAACGACCGCGGCGTCGTCGTCACCGGCGACGGCGGCGCCGCCGCGAAACGCGGCGACGTTCCCTACGGCGGGTGGGCGCGAGACATCGTGGCCGACGTCGCGCGACGCGACGCGGTGAGAGACGCGACGCGAGACGCGTACGCGCACTACGAAAAATACGCGTTCGGCGACGACGAGCTCCGCCCGCGCGCGAAACTCGGGAAGAACGCGTTCGGCGGCCTCGGCGCGACCATCGTGGACTCGCTGGACACGCTGTGGATCATGGGATTATCGGACGAGTACGGCCGCGCGCGCGAGTGGGTTTCGAGACGGCTGAGCTTCGACGTCGACCGCGACGCGAGCGTCTTCGAGACGACGATTCGCGTGTTGGGCGGCGTCCTCGCCGCGTACGACCTCTCCGGGGACGAGATGTATATAAACAAAGCGACGAACCTCGCGACGCGGTTGAAGCCCGCGTTCGCGACCGCGTCCGGGATCCCGTACCCGATCGTAAACTTGAAAACCGGACGCGCGAAGCACCCGGGGTGGGCGCACGGGAGCAGTCCGCTCGCGGAATTCGGCACGCTCTCGCTGGAGTTTGTCTCTTTGTCCGACAGAGTCGGGGATCCGCGGTGGTCCGATCTCGCGGAGACGCCGATCGCGAAGGTGCAGAGCGTCCGCGGCGACGTCGGGACCGTGCCCAGAGGATTATATCCCATGTCCATCGACCCGGGGAAGTTGAAGTGGAGCTCCGGCGCGGTGTCGTTCGGAGCGATGGGCGACTCGTTCTTCGAGTACCTACTCAAGACGTACGTCATGGGAGGGCGGACGAGGGAGCTCCGAGGCTGGAGCGATATGTGGGACGAGTCGATGCGCGCGATGCTGGAGCACTTAGTCTTTCCCGGGGAGGAAGAGGGCACGAAATACGTCGCGGAGTGGAACGGGCGCGCGCATCACAAGATGGATCATCTCGCGTGTTTCGTCGGAGGCATGCTCGTCCTCGGCGCGCACGGGTCGGACATGGAGAAGGAATACGTCGCCGCCGCCGCGGAAATCACGAAAATGTGCTACCGCATGTATACGTCTCAGCCCACGATGTTAGCCCCGGAGGTCGTGAGCTTCGCGAAGTACGAGAAGGAGAACGGCGGGACCCCGCGCGGGCGTCGGATGGTGAATCAGGTGAATCACAACCTGCAGAGACCGGAGACGATCGAGTCGATATTTTACATGTACCGCAAAACCGGGGATCCGATGTACCGCGAGTGGGCGTGGAATATGTTCTGCGCGATGCGGAAACACTACAAGACGGACTCCGGGTGGGCGGGGATCAAAGACGTGCGACGCGACCCGCCGACGAACGACGACACGATGCAGTCGTTCTTCATCGCGGAGACGATGAAGTACATGTATCTCATCTTCGCGGACGGCGACGTCATCGACTTGGACGAGTGGGTGTTTAACACCGAGGCGCACCCGCTCAAGGTGAAGCCGCGACGAGAGACGCTCGTGCCGCCGTATAAGTATTCGTAGGCGGGGACTTCCGCGCGTCGTCGCGATAGGAAGCGCGTCGTACGGTAGGCCCTAGTTTAAGCTCATGTAGATCGTATTTAGTCTTACATCTTACTTTGCCCAATACAACAAAACAGTACTTTCACAATACAGCGCAGTCTACTGTACACGGTACGTGTGATAATCTACGAGTGATAACCCCAAAGAAGCCAAGCCGTCGACGCTCGGGGCGTCAGTCCTCCGCGGGCGGGAGCTCCCACGGCCGCGCGAGCGACGGCACGTTCCCGACGCTGAACGACACCTGCCGCTGCGTCGGCGGCTTCTTCGGCTTCTCCGGCTCGTCCTCTTTGCTATTCTCGCTCCCGTCCTCGCTGCGTTCGTCGTCCACGCTCCGTTTTCTCGTCGTCGTCCAGCTCTTCTGTCGAAACGCCTCCGCGAGGACGCCGATGTGCGTCGTGACCGCGCGCTGCTGATCGTTGCTCATGCCCCCCATGAGCTCCATCTCGATCGCTTCCTCGTTCCCGTCGCGAACGAGGGACACGGTGTCGATCGCGTCCATCCCTTTGATCTCCACCCCGTCGCGAAACTCCCACTTCAGCGCGTCGAACGTCCGCCCCTGCTCCTCCGAGAGCTCCCCTTTCATGGCGTCGTACATCGCCCTGGGGAAGTGCACGCCGTCGTACCGGCACGTCTGCTCCATCCGCGCGGCTAAGTTGGCGACGTCGCCGTATATGTCGAACTGCATGCACGTCCGACCGACCACGCCGCTGTACACGGAACCGGCGGCGAGGCCGATGCGAATCTTAACCTCCACGCCGTTGGGCATGTAGACGCGCTCGTCTTTCATGTACGTCAGAACGCCCGCGGCGAAGTGTAGCGCGCGGAGACGATGCTGACGCGCGTCTTCTTTGACGCCCATCTCCGCCATGAGTCCCGACACGGCGAGGTAGCCGTCGCCGACGGTGCGGACTTTCGTCACGCCGTGCTCCTCGGCGACGTCATCTAACATCTGAAAGTACGTCTCGAGGAATCGCAACACCCTGTAGGGTTTGACCACCTTGCACATGGCGCTGAAGCCGACGATGTCGCAGAAGATCACGGTCACGTCCTTGTGCTCTCTGGCTTTCACGCTCGCGCCGCGTCGCTTACGGAAGGTGCTCTGCCGCCGGAGCGAATTCGCCGCGGCGCCGTCGCCGTCGCCGCCGCCCCCCCCGGAGACGCCGGGCTTGCCGTACAAGATCGACGACCGCCGGCGCGGCTTCTCAATTTGATTCTGAGAACTCACGTCCTCCCCCGCGGCGTCTGCGCCCGCGTCGTCCGGCGCGCCCTCAAAGAACACGTCGAGGTCGCGGTCGCGCAACGCGATCGTATCTTCGCTCGGCGCTCGCAACGCTTGCGTGGTCTGAATCGCGCGTAAATACGCGTCGCCGCCGCGCATGGAGTTCCCATCGCTCGCGCTCGCGGTGTCCGAGTCCAAGTCCCCTTCCGACCGCTCGCTCGGCGCGCGACCGCCGTGCGTGGAGTCGTCGCAAAAATCGTCGCTTCTCGCCCCGCCCCCGCCGCCCCCGATGGACGATAAGCCCATGCCGCTCCGTTTCGAGCTCTGCCGCGACCGCGACCGCGACTCGGACGCGCTGCTCCCGCCGCCGGAGCCGGAGCCGCTGGAGCCGAACGTTATGGCGACGATCGCGTTGATGACGCGCGCGAATACGTTCTTCTTCTTCGCGCCACTCGCGGGCGCGTTCTTCCACGTGCGCGACTCTTGCTTTTGCATCTTTTTTCCCTCCTTGAGCCGCTTCCACTGCACCTCGAACACCTCCTTCGCGACCGGCGGCGGCATGATCGCGCACGCCAACGCCTTGTGCGCCTCTATCGCGTTCGTACTCTTCGATATGCACAGGTGCATCAGCACGCACGCGTTGAGCGTCACGCCGATCACCGTGGCGATGGCGTAGACGTAAATTTGCCACAGCCACACCTTGACGACGTGGTCCCCCGCGATCGCCGCGCCGTCCTCCCCGTACGCGCGGTTGAGGCTCTCGTGCAAGAAGCACGCCGCGCACATGAACACGAAACCCGCGAAGGTAACGGCTTGGACGCGGACGTTATCGTTGTACAAGAGCATCGCCGTGAACGGCGAGACGGAGGACCACGCGAGGACGCCGCCGCTGCGTTGGAATCCGCCGTACTCCATCTGAAGCAGCGCGGGGAGGAGGAGCATCCCGGAGAGGTGCGCGAACGCGACGGTGTCGAACGGTCGTCGCTTGAGCCTGCGAACGCGCGAGGGTAGGGTGATGAGAAACGGTCGTCGATCGCGGCGCGGGCGCGGGCGCGCGCGCGACGCGCGAGTGGACATTCGTCCCCGATTACGCGCGGTGGAGGATTATTATAGACACATTCCGTTCGCGCGGGAAGGAAGCGCGCGTCGCGCGGACGCGCGTCCGGGGACGCGGCCGTCCGAGTCATCGAGAGGACGCGGCGGGCGGGCGGACGGACGCACCAGAACCGCTCGTACGCGATCGCGGCGGCGACGCCGGCGATGTACAGCAGCGGAATCACGATCAGCGCGGGCTCGGTGCCGCCGTACAGCGCGATTTGGAGCACCGTCCACCCGACGGCGGCGGCGGCGCAGAGGACGACGGACGCCTGAAGGAGGAACGCGTCGCCGACGTATTCGTCCCCGCCGCGCGAGGCGCGTCCGCGACGCCCTCGCGACGGCATGACTCGCGGTGAGTGCGGCGCCGCGCGCGAGGAGCCAGCCGCCCCTGGGAGTGCCGGCGGGTGTGTCACGATCCTTCTTACCTGGGGAAATTCCGTTTTGACACGCATACGTATCGTACATTATGCGCTCAATAATAACCTATACGATACACGTGTACGCTGTACGTTGGAGTCGAAATAGTGTATGTATGCGCGACGCGACGCTTCAGGAGTTGTAGGCAGCACGACCGGTCATCCGGCGACTCTTCACCGCACTCGGCTCGCGAAAAGTTGAGACTAATTGCGCACTGAAGAACCGATCGAAAATACCTGTAAAATATCGCATAAAGCAGAAAGACCTCGTTTCGAGCCTCGACTCCGATCGACTCGATGAGCGCGAGCGCGTGCGTTACGGTCTCGCGATCACCGACGCGGTCTCGCGGCATCGCGCGTCAGTCCTCGACGCACGCGGACGCCGACGACACCGCGAGCGGCGCGCACGGGCACTCTTCCGCGCGCGAGGCTCTTCGCGTCGCGCGCGCACGTCGAGTTCGATCGCACGTCGCGCGTCGCGCGTCGCGTCGCGTCGCGTCGCGGACGAGCCTCGCGCGCGACGACGACGACGACGCCGGCTCGCTCGTTGTTGAGCCGGACTTTATTCTCGTCGCTCGGCGCGCGGCGACGCGCTTCCGTCAAGGACGATGGCGCCGCGCGGGAGCGCGCGAAGTGCCGAGGAAGGCGCGCGCGCGGACGTCCCTTCGCCCGATGAGACCGCCGGTGCGTGATGTTCCGTCGTTTCGATCGTTCCCGACCCGCGCGCGTCGCGCAGATCCGCCGCGATGGCGCACCCTCGTACTCAGGAGCTCCGGCTTCGTCCGAGAAAAAACACGATGCGCGAGATCCGCCGCGCGTCGCGACGCCGCGGGCTGACGGCGCTCCCCATCCCGCTCTAAATGCCATCGCAGAATCTTCGGTCGACTCGTCGTCGCCGCACGCGCGCGCGCGTATCGCGCCCGCGCCCGCGCGCGCGCCGCACCCGCGCCCGCGATGCGAGCGTAACGGTACCGCGGAAGCGGCCTCCGTCGCGCGGGCGTCGAAAAGCGCGACGACGCCCCCTCCCGCGCCCGCGCCCGCGCCCGGCGCGTCGTCCAAGGCGGCGTGGATCCCCGCGCCGTCGCCGTCGCCGCTGCCGCCGAAGAAGAAACTCCTTCCGTCCCCCGTCTCCGTGAACACCGCGGAAGCGCTCGCGGAGAGCGCCGGCGGCGACGACGACGACGACGCCGAGCGTGACGACGCCGCGTCCGCGCCAGCTGTGCGCGCCTCGGACGCCGACGCCGCGGCGGCGGCGGCGGCGGCGGCGGCCGAGGCGGCGGCGGCGACGATCGCCGCCGCGGCGGCGATCGGCGCGCCTCCCTCCGCGGCGGCCGCCGCGGCCGTCATCGCCGCGGCGTCGCGCATCGCGCAGAGCCCCTCCCCCGGCGCGGCGTCGGCGTCGGCGTCGGACCCGTCGCCGATGGATCCGTCCGCGGCGCTCGGGTTCTCTCCGTTTCGACCGCCGACGCCGGGGAACTCCCCGGGCGGCTACCAGCCCTCGCCGATGATCGACGACCCGATCGCGGCGGCGGAGGTGGTGGCGGCGGCGGCGGCGGCGACGAACGCGCGAGGCCAACACGTGTACCCGCACGACATCCGCGCCGGCGCGTGGAAGCCGCCGTCGCCGAAGGATTGGTCGCTCGCGAAGCCGTTCCGGCCCGGCGGCGGCGGAGGAGGAGGAGGTACCGCGGGGTACAACCCCGGCGCGCTCGGCGGCGGGACGTTTCTGCAGTTCGCCGCAGGCGCGATGAAGGCGAAAAGCGGCCTGGGATACGCCGCGAGCGGCGCGGCCGCCGCCGCGGCCGCCGCCGCGACGGAGCCGCCGCCGGCGACGCACAGCTGTGCGGCGCGCGGCGGCGGCGCCGACGAGATGAAACCCGAGGACGACGCGAGGGATCTCGCGCCGGTGGTGGGCGGCGCGGCGAGAGACGCGGACGAGGACACTATCGCGTGGCGCGCGGCGAAGACGAAGACGAAGACGAAGACGAGCGGCGACACGTCTTCCGCGCCGCTCGATCTCGATCCGGCGGCGATGGACCCCGCCGTCGCCGCCGTCGCGAAAATTCTCCCGCCCGCGGCGACGCCCAGGAGCCCGGAGCAGCTCGCCGCGGCCGCGGTGGCGTACAACCTCGAGTACGCGCAGGCGATGCGGGCGTGGTTGGCGCCGCCGGCGCGCGCGTCGACGTCGACCGCGAACGCGTCGGCGACGACGGCGATGAGCGCGGCCGCGATGGCGGCCTTCCCGCCGCTCGGGTCCGAGCCGCCGCCGCCGACGTCGCTCGCGCCGCTCGCGCCGACGACGACCGAACCCGCGCCGACGCCGACGCCGACGCCGGTCAGCTTCGGCGGCACGACGCCCGCGTCGCCCGCCTCGACGCGCCCGCCGCTCGAGACCCGCCCGCTGGAAGCGCCGCTGCCGCCGCTGTCCATGACGTTCATGCACGCGAACGGCGGCGGCGAAGGCGGCGAAGGCGAAGGCGCGGCGTCGCCGCCGCTCCCCGCGCGCGCGCGCCGCCTCCGCGCGGGCGCCGCGAACTCGGACCCGGCGTTTCGCGACGCGCTCTGGCATGTCGCGGATAGAGAGGCGATGATCAACGGCACGCGGCTCTCGAACACGCTGGACCCGAGCGCGTACGACGGCGCGAGTCTGGACGATCTCTACGCCGGCGACGGCGACGTTCGGTTCTTCGTGATCAAATCCTTCGCCGAGGAGGACGTTCGGAAGAGCGTGAAGCACGGGTGCTGGACATCGACGTCGCAAGGGAACGCGTGTCTGGACGCGGCGTGGCGCGGCGAGGACGTGTTCACGTTCGAGCCGCACGGCGACGACGAGAACGGCGACGACGAGCGCGAGCGCGAGCGCGAGGGTGAGGGTGAGGGCGAGACCGCCGCCGCCGCCGCCGCCGCCGCCGCCGCGGATTCCTCCTCGGGCTCGGGCTCGGGCTCGGGCTCGGACCCGGCTTCCGACGCGGAGCCCGCGTCCGACTCGGACGAGCCGTCCGTGCGATCCGTGGACACGCAGACCCCGGGCCCGCCGCTCCTGGACGACGCGACGCCCGCGACGGCGGAGTCCGCGACGAAGACGACGATCGCGCCCCGCTCGCGGCCGGGCTCCTCTGGCGCCCCCCCCTCGAGACCGCGCGTGATCCTGTTCTTCTCCGTCAACTCCAGCGGGCACTTCTGCGGCGTCGCGGAGATGACGTCCCCCGTCGACGACGACGCCGTCGACGCGACGCTTCTGCCCCCCGCGGCGGCGGCGAGCTGGCCCGGGCGATTCGCCGTGAAGTGGCACATCGTGAAGGACGTCCCGAACACGGCGCTGCGGCACATCCGCGTGTGCGCGGGGGATAAGAAGCCCGTGCCGAACTCGCGAGACGCGCAGGAGATCGAGCCCGCGCAGGGCGCGCTGGTGCTGAACATATTCCGAGAGTACCGCGGCGGCGGCGTCAACGGCGGCGGCGCGAGGGTGTCATCGTTGCTCGACGACGTCGGCGGCGACGTCGTCGGCGGGTACGGAGGGTTCCCGTGGGACGCGCGAGGGGCCGCGCGCGCCGCCGCCGCGCGCCGCCGCGCGGGCGGCGGCGGCGGCGGCTGGCGGAACGGCAACGGCGGCGGCGGCGGCGGCAGGTTTTTTCCCGGAGCGCGCGGAGGGTTCCCCGGGTACGCGCACGCGGGAGGAGCCGGCGCGCACGGATTCAGCGCGCACCACGGGTTCGGCGCGGACTGGCACGCGGACTGGAACGCCGCGATTGGCGCGATGGGCGCGAACGGGTGGTACCCGCACGCGCACCCGCACGCGCACGCGCACGCGCACGCGCCGCCGTACGCGCACGTCGTCGCGGCGATCGGCGGCCACCCGCACCGCGGCGTCGGCGGCGCGTGGTGGGACCCGCGGTACGCTATGGGGTACGACCCCGTCGCGGCGGCGGCGGCGGCGGCGGGCGCGTCGCCGTATTTCGCGCCGCCGCCGCAGCCGCAGCCGCATCTCGTGGGCGCGTGGACGCCGCCGCCCGCCACCGCGAGCGCGCTCGCGCCGCCGTCCGGGCCTGGAGGATCGCCCGAGGAGCTGGAAGGAGGGACGGAGTGGAAGGAACCCGAGGCCGCGCGCGAGGAGGAGACCGCGGCGGCGGCGGCGGCGGGTTTGTCCCCGGAGCGCCGCGCGGACGAGAAAGAGCGCGACGCGCCGGATAAGGAGAACGCAGGCGTGCCGCCGCTCGCGACGACGACGGCGACGGTGCCGACGGTGAAGACGCCGCCGCCGCGGTTCCGGTTCGGGGAGACGCGCGCTGAGGCGCCGACGTCGCCGTCCGCGTGAGCGGCGGCGGCGGAGAAAAAACGAAAAAGAAAGGAAATCGACGACTACGACGACGACGACGACGAGCGGAACGGAACGGAACGGAACGGAACGGAACGAAACGCGCGCGGAACGGAACGAAGGACGACGCCCCGCGCCGACGCAAAGCGTGCGAAGAGCAAGCGCGAGGAACGAGTAACGAACGCGGCACGAGAGAATAAACGAACGTCTGAATATCACGCCAATAATCTGATGTCTAAAAATCTTCGTCCTTTCCGAGACGCGACGGCCATTGCTGACGACGCCGCGATGGGTCGCTTCGGAGGCGGCCGCGGCCGCGGTCGAGGCCGCGGCGGCGGAGGCCGCGGAGGCCGCGGCGGCAGGGGCGGCAAGGCGAAGCACAACGGCCCCGCGCTCCCGCGCGCGCTCGCGACCGAGCTCGAGGAGGCGGAGCAGCTCGCCGACGGCGGCGTCGGTCATCGCGAGAAGAGCGCGACGAGAAGCGGATTCGAGGGGAGCGTCACCGGGGGAAGGGACGGCCCGGGAGGGACGCGCGGCGGCGGCGGCGGCAGAGGCGGGCGCGACAGCGCGCTCGACAGGAAGCAGATGCGGAAGAGGGCGAAGGAGGAGGAGAAGGCGCGTCGAAGGCAGTGGAGCGAGCGGCGCGCGCGCGCGAAGAAGACGGACGAGATTCGCGGCGGCGGCGGCGGCGGCGGCGGCGGCGGCGGCGCGGGGAAGAAGAAACGCGGCGGCGTCGGCGACGACGACGACAGCGGCGACGCGAAGCCGGGGAAGAAGCGACGCGCGAGCCGCGACGACGACGACGACGACGACGCGCGAGCGACGGCGAAGCTCTCGAAGAAGAAGAACGCGAACGCGAAACCCGACGCCGCCGAGCGGCCGACCGAGCTTCCGCCGAAGAAAATCAAGCTCAGCGCGGAGGACCGCATGGGCCGCGCGCGTCTCGAGGCGTACCGCGCGGACGAGGCGGAACAGAAGCGTCTGATGAAGAAGCTGAAGGGCAGGAAAGGCGCGGAGGACGACGGGCTGGGGTTCTTCTTCGACGCGCTCCCGGGGCTCGAACTCCTGAACGACGACGGCGGCAAGGGGGACGAGGGGGCGCTGAAACGCGCCGCGAGGGAAGCGGCGGAGAGCGCGGGGAAGAAACGCGCGCGAGCGGCGAAGCGCGACGCCATGGCCGAGGAGGACGAAGAGGAGGACGACGACGACGAAGACGAAGACGACGACGAAGACGATCCGTTCGGGATGGGGCCCGACGTCGACTCCGAATCGGACGACGAGGGCGAATACTCGCACGATGAGAGCGAGGAAGAGGACGAGGACGTCGCAGAGGACGAGGAAGAGAACCCCCCGAGAGCGGCGGCGGCGGCGGCGGGCAAGTACGTCCCGCCTGCGCAGCGCGCCGCCGCGCTCGCCGCGCTCGAGGCGACCGCCGCCGCCGGGGGGGCGAGCGAGGATGAGGTGCGTTCTATACACTGGTCCCCATACGACCGCGTTCGCGTGGTGAACGCCGATCCTTAAGGACTTTTGCCGGCGTCTCTCTGCGCCAACACCTCGGTTTCAATACACGCCCTCGACGCCTTTCAACGCCAACTGACGCCTTTCAACTCCACCCCGACGTTCGCTTGTATAGAACGGCCCTGAAAAAAAAACCGCCGCCGCGGACGCGAAAGCCGCGAAAGCCGCCGCGGACGCCGCTCGCGCGCTCCGCGGCCTCGTGAACCGCGTGGGCGAAGCTAACGTCGCGGCGATCGTCGCCGAGGCGGCGTCGCTGGCGCGCGGCGATCAGAGCATCCCGAGGCGCGCGGTCGGCGACGCGGCGACGACGGAGATTATGAAAGCGCTCGTCGAGGGACCGAAAGCGTCCGAACGCTACGCCGCCACGCTCGCGGGGTTCATCGCCGGTCTCGCCGGCGAGCTCGGGCCGGAGATCGCCGCGCGCTTCGGCGCCGCGCTCGTGGACGCGCTCCGCGTCGCGCGCGCGGACGACCGCGCGCGCGCGGCGTCGAACGTCGTCGCGGTTTTTTCCCGGCTCTTCGTGTGCGGCCTCTTCCCTTCCGCGGTGGTGTACGGGCTGCTCAAAGAGCTCTCTCGGACGCTCACGGAGCTCGACGCGACGCTGATGCTCGGGACTCTTCGCGCCGCGGGGTCGAGGCTGAGGCACGAGGACCCCGCGGGGATGAAGGAGTTCATCGTGACGCTGCAAGGTCGCGTCGCGGAGTTAACCGCGGCGGGCGCCGGCGGTACAGCTGGCGGCGACGGCGCCGCGGGCGGGGGCGGGGGCGGGCTGACGCGTCGCGCGCGGTTGATGCTCGACATGGTCGTCGATCTGAAAAACAACAAGAAAACGACGCCCGTCGCGAACGCGAACGGCGAGCGCGGCGGCGGCGCCGAAGACGACCAGTGGGGCTTCCCGACCGCGATGAGCAAGTGGCTGCGGTCGTCCGCAGCCGTCGGCGACGCCGCCGTCGCGCTCAGAGCGCTCGCGTACGACCGACTTCAGCGCGCGGAAACGCGGAAAGGGCAGTGGTGGCTGCCCGAGGCTGCGGGCACGGACGCGTGGTTCGCCGCGCGAAGAGGCCAGGGCGCCGGCGACGCCGCGCGCGCCGCGTCGCAGAGTGAGGTGCGTTCTATACACTGGTCCCCATACGACCCCGTCGGCGTGGTGAACGCCGATCCTTAAGGACTTTTCCCGGCGTCTCTCTCCGCCCAGGGTCCCTCGCATCATTCAATCCTGACACACCTCGACGCCTTTCAACTCCGCTTCTGACGCCTTTGAACTCCACCTCGACGTCGCTTTGTATGGACCCTCGACCCTGAGGGTCTGGAGCTGCTGAACAAGGCGAGAGGGTTGCGGATGAACACGGAGGCGCGGCGGGCGATTTTTTGCGTCGTCGTCGGCGCCGAGGACTACGCGGACGCGCTCGACCGGCTCCTTCGCTTACCTCTCGCGGATAAGCAAGACCGCGAGATCCCTCGCGTGCTCCTCGAGTGCTGCCTCCAGGAGAAGGCGTATAATCCGTACTACGAAGTCCTCGCGAGAAAGCTGTGCGAACGCGTGAAGAAACATCGGATGACGACGCAGCTGTGCGTCTGGGACCAGATCCGCGAGATTTCGCCCGCGGCTTCCTCCTCGGAGATAGCCGAGGACCGCGGGAGGGACGCGCCGCCTCCGGTGTCCGTTCGAAGGATCGCCAACCTCGCGCGGTTCTTCGCCGGGTTGTTGGTCTGGAACGCGCTCCCGCCCGTCGCGTTGAAGGCGAGTCAGACCGCTTCCCGCGCGTCCCCGTTCGCGTCTCGCGCGTCGTTTCGTTTCTTGAGGACTTCTTTCCTTTCGCGCGCTGGGAACCACACGCGTTGTCACGCGTGAATGATACCTGCCAATCACATTCCCGCTCAACTGACGCGTGTCTTCCCTCGGCCGATCGCATCACCCCGCCCGCAGGCGTGCGATTTCGTCGGAGACGGTTTCGGCGCTCGAGGAGGTACTCCTTCGTCGCCGCGTTCGAAACTGTTCCACCGGCTTCTCCTCCAGGCGATCCTCTCCGCGCCCGCGGCCAAGCGCGGGGACGTGCACGCGCTGTTTCAGACGATCGCCGCGAGAGGCTCCGGAGGGGGCGGCGGAAGAGGCGGCGGGAGAGGCGGCGAGGAACTCGCCGCTCTGCGCGCGAGTCTCGGGGCGGCGTTGCGCTCGAAGGATCTGACGAGCGGACTTCCGAGCGGCGGCGGCGTCGGCGGGCGCGAGTACGTGAGGAAGGGCGCGGAGGAGGCGAGCAATATCCTCGCGGGGGGGCTCGCGTAGGGGCGCGGTAGTCGCGAGAGAGACCGCGAAGGCGTAGACGTAGGGCCTAGCTTGAGGAGTGCCTCTTTTTTCTCGACATTCCGTTTACGAAGATTCGCATTCGTCGTCGTCGCGATCGAGCGCAGCGCCAGTCAACACGTCGCGTCGTCCGAGTCGGCAGAGGCATTATTCACGGCACCGTCGAGGGCGCCAGCCGCGCGAGGCGAGGGGCAGCGGCGCGGCGCGTTCGTCTCGTCGCGATGCCGTCGGCGAAGGAGAAGGTGCGACTCGCGCGACCCCGCGCGCGCGTCGCGCCCGACGCGACGCGACGCGACGCGTTCGACGCGTTTGTGTGCACCCCTCGCGCTTTCGAATATATTCTCAAGTCCCCCCGTCCCACCCCTCCCTCCACGCAGACGTGCACGATTTGCTTCGTCGACGGCGCCGTGTGCGACGGCATCCTGTGCGCGGAGACGCACTACACCTGCGGCGAGTGCTTCGAGGCGTACGTCATGAGCGAGAGCGGGAAGTCGTTGGGGGAGCTCAAGAAGCGCGAGGGCCGGATCCTCTGCCCGTTCAACACGGACGCGATGAAAGGCGCGGACCGCTGCAACGCGACGTGCTTCGCGGACAAGGACATCGCGAAGAACGTCAGCAACGACGCGTTCGCCGCGTACCTGAGAGCGCGAGAGAAGATGCGCGAGGAAGCGATGGCGCGTCCACGCGCGATCCCTCCTTCTTCGAAGAACGCCCGTCGTCTCTCTCTCTCTTTTTTCACGCCCGTCGTCTCTCTCGTCGTCAGATCCGCGGCGAATCAATCCATCCGCACCGTCCCCCTGACGCGCGCGACTTCCCCTCACCCCCGCGCGTTCCGTTCCGTTCCACTCAGGCGGAAGAGATGCGCAAAGAGATGGAACAGCGCGTCGAGCTCGAGCGCCAGCGCGCGGGGAACGCCGCGGAAGCGAGCGAGAGACTCCGCGGCGCGCGCGAGCACGTCGTCGAAAAGATTCTCACGCTGTCGTGCCCGCGTTGCACGCAAGCCTTCGTCGACTTCGAAGGGTGCTTCGCGCTCAACTGCAGCCGCTGCCGCGCCGCGTTTTGCGCGTACTGCCTCGCGGACTGCGGCAAAGACGCGCACGCGCACGTGGGATCGTGCCCGGAGGGCGCGGCGTCGCTGAAGGCGATGAAGAGTAAGGAGAAGGCGGCGGGCGGCGGCGGCGGCGGCGGCGGCGCGCGCGGTCTCGCGGGGCAAGGCACGACGTACGGCACGCGCGCGATGTTCGACGAGTCGCAGAAACGCCGGCGATGCAAGCACTTGGTGCTGTACCTGGAGAGACACGACGGGGAGACGCAGAGTAAAATTTTAGAGGGCGTCAAGACGGAGCTGGCGGACCTCGGGATCACGAGCCGCGAGCTTCGCCACTGGCAAAAGAAGGAGGACAAGGCGATCGCGGAACGCGAGAAGAAGCAGCAGCAGGCGAACTTGGCGGCCGCCGCGCGCGGCGGCGGCGG
>MDSW01016714.1_pt1 | contig 15048 bp, 15 predicted proteins | sample 811171 | NCBI WGS metagenome assembly MDSW01 (sample SAMN05326641, study PRJNA326480) | marine metagenome | isolation source: seawater | place: Atlantic Ocean: North West | collected 2012 | reverse complement strand
TTGTTCAAAAAATAATTAAACAAATAAAAGAGGGAAAAAAAGAATTATTTGTAGTTAATGATAAATTTGGTACCCCAACTTATACTTTTGATTTTGCAAAAAATACTAGAAAGCTACTAGAAAGTGATAATTTTGGCCTATTTAACATGGTATGTGAAGGTAAATCGAGCCGGCTTGAGGTCGCAAAAGAAATAATAAATATTCTTAATTTACAAGATAAAATTAAAATAAACCAAGTTAACTCAAGCCATTTTTCCAAAACTTTCTTTGCTGAAAGACCAAATTCAGAAAATTTAATAAATGGTGAGCTCGATAAAATTGGCTTAAATTTAATGAGACCTTGGAAAGAAACTCTTAGAGAATATATAAACAAATATTATTTAAATTATATTTAGGAGAGATGGCCGAGCGGTTTAAGGCGCACGCTTGGAAAGCGTGTTAAGGGGCAACTCTTTCGTGGGTTCGAATCCCACTCTCTCCGCCATGATTTTCCAAATAATAAACTATTTATTTGAATCTATATAAGTATTATTTATTTACTATATGAAAAAAGATATTACTGTAATTATTACCTTATATAAAACCCCATTAAATAGACTTAGAACTTTAAATCAATATAAAAATTTTAAAGTTATTATTTTTGCACAAGGAGAAGATAAATATTATCAAAACATAATTAAAAAATATTCTGTTATTAATTTTGAGTATTTTTTTTCAAAAAATAATATTGGATTATCTAAAGCAACTAACTATCTTATCTCCAAAGTTAAAACAAAATATTTTTTATTTACTCAAGCTGATATTTTTATAGACGATAAATCTATTCAATTTTTAAAAGATGCATTCAAGTATCGAGATAATCTAATTTTCACCGGTCCATCTTTTAAAAACAAGAGAGAAAGAGGGTTTCAAATTAAAACCAATCTTCATGCTGCCTGTATGTTATGTGATACAAAAAAAACTAAGAAGATTGGCTTTTTTGATGAAGACTTTTTTTTATATTGGGAAGATGTATTTTTGATGAGAAAAATTAATATGAGCAAATTTAAAATGCTGTTAACTAAAAAAGCAATCGCGAAGCACCTATCCGGAGCGTCATCAACAAATAATAATAAGGTAAAATTTATAAGAAATTTTAATTTTAAATACGGAGAATATTTATATGATTTTAAAACCAAAAGATTTAGATATATTAAATTACTAAGACAACTCTTTCAAAGTATGTTTTTTTTTATATTATACTGTTTATTTCTTAACAAAAATCTTGCAATAAAAAACATTGCTTACTTTTTGGGGATAATAAAATTTATAATTTACTGTTTAAAAAAATGATTAGAAAATTTTTAAATTTAGGTTACCAACCTTTAGCTAACTCATACTTACATAAAAAAAAATCAATAAAAAAGAAAAAAAATTTAAATTAGAAATAGTTTTTAATGATAAAAATTTTCTTGTTTCTATAAATAAAAAAATTCCAACAAAAGAAATGTTTAATTCAAGTTACCCATACAGATCTTCGTTATCTAATACAATGATGAAATCATTTAAGAAAATTTCAAATACAATTAAAAAGAGATTTAATCCTGAGTTTATAATTGAAATTGGAAGTAATGATGGTGCATTTCTTTATAATTTTAATAAAAAAAAAATAATTGGAATAGAGCCATGTAAAAACGTAGCAGCTGTTACAAAAAAAAAAAATTATAAAACTATAACTGAATATTGGACAAAAAAACTTGCAAAATATATTACAAAAAGTAATCAGAGTGATTTAATCTACTCAGCTAATACTCTAAGTCATATAGAAGATCTAAATGAAACCTTCGACGCAATAAATATAGCTCTTTCCAAAAACGGAGTTTTAATTTTAGAGGGACCTGCATTGCTACCTTGTATAAAAAATAATATTTATGATCAATTTTATTGTGAACATATTTATGTATTTTCCACTATTGCACTTAGTAAAGTTTTAAAGAATTTTAATTTAGAAATTTTTGATTTGAACATTTTAAATACACATGGTGGTTCTGCTAGATACTTTATAAAAAAAAAAGATAATAAAAAATATAAAATTAATAAAAAAGTTAAACAAGAAATTACTAAAGAGAGAAAATTTGGGTTACATAAGTTTTCAACATATCAATCATTTTCAAAGCGAGTAGAGGCATCCAAATCAAGATTAATTAATATTTTAAAAAAATTAAAAAAAGAAAATAAAACAATTATAGGCTATGGCGCTACTGCTAAATCTTGTACAGTTTTAAACTATTGTAAAATAGATAATAATCTTATTAAATATTTTCTGGATACAACACCTGATAAAATAAACAAATATCTTCCAGGTAGTAAAATAAAGATAATAAAATACAAAAAACTTTCAAAAAAAAATGTAGATATTGTTTTTTTAGGTGCCTGGAATTTTAAAAAGGAAATTCTTAGAAAAGAGCATAAATTTATAAAAGAAGGTGGAAAATTTTTAATACACGTTCCGAATGTAAAATTAATTTAAATTATTGCAAAAAATCTATTATTAGAAAAAAAAAAAGGTTTTACCTTAATTACCCCTGAAAATAGCACCTAATTTAACCATTATGATTCTGCACGTTTTATTTAATTTATAAAAAATGTTATAAGTAGTTCTCCTCAATAAATTTATGAAAAAAAATAAAGAATATAAGTATCAGGCAGACTCAATAAAAGTTCTTAAAGGCTTAGAGGCTGTAAGAAAAAGACCTGGTATGTATATAGGTGATACAGATGATGGAACAGGACTCCACCATATGGTTTACGAGGTGGTAGATAACTCAATCGATGAAGCTTTAGCTGGATATTGTAAAAATATAATTGTGATTATAAATTCAGATGGATCTGTTACCGTTAAAGACGATGGAAGAGGAATACCTGTAGATATACATAAAAGTGAAAAAAAATCTGCTGCAGAAGTAATTATGACACAATTACATGCTGGAGGTAAATTTGATCACGACTCGTATAAAGTTTCAGGTGGTTTACATGGAGTCGGGGTTTCAGTCGTGAATGCATTATCAAAGGTTTTAAAGTTAACTATTAATAGAGATGGAAAAAAATACTTTATGGAATTTGAAAATGGCGAAGCTAAAGCTCCACTAAAACAGATTGGTACAGCTAAAGGATATAATGGAACACAAATAAATTTTATTCCATCTCAAGATATATTCTCCTCAATTAAATTTAGTTTTTCAATTTTAGAAAAAAGACTGAGAGAATTAGCGTTTCTCAACAAAGGAATTAAAATAATTCTTGAGGACCATTCTACAAAAAAAAGTAAATCTTCAGAATTTAAATTTGAAGGAGGAATTGTAGAATTTGTGGAATATATTGATAAAAACCGAGATAATCTTAAAAATAAAAGTGGAAATGAATTATTTAAAAAACCTATATATTTAGAAGAAAATAAAAATAATCTAAATATACAATGTTCATTAAAATGGAATGCTGGATACAGCGAGGATGTATATCCATTTACAAATAATATCTATCAAAAAGATGGCGGTACCCATTTACTTGGTTTTAGAAGTGCATTAACAAGAGTAATAAATAAGTATGCAAGTGATTTAAATTTGCTAAAAAAAAATAAATTATCCATATCTGGTGATGATGTAAAGGAAGGATTAACTTGCGTCTTGTCAATTAAAATTCCAGATCCAAAATTTTCTTCTCAAACTAAAGATAAGCTTGTATCATCAGAAGTAAGAAATATTGTTGAAACAATAATAAACGAAAAATTGTCATTGTGGTTTGATCAAAACCCCTCAATTTCAAAAATAATATTGTCAAAAATCATTCAAGCAGCTCAAGCAAGAGATGTTGCAAGAAAAGCAAGAGAAAGTGTTAGAAGAAAAGGAGCACTAGAGTTAACAGGCTTGCCTGGTAAACTCGCAGACTGTCAAAATTCAAGTCAAGATGAGACTGAATTATTTATTGTTGAGGGTGATTCAGCTGGTGGTTCTGCAAAGCAGGGAAGGAATAGAGAGTATCAAGCTGTATTACCGTTAAGGGGAAAAATATTAAATACTTACGTTGATACAAACGGAAATAAAAAAAAAGCTGAAAATGAAATTAGAACTAAAACACTATCCAAGATGATATCATCAAATGAAATTATGACTTTAATAAATGCTTTAGGCCTTGACCCAAAAGATGAGGATATTGATTTAAAAAATTTGAGATATGGAAAAATCATAATTATGACTGATGCAGATGTTGATGGATCTCACATAAGAGCTTTACTTTTGACATTTTTTAACAACAAACCTTTTAACAAACTGATTGAAAAAGGTCACATCTACTTGGCTCAACCTCCACTTTTTAAAATTAATAAAGGAGGAAAAGCAACTTATATTAAAGATGAGAAAGAACTTGAAAATTTCATTAATAGAAATTCAAAAGAGCTTAAAAAATTTAAAAAAGGATCAAAAGAATATGAAAAAAATTATGCAATAGAAAAGTCAAAATTAAACATCCAAAGATTCAAAGGATTAGGTGAAATGAACCCTGATGAACTATGGAATACAACTTTAAATCCTGTTTCTAGAAACCTTCTTAAAGTTGAGTACTCCAAAGATATTAAGAAAGATATAAACATCATTCATACTTTAATGGGTAATGACGTGTCCCTTAGAAAAGATTTTATAGTTTCTAATGCAATTGATGTTCAAAATCTCGATGTTTAATAATGAGATTTGTTAAAAAATCAGAACTTTATAGTTTAAATAGATCTACTTATGTAAATTTGAGATGGATAGCCTTTATAGGTCAAATTTCATCCATCTTTGTAGTTGAGTTTATATTAAAATTTGAATTTAATTACCTCCCTTGCCTAGGAGTAATATTCTTAGGGGTTCTAACAAATGTATACCTACAATTTAAGATAAGAGAAAACCAAATAAATAACACGTTATCTTTGTTTTATTTAGTTTACGATATTTTACAGCTCGGTTTCTTATTTTTTCTCACTGGTGGAATTACTAATCCTTTTATTTTTTTGTTAATAATTCCAGCAATATTTTCTTCACAATATCTTTCAATTAAAAGCTCAGTAATCCTAGTTTTCTTTACTGTTTTAATTTTAATAATACTTACTTTTTTTTATTTTAAACTTCCTCATCCCAAAGAGTTTCATTTTCACGTCCCAGATTATTATTTATATGCAATTCCAGTATCAATATTAATTGGTTTACTATTTTTGGTTTATTTTGCAGTTCAATTTGGCGAGCAAAATAGAAAAAGAAAAAAAGCTTTTGATAAAATTCAAGAAATTATGGCAAAAGAAAATGAATTACTCTCCTTAGGTGGTCAAGCCGCAGCTGCAGCACACTCATTAGGCACTCCCTTATCAACAATATTATTGACTGTAAAAGAATTACAAAAAGACTATAAAAATGATAAAAAACTTAAAAAAGACTTAGATTTACTTGTTTCACAAAGCAACAGATGCAGCGAAATATTAAAAAAACTGTCATTAAATCCAAAAATTGATGATGAATTTTTAAATACTAATCTTAATTTAAGTGATTATGTTAATGAAATCGTAAGATCCTTTGAAGAAATAAGTACGACAAAATTCACTGTTAATTTAGACAGATTTACAAACAAAATAAATATTGGTAAATCTATAGAAATTATTTATGGTCTAAGAAATTTTATCGGTAACGCAAATAAGTTCAGTAAAAATAAAGTTGATATATTTATAGAAAATATAAAAAATAGTACAATTATAAAAATTATTGATGATGGTAACGGGTTTCCAAAAAATTTAATTAAGAGTGAAAAACTTGGTGAACCTTATATAAGAACTCTTGATAATATAAACATTTCTAAAAAAGGTTTAGGATTAGGCACATTCATTGGAAAAACCTTATTAGAAAAAAATTATGCAATTGTTGAATTTAAAAATTTACAAGGAGGGGGTGGTGCTGAAGTTAAAATAGAATGGAATAACAAAGATCTTAAGAAAATTTAATCAATGAAGCCTTTTTTTGTTAACAAATAATCCACTAAGTTGTTCAATCATCACGTCACCTAGTTCCTGGACATCTGTAATCTTAATAGCTTTGGAATAATATCTTGAAACATCGTGTCCAATACCAATTGCAAGTATTTCCACATCGCTTTTATTTTCAATAAATTTTACTGTCTTTTTAAGATGTTTTTCAAGAAAATCTCCTGAATTTACTGACAATGTTGAGTCATCAACTGGAGCGCCATCTGAAATCACCATTAGAATTTTACGTTCTTCTTTTCTTTTTTTTAATCTATTGAAAGCCCAATTTATTGCTTCCCCATCGATGTTCTCTTTAAGCAAGCCTTCTTTTAGCATAAGTCCTAAATTATTTTTACTTATTCTCCATTGGTTATCAGCACTTTTATAAATTATATGTCTTAGATCATTTAATCTTCCTGGCGATTTTGGTTTGCTATTTTTATTCCAATTTTCTCTTGATTGACCTCCTTTCCAGTTCTTTGTTGTAAAACCTAAAATTTCAACTTTTACTGAACATCTTTCAAGTGTTCGTGATAAAATATCAGCACATATTGCTGCAATAGTTATTGGCCTACCTCTCATTGACCCAGAATTATCAATCAGCAAAGTTACTACAGTATCCTTAAATTCATAATCTTTTTCTTTTTTAAAAGACAAAGAGCTATAAGGATCCATTATTACCCTTGTAAGTTTTGATGTATCTAGTAACCCTTCCTCAAGGTCAAATTCCCAAGCTCTTTTTTGGCTTGCTAGTAGCTGTCTTTGAAGTTTATTTGCTAATTTAGTAATTAAATCCTGAAAACTGACTAACTGTTGATCAAGATTTTTCCTCAATTTAATAATTTCATCTAAACCTTCCAAGTTTTCCGCCTTTGCCACTTCATCGAATTCTGTAGTATAAATATTATATTCTAGTTCTGAAGAATCATTTCTAGATTTTTGTATTGAATTTTCTGAATTTTCATTTTCGCTGTCTGAATCGACTAAATTATCTTCGAGTTGATGTTCAGTAAAATCATAGTCTGTATCTATACCTTGATTGTCCTCAGATGTTTCTTGATGACTATCGTTATTATCTGAGTTTTTTTCTTGGTTTTCTTGATTGTTATCAGATTTGTTTTCATCATCTTGATCATCTTTGTTATTTTGTGTTTCATCATCATTTTCAAATAAGTCCATATTCCCCAGAATTTCTGATATTTTTGAATTATATTCAGTTTGATTATGCAAATTTTCCCTAAAGAATTTTATATTTTTGTCGAATGCAAGTTTAAAGTCATCGTGCCAAAAGCTTAAGATTTTTTCACACTCTTTATTTAAATTAATTTTAAATAAGTTTTTTAACATATAAAGTTCAAAAGCTTCAGATATTTTCACATCTTCTTTATTTTTTATATGGTTAATTTTTATTTTTGATAAAGTATTTTTATAGCTTTCAAGAAAATTTAATTTTATACCCTTAAGCATATCTGATCCAAGTAATTCACATCTTACTTTTTCTGAAAATTCATACAAAGTCCTACATGCCATATTTTTTGGATAATTTAATTTAAGAATATTTTTATCAGAGAATTTTTTTAACAATGCCCTCGAATCACTCTGAGCTCTATACTTTATAAATTCCTCTTTTGAATTTAATGACTCAATTTCAAAATAATCTAAGTCCTTTTTGATATTATTTTTTTTTTGATTAATTTGAAATAAGTCGTCAGAAATTGCTTTTTCTGTCGATATTAATGCTATTTTGAATTTTTCTTTTATATTATTTTCTTTACTCATTAACTCTGAATATTAATCATAGATTCAGGCAGTTCTTCACCAAAACATCTTTGGTAATACTCAGATATTATATTTTTTTCTACTTCATCACATTTGTTAAGAAAAGTTACTCTAAATGCGTAGCCAATATCTTTGAAAATATCAGAATTTTCTACCCAATGTAATACTGTTCTTGGACTCATCACAGTCGAAATATCCCCCGCAATAAAACCTTTTCTTGTAAGCGAGGCAACTTTAATCATATTAGATACTTTTTCTTTTCCCTTGCTATTATTGAGATTTTTATTTTTTGCTAAAACAATTTCCATCTCTTTTTCTAAGCTTAAATAATTTAAGGTGCTTACTATATTCCAACGATCCATTTGACCCTGATTAATTTGCTGAGTACCATGATATAGCCCAGTTGTATCTCCCAGACCAACTGTGTTTGTAGTAGCAAAGAGCCTAAAGTATTTATTTTGCTTAATAACTTTATTTTTATCAAGTAAAGTGAAATTTCCGTCTGCTTCCAAAACTCTTTGAATTACAAACATTACATCTGGCCTTCCCGCATCATATTCATCAAAAACTAAAGCGATAGAATTTTGAATAGCCCATGGCAGTATTCCTTCTTTAAATTCTGTAATTTGTTTTCCATCTTTAAGAGTAATCGCATCTTTTCCTATAAGATCAATTCTGCTTACATGGCTATCTAAATTTATCCTTACACATGGCCAATTTAATCTAGCAGCTATTTGCTCAATATGAGTCGATTTTCCAGTTCCATGGTAGCCTTGTATCAAAACACGTTTGTTAAATGCAAATCCCGACAAAATTGCTAAAGTGGTATCCTTATCAAAGATATAATTTCTATCAATTTCAGGAACATAATCATTTTTTTTTGAAAATGCCTCTATTTCCATATCACTATCAATACCGAATGTTTGATTTACAGATATCTTTATGTCTGGTTTAATATTTAAATTATTTTCCAATTTTTTGCCTATACGTATGTTTTAGCTGCGTGTAAGCCAGAGTAATTACTTTTAGTTTTTCCTCGAAGCTTTTGTCACCCGCATTAATATCAGGGTGAAATTTTTTGACAAGTTTTTTAAACTTTTCTTGAATTTTGTCCCATTTTAAACCAACTTTAACTCCCAAAATACCAAAAGCTTTAATATCATTTTGAGTAAAATTTATTTTACTATTTCTGATAAATTGATCTCTAAAATCTTTATTTTCATTCCCATCGCTTAAAACATTATTCCATAGAACTTTAAAAAAATTATCAGATGAACTAAAACTTTGCGTTTTCTTGTGCCATGTCATATCTGATTTTAAAAAATCTATTACTTGCTCGTCAGACATACCAGCAAAATAGTTCCAGTTTTTATTAAATTCTTTTACATGTTTTAAACAAAGAAGCCTATAATTTTTAGAATTATCTTTTTCCAATGGAGCACGATATTCTCCAGCAGCAAAGCAATTATTCCATTCACATATAGTTTTCATGATATAATAATACATAAATTTTTATGAATATAAATGACTTAAATGCCACAATAAAAGAAAAAATTTCAAACGAAATAATTATTGATGAAATTTCTATACAGGATAAAACCTACTTACACTTAAAACATAAAAATTTTCAAAAAAATAAATTTCATTTAAAAATTTTTATCAAATCCAAAGAACTTTCACGTATGAGTAAAATAAGATCTACTAAAAAAATTTACTCAATTTTAGAATTTGAATTAAAAAATTATATTCATTCAATTCAAATAGTATTAAAATAATTATACAAAAATAATTCAATTTTTTTATAATTAAATTTATAATGATAATCTACTTTTCCTATCCTTTTAATTAAAATTAAATTTATTCTGTTATCCGAATTTTTTTTATCTGTTGACATAAATTTAACTATTTTCTTGATTCTATTTTTTTTGAAGTAATTTCTTAAAACTAATTTTTTATTTATTTTTTTTATATGATGGTAAATTAAATTATATTCTTTAAGACTTATTATATTATTTTCTTGGCTAAATTTTGATGCACTCAATATTCCAAGAATAACGCCTTCACCATGATTAAGCTTTGACGAATACCCTAGAGATGCCTCATAAGCGTGCCCAAAAGTGTGTCCAAAATTTAAAATTTTTCTTAAATTTTTTTCTTTAAAATCTTTTTCAACTATATTTTTTTTGATAATACAACTTTTATATATTGATTTTTCAATATAACTACGTTTTAGCTTCAAAATCTTTTCCACATTTTTGTTTAGAAAATAAAAAAATGATTTATCAGAAATCAGAGAATGTTTAAAAATTTCCGCATAACCACAAAGAATTTCTCTTCTTGGCAATGATTGTAAAAAGTCAACATCTGACATAACAAAACTAGGTTGATAAAAGGATCCAATTAGATTCTTACCATATTTTGAATTAATACCAGTTTTACCGCCTATTGATGAGTCTACTTGAGCAAGTAAGGTAGTGGGAATATTAACATATAAAAGTCCTCTCTTGAATATACTTGCTGCATAAGCTGATATATCCCCTATGATGCCTCCGCCTATAGATATAAGACAGTCGTTTCTATTAAAATTGTTTTTTAATAAAATATCTATAATTTTATCAACAGTTTTTTGAGATTTATTTTTTTCATTGCAATTTATATAAACAGAGAAAACTTTTTTATTTATTTTTTTTTTAATTTTCTGAACCATATCTCTTGGAACTTTATTGTCGATCACAAGTAAAAAATTTAAAGATAAAATATTATTCGCTTTAAGAATGTTTCCTAATTTTAAACTTAAATTTTTTCCAATGTATATTGGATACCTTCCAGCAGATGTATTAACTAAAATTTTTTTGGTTTTCATAAATTTTTAAAATTTTTTTTGTTACTTGGAATTTATTCAAATTATCACAACTAATTTTATAATTCGCTTTTAAATATATTTTTGCTCTTGAATTGATTAATTTAATAATTTCCTTTTCGTCTAAAAAGTCTAAAATTGGCCTCTTTCTACTGTTAGAAATTCTACTTAAAATAACATTATTTTTCCAATTTAACCAAAATGAAATACTATTTTTCAAAACCTCTGACCTTATTTTTTTATTGAGAAATGACCCTCCTCCAAGCGCTATCACTTGACCTTGCAATTTAATTGTTCTTAAAACTATTTTTTCCTCTAAAATTCTAAAAAATTCTTCTCCTTTCTGCTCAAAAATATCTCTAATTTTCATTTTTTCGAAGTTTTCAATTAATCGATCTGTATCTTTGAATTTCAGTATACTTTTTTTTGAAATTTCTTTTCCAATAGTCGATTTGCCGGAACCCATCATTCCTATTAATACTAGGTTTTTATTCATACTTAAATTTCATTCTTGAAAAAACACAAATTTGTCTTAATTTGAAATTATTAGACGTTATATGCATTTTTATAAAAAAACAAGTATTGGTAAATCTAATAATTATATTAAGTTAATAATTAAACTAATTTTAATTTTTTTACTTTTTATTGGATTATTGATTATGCTAGATCAGATTAATTTTCCTGCTCCAAACAAAAAAATCGAAAAATTAATACCAAATGAAACTTTTAAAGTTATTAAATAAATTTTTTTTTTTTTCATTCTTATCAGTATTTTTTATTTTTAATCATTTAAACTCGAACGAACCTATCGACATTTGGGATATTAAAAATATTAAAAAAAAAAATGCTGAGATAAAAAGTGATACAGGGTTAATAAAAACTGATACAAATTCAAATATAGGTTTGAATGACTCAGAATTAATTTATATTGAAGAAGATAAAAAAATAAAGTCTCATGAAATAAAATTAGTTGGATTATATGATCCAGCTGAAAACGATCTAAGCTTAAATATGTGGGAACTTTCTGATGGCGAAAAAATAATTAAACTTATAAAAAAAATACAGAAGAAAAAACTGTCTGATGATGCAAAAAATATTTATAAAAAAGTTATTTTAACTAATGCTTTTCCTCCAGAGAATAATATTAATGTGAATGAATTCATCAATCTCAAAATCAAGTGGTTAATAAAAAATGACGATTTAGATCTCATAAAAGAATTTATAATTAAAAACGATCATGAAGTTTTTAATAATGAGCTTATTAAGTATTACCTTGATAAAAATTTATCACTTGGAAAAATCGAAAATGCATGTGAACTATTTTCGATAATAAAAAACATTTCAGAAAATGAGTATATTAATAAATATAAAATCTATTGTCTTATACATAATGATCAAAAAGAAATAGCTCAACTTCAATATGACTTATTAAAAGAAACTAATTTTAAAGACAATTTTTTTGACAGAAAATTCGATTTTTTAATGGGATACTCGAGTGATCCAGAAATATCCATATCAGATGAGAATGTATTAAATTTTCATCTATCATATTTATCAGTAAAAAAATTTACTTACGAAACAAATGAAAATACAAAAAAAATTATTTGGCAATATTTATCATCTAATAACTTGCTAATAAAAGCTAATGATATTGATTTAGAAGATAGAGAAAAAATAAAATCATTTGAAAAAGCTACACATGAAGGCAACTATAAAGAGACAGATTTATTAGATCTGTATACTAGATTTCAATTTAATATATTTCAGATTATATCGGTCTTAGATGCATATAAACTTTTACCCAATTATGAAGCAAGAGCACTTCTTTACCAAGCTTTTTTAGTTTCTAAAGAACCAGATACACAAATTAAGCTACTTGAATTACTAAAAAAAGAATTTGATGATGATAAATTAAATAAAGCTTTCGATAAGGAGCTTACCAGACTAATACAAAATATTGATGGTGATAAAATTTCTTTTGAAAACTCTGATTTCTATAAATTACAATTATCAAAATTAGGAAACAAAAAAAGTAAAATAAAGTATAATAATAAAATTTTACACCAATCCAAATTAATAAATTATTTTAGTGGAAATACCTCTAAAGAAAAAATTGAAAAAGATCTTGATAAAATGTTTAAAAAAATAAAAAAAAATAAAAAATATTACTTTTCAACTAAAGATAATATATTAATTGAATCATTGATTTCAGACGGAATTAAAGTTTCAGAAAAATATGAGAGTATGCTTGAATTAAATAAATCCAACATTCCCACAGATATTGAAGTAATGATAAATGACGGAGAAATTGCAATGATATTGCTTAGGTTAGTAGAGATAATTGGAGAAGATAATTTGAAAGATCTTGGAACAGAAACTCTGTATTTTATAGTAAGCACTCTTAATAAGCTGAATATTGATAAAATTAGAAATGATATTATTCTTCACGTTATCCCTGTAAAAGTATAATAGTTTAAAATTATGACCGTTAAAAAATTAATCACAGTACCTAACGAAATATTGAGAAAAAAATCACAAAATTTAGAAAAAGTAAGTAATGATGAAAAAAAATTAGTCAATGATTTATTTGATACAATGTATCACCATAAAGGAATTGGATTAGCAGCTATTCAAGTGGGTATACCAAAAAAAATTATAGTTATGGATGTGTCGCAAAAAGAAGAAAAAAAAAATCCTTTATGTTTTATTAATCCAGTAATTAAAAAAATAAGTAGTCAAAAATCTAAATACGAAGAAGGTTGTCTATCTATACCAAATACATTTATAGAAATTGAGCGACCTAAAGCTTGTATCGTAGAATATATAGATATCCATGGAAAAAAGAAAAGTATGGAATGTGATGGTCTTTTATCCACATGTATTCAGCATGAAATAAATCATTTAGACGGTAAATTAATTATAGATTTTTTGTCAAAATTAAAAAAAGATCTTATTATAAAAAAGCTTTCGAAAACAAAACAAAATAAAGATAGAATTTTAGTATAGATGTTAAAAAAAATTGTGTTTATGGGATCACCAATTTTTTCTGTTCCCATATTAAAATCTATGTATCAAAATGGATATCCAGTTTCAGTGGTTTATACACAGCCTCCAAAGAAATCTAAAAGAGGAATGAAAACTCAAAAATCACCTGTGCATAATATGGCTGAAACTTTAAATATAGATGTCAGAACCCCTGAAAAACTAAAAGGGAATTTAAATGAGTACAACTTTCTTGAAGAACTTGATGCTGATCTTGCAATAGTGGTTGCTTACGGAAAAATTTTACCTGAAAATTTTTTACCACTTGTAAAAAAAGGGTTTATAAACATACATGCCTCAATCCTCCCATACTGGAGGGGTGCCGCACCAATACAAAGAGCTATTATTAATTTAGATAAAAAAACTGGAATAAGTATAATGAAAATTAACAATAAATTAGACGCCGGGCCTGTATGCAATAAGTATGAAATCGATATTAAAAATACAGATAACGCAGATACAATATCTGAAAAACTTTCAATGTTAGCCTCTGAAAAAATACTTGAGGAAATTGATTCCATAATGGACGGAAAAGCAAATTTTGTTGAACAAGATACTAAAAAAGTGTCCTATGCTAGAAAGATTGAAAAAGCTGAAGGTAGGATAAATTGGAACAAAAGAGCAGACGAAATATTAGGTTTAATCAATGGCTTATATCCTACACCAGGAGCTTGGTTTATATACAACGGCGAGAGACATAAAATTCTAAAAGCAGAAATAGGTAATGCTAGTGGAGAACCAGGAATCGTTTTAAGCGAAAATCTAGAGATAGGATGTAATGAAAAATCCCTTAAAGTAATTGAAATTCAAAGAGAGGGTAAAAAAATTCAAAAATCAGGAGAATTTTTACTTGGATCCAAAATTATAAAAGGTTCAAATCTAAATGATTTTTAGGTATCAAATTTTAATTGAATATGTAGGAACAGATTTTATTGGTTGGCAATCTCAACCAAAAGGCAAATCAGTTCAACAAACTATTGAAAATTCATTAAAAAAAATCCTTAAAGAAAAAACTTTAGTAGTAGGCCAAGGAAGATTAGACGCTGGTGTTCATGCAATTTCACAGTCTGCTCACTTTGATACTAAGGATAAAATTTCAGATATTAATAAATTCCTTAAAAGATTAAATTATTTGTTAAATAAAAAGTTTATCTCTGTTTTGAGCATAAAAAAAAGAAATGAAAAATTTCATTCTAGATACTCAGCTAAAGCAAGAATTTATCAATATATAATATTTAATAGAGAAAGTGTTCCGACTATTTATAAAAATAGAGGTTGGCATATAAAAAAAAAAATTAATTTAGAAAATATTAAAAAAGGTGCAAAATTTTTAATTGGAAAAAGA
>MDSW01153468.1_pt1 | contig 15050 bp, 14 predicted proteins | sample 811171 | NCBI WGS metagenome assembly MDSW01 (sample SAMN05326641, study PRJNA326480) | marine metagenome | isolation source: seawater | place: Atlantic Ocean: North West | collected 2012 | reverse complement strand
TATTTTTATAGCTTCATCAAGTTTAACTCCTCTATCACTATTAATACTTGATCGATTAGCTTTATCAAAACTAGATTTAAAAATTAAATTAATGCCAATACTGTCACAAATTTTAACTAACTCCTCAGCAATCATTAATGAATGATTTTCATTTTCTATAACGCATGGACCGGCAATTAAAACAAATGGTTTATCATTTGAAATAGAAAAATTTTTAAGATTAATATTAATCATTAATTGCTGCCTTTATAAATGATACAAAAAGAGGATGTGGGTCTAGTGGTCTGGACTTTAATTCTGGATGAAATTGAACTCCTATAAACCATTTATGATTTTTGCTTTCCATTACTTCTGGTAATAATCCATCTGGTGACATACCACTAAAGTAATAACCTTTATTTTCAAATCTTGATAGAAATTTTTGATTTACCTCATATCTATGTCTATGCCTTTCACTAATTGTCTTAGTTTTATAAATAGAATAGATTTTAGAACTTTTTTTCAAAATAGCTTTATATGCTCCTAGACGCATAGTTCCACCTTTGTTGCTATATTTATCTCTTTTTTCAATTTTGTTTTTATTTACCCATTCTGTCATCAAACCGACAACAGATTTTGAGGTTTTCTTAAATTCCGATGAATGAGCGTTTTTAATTTTGAGAACATTTTGAGCTATTTCAATTACAGCAAGTTGCATACCTAGGCATATGCCAAAAAAAGGAATATTATTTTCTCTCGCATACTTAATTGCATTAATTTTACCATTAATACCTCTAAACCCAAAACCTCCTGGAATCAGAATTCCATTACTTCCTTTTAATTTTTTCATTAAGTTTGATCTACTTTCTATTTCAGAATTAATCCATTGAATATCTACCTCAGTAAAATTTTCTATTCCTCCGTGAACTAATGCTTCATTTAATGACTTATAACTATCTTTAAGGTTAGTATATTTTCCAACTACTGCAATTTTTACTTTATGTTTTCTATTTTTTATTTTTTTTTGTAAATTAATCCATGGTTTTAAATTAAGTTTATGATTTTTTGATTTAAAACCTAAATGTTTTAGAAGTGCTTCATCTAATCCATATTTAGAATATAAAGATGGAACCTCGTATATTGATTCAGCATTTAAAGCTGGTATGACAGACTCTTTTTTTACATTACAAAATAGAGATATTTTAGAAATTGAATCTTTATCTATTTGCTGCTCTGATCTACACATAATTATATCTGGTTGAATACCGGCATTTAATAGTTCTTTGACAGAGTGCTGGGTAGGTTTTGTTTTTAACTCTCCTGCTGAACTTAAGTATGGAATATATGTCATATGAATTAAAGCTGAAGATATACTTTTATCATTTCTTATTTGTCTAATTGCTTCTAAGAAAGGTAGGGACTCAATATCTCCAACAGTGCCTCCAATTTCATAAATGACAATATCTTCATTTTTTAAATCACTATTAATAAAAGATTTTATTTCATTTGTAACATGAGGAATAACCTGAATTGTTGAGCCTAGATAGTCACCTTTTCTTTCCTTTAAAAGAACATTGGAATAAATTTTTCCTGATGAAATGCTATCACTATTTTTTGCTGATTGATTGGTAAATCTTTCATAATGCCCTAAATCTAAATCTGTTTCTGCTCCATCGTCCGTTACATAGACTTCACCATGCTGGTAGGGGCTCATAGTTCCAGGATCAACATTTAAATAAGGATCAAGTTTTCTAATTTTTACCTTAAAATTTCTTGATTTAAGTAAAGTTGCTAGTGAAGCTGAGGCAATACCTTTACCGAGTGATGATGCAACTCCTCCCGTAATAAAAACATAATGCATTACGGAATACCCTGATACATAAATGGGTTACTTATAGCAAGCAAATATTTTTTTTTATTCTGGAATAGAAGGTTCTTCAGGCAAAGTATCTTCTTGATTAATAGAAGGTAGAGATTCCAGGACATTTTTATCAGATCCAACAGAGGCAGTTATAGTTAATATTACACTCATCACCATAAAAAGGGTTGCTGTAAGAGCTGTTAATCTGGAAAGTAGGTTTGCAGAACCTCTTGATGACATCATTCCACCAAAGGTCCCTCCGCCTAAACCTAGACCTTCATTATCTGAACCTTGCAACAAAACAAGAATAACTAAGACTATTGCTAAAATTAATTGAATTATGATTAAAGTTGTCATTTTTTCTTGCTTATATTTATTACAATATATTTATCAAGATATAATTGAGTTGAATTCTTCAACTTTTAGAGAAGCTCCGCCAATTAGACTACCATCAATATTTGTTAAAGTATTAATTTCAATAGAATTTGAAGCATTTACTGATCCACCATAAAGAACTTTGAATTTGTTAAGTTTTTTATTTATGCTTTTAATAAATTTATGAATCTCTTCTATTTCTTCTAGTAATGGTGTTAATCCTGTTCCAATAGCCCAGATTGGCTCATATGCAATAATAGTATTTTCATAATTGGACATATTAGGAATACTTTCTTCAATTTGATTAAACAATATTTCTTTAGTCAGTTTTTTTTCTTTTTCCTCTAATGTTTCACCTATGCAAATGACGGGAATAATATTATTTTCAATTAAATTACTAGCTTTAATTTTAACTGTATCATTTTTCTCATTAAAATATTTCCTACGCTCAGAATGACCGACTAAACAGAATTTAACATTATTTTCCTCTAACATTGTTGCAGATAATTCACCAGTATAAGATCCTTGTTTATAAATTGAAACATCCTGAGCACCTATATACAAATTCTTATTATTAGTTTTAAGTTTATTTAAGAATATGCTTGATGAACAAACAACAACACAGTTTTCATTACTAATTAGTAATTTTTGATAATATTGATTTATAAAGTCAATATTTCCATTTAATTTCCAATTTGCCATAAAAATCGAGGAAAAATTTGCAAGATTTATCATAATTACTTTTATTTATAGAAACTAATATTGTAGAAGCAATAAAAATTTATGAGATCAATAAGAAAATCTTGGATTGGCATAGTACTTGCTATACTTTTTATAGCTAGTTTGTTCTTTTTTAGAGGAGCTCAAAGATACTCAAATCTTTTTAATTCTGATAATATTGTAGCGAAAATTTCAGGAACTCCAATACCTACAACACAATTTACTAGATCTCTAGAAATGAATATTGAGCAATTTTCTCAAATGATTGGAGAAAAGTTAACTGGAGATCAAATTAGAACATTTCAAATACATCAGCTGGTACTTCAAAATTTAGTGAATAATGCAATCTTTGAAAATGAATTTGATAATATAAAATATGTTTTAGATAATTCAATTATAGCTAAAGAAACAAAAAAAAGATTTCCAAATTTATATTTAAATAATAAAATAAATGATGACGCATTAAATGAATTCTTAAGACAACAAAAATTAAAGATAGATGATTTGGTAAACATCATAAATTATGAAACTAGATCTGAAGTATTTGATAATTTAATTTTTGAAAAAAATTATCCAAATGAATTATCTAAAAAAATAAGTAGGTATAATGAACATTCAAGAAATATAGAATATTTAGAAGTACCATATTATAAAATAAATTTAATAAATTTAAACAAAAATAAAATAACAAAAAATAATCAAGAATTATTGGATTACTTCCAAAAAAATAAAAATAATTATATGAGTGAAGAGAGAAGAGATATTTCATACATAGTCTTAAATAAATCAGATTTCAAAAAAAACTTTGAGCCAAATGAATATGAAATTTCTAATTATTTTAAAGATAATAGTGAATTATTTATTTTGCCCGAAAAAAGGAGTTTTATTCAGTTCAATTTTAATTCTAAGGATGAAGCTAAAAGCTTCAAATTAAAAATAAATGGCCTTACAAAAGACAAAATAATAAAATTTGCAAATGAAAATAATATAAAATTTAATAATTTTAATAATGTTGATAAATATCAAGTTTTAGATGAATTATCTAATATAATTTTTTCTTTAAAAATAAATGAAGTTTCTAATATTGTAGAAACCACTTTAGCGCATCATATTATTATTTTAGAAAATATTACTAATAAAAAAGAACAAGAACTAAGTGAAGTTGAAGAAGAAATAAAAGAAACTCTAACAAATGTTCAATTAGAAAATTTTTATAATGAATTAAAATTAATTATTAATCAACAAATACTAGATGGATTAACATTGAGTGAATTAGCTGAAAAAAATAATTTATTCATAAAAAATATAAAAAATGTAGCTCAAAATTTTGATAAAAATACAAACTTAGATAATTCTGTTATAAATAATGGATTTGCAATAAACAAAGATTTTATAAGTAATATTATAGATTTTGATCAAAACGTATCCTTTATTTTGAATGTTGATAATATATATCCTTCAGAACAAGAAAATATTGATGTAGTGTTTGAAATATTACTTGAAGATTTTATTAAATTTAAAAAATTAAATTTGGCAAATGAATTTTTCGAAAAAGCTAAATTCGATAAAAATCTAAACAATATTAATTCAAATTTTAATGTAAAAATTAAAACAATGGATATTAAATCCGTTTCTAATATTATGCCTAGTTCACTAGTAAAAAATATATTTAATTCCGAAATAAATAAAATTATATTTTCATCAGATGAAAAAAATACTTATTTTGTAATTGTCAAAAATGTCAATATTCCTAGCGAAAGTGAAAATTTTGAAAATATTAATATGATGTCAGAATTTAAAAATGCTTTTGGTAATGAGATTATTAAAACTAAAAATATTTCATTTAATGAAGAATTAATTAATGGTCTTTTATCTCAATATAAATGATTATAGATAAAAGAAAATTCATAACAAATTATAAAAAAGGTAAACCTCAGTTAATAAAAAAAAATCTTATTGCAGATATAGAAACTCCTTTTTCTTGTTTTCTAAAAATTAGAAAAGGGGAAAAGTATTCTTTTCTTTTAGAATCTGTTGAAGGAGGTAGTAAAAGAGGCAGATATTCTCTTCTTGGTTGTAATCCTGATTTAATTTTTAAAGTTAAAAAAGGAAAAACTTCAATTAAATATTTAGAACATAATTATAACTACAATTTAACTAATGAACCCTTACAAGCATTACGTGAATTGATTAATTTATCTAAGTTTAAAAATTCTGACAAAAATGTGCCGTATCCAACTTTAGTAGGTTATTTGGGCTATCCAATGATACAATTTATGGAAAATATACAACTTAAAAATAAAGATAATATTAAAATTCCTGACACAACCTTAATAAGACCAATGATTGTAGCAGTTTTTGATAATATCAAAGATATCATATCAATAATGACTATAAGTTATCCAAGTAGAAAAATTTCAGCAGAATCAGCATATAGAAAAGCTAATATTCTCATTAAAAAAACTATAAAAAAATTAGAAAAAAGTATTTTAAAATCTTCATCAAGAAAAAATAAAATAACTAAATTAAATTTTAAATCAAATTTTAAAAAATTGGAATTTTATAATTTAGTTAAAAAAGCTAAAAAATACATTAAAGATGGTGATATTTTTCAAGTTGTAACATCTCAAAGATTTGAAACCAAATATAGTCTTTCTGCAGTTGATTTATATAGATCTTTAAGGCGATTAAACCCTTCTCCTTATCTTGTTAACCTAAACTTTGATAAAATTGGACTTGTTGCTTCTAGTCCTGAATTAATGGTTCAATTAAGAGATAAAAAAGTTACTATAAGACCAATTGCAGGAACCAGAAAAAGAGGTAAAAATTCTTCCGAAGATATGTTTTTATCTAAGGATTTACTAAATGATAAAAAAGAACTTGCAGAACATCTAATGCTTCTAGATTTAGGAAGAAATGATGTTGGTCGAGTATCAAAAAAAGGGACTGTAACTGTTACAGAAAAAATGATTGTTGAGTATTATTCTCATGTAATGCATATAGTATCAAATGTTGAAGGAAAAATAGATAAAAATTTAGATGCATTGGATGCATTAATGGCTGGATTTCCAGCAGGTACAGTTTCTGGAGCGCCAAAAATTAGAGCTATGGAAATTATTGAGGAGTTAGAAAACTTAAATAGAAGTTTTTATGCTGGCTGCATGGGTTATTTTGATTCTAATGGAGATATGGATACTTGTATCAGTTTAAGAACTGGACTAGTAAAAGATAATAAATTGTATATTCAAGCAGGTGCGGGAATTGTTTATGACTCAGTACCTAAAAATGAACATCAAGAAATTTTGAATAAAGCTGGAGCTTTGATGGCTGCAGCTCAAGATTCTTATAAGTTTAATTTATGATTTTATTAATAGATAATTATGATAGTTTTACTTATAATGTGAAACATTACTTATTAGATTTAAATCAAAATGTAGTAGTTTTTAGAAATGATAAAATTTCAATTAAAAAAATATTGAAGTTAAAACCTAAATCAATTGTTATTTCTCCTGGACCATGCACACCAAATGAAGCTGGAATAAGTCTTGATCTCGTTTCAGAATTATCAGAGAAATTTCCTATTCTTGGAATTTGTCTAGGGCATCAAACTATTGGACAAGCTTTTGGAAGTAGAATTATTAAATCTAAAGAGATCATGCACGGCAAAGTTGATACTATTAAACATTTTGGTCACTCTATATTTAAAAACGTAAAGAAAAAATTTAAAGCAACAAGATATCACTCTTTAATCATTGATAAAAAAACTATGCCTAAAGATTTTTTAATTACTGCAGAAACTAATAACAAAATTATAATGGGTATTGCGCATAAAAAATTACCAATATTTGGTCTGCAATTTCATCCTGAAAGTATAGGTACTGATATGGGAAAAGTGATTTTAAAAAATTTTATTCACTTAACAAAATAATGGATGAAAATTTTATAATTAATAAAATTCTCGAAAAACAAGATTTAAGTATTGAAGAAAGTATATTCATATTTAATAAAATTATGAACGGTGAACTAGATGATATTAAAATTACATCTATTTTAGTCGGCTTAAAATTAAAAGGTGAAACTAAAAAAGAAATTATTGGTGCAGCAAAAGTAATGAGGAAAAAATCTCTTAAAATAAATTCACCAGAAAATACAATTGATACATGTGGTACTGGTGGAGATATGAAAGACACATTAAACATTTCAACAAGTGCGGCATTAGTAGTAGCTAGTACAGGTATAAAAATAGCCAAACATGGAAACAGATCAGTAAGTTCAAAATCTGGATCAGCTGATATGTTAGAGAAGATAGGTTTTAAAATTACAAGTGATACAATTGAGCTAGAAAATTCTCTAATCAAAAAAAATTTTTGCTTTTTGTTTGCACAAAACCATCATTCGGCAATGAAAAATGTTATAAATGTTAGAAAAAAATTAAGCACAAGAACTATTTTTAATTTGCTTGGCCCACTTACAAATCCAGCTAACTCTAAAATACAATTGTTGGGAGTTTATTCCAAAAAACTTGTTTCTATTCACTGTAATTGCCTTAAAGAATTAGGTTCAGAAAGAGCTATGGTTGTTCATGGTTTAGACGGCTTAGATGAAATAAGTCTTTCCGATAAAACTATTGTTAACGAATTAAAGGATAATAAGATTACAGAATTTATATTTGATCCTAAAGATTATGGTTATAATTATATTAAAATAGAAGATATAAAAGGTGGGAGCCCTGACTTTAACGCACATTGCTTTAAGGACATGATTAATGGAAATAATAAACCATATCAAAACATAGTTGCAATAAATGCAGGAGCGGCAATATATTTAAGTGGAAAAGCTAAAAATCTTAAAGAAGGTTTTAGTCTTGCTCATAAAGTTATAGATGAAGGAATTACAAAAGATTTTGTATACTCATTAACTAATGGTTAATATTTTACAAAAAATCTGTGAAAATAAATCTAAGGAGTTAGAAGAAACTAAAAGAAGGTGTTCTTTTAAAACATTAGAAAAATTACTATCTCCAAAATTAGAAAAGCGTGAGTTTAAAGAAAAATTAATTTTAGCACAAAAAAATAAAAAAAATTTTATAATAGGTGAAATAAAAAAACAAAGTCCAAGTGCTGGTGAAATAATTTCAGATTATATTCCAGAGGATATTGCTATTGTATACCAAAAGTCTGGTATTGGAGCATTATCTATTTTAACAGAAAGTAAATATTTTTTAGGTAATATTGACCATTTATCTCTTGTTAAAAAGAAAACTAATCTACCAATATTAAGAAAGGATTTTATTATTGATAAATACCAAATTTTAGAAAGTAAGATTTATCAAGCTGATTGTATATTATTGATTTTATCTATATTATCAGACGAACAAGCAATTGATTTTATTAATTATGCAAATGAGCTAAAATTAGATTGCATTATAGAAGTACATGATGAAGCAGAACTAAAAAGAGCAATTAAATTAGACTACCCAGTGATAGGAATAAATAATAGAAATCTTAAAAGTCTAGAAGTAAATTTAGATAATTCCTTAAATTTGAACAAAAATTTAACATATGATTTTATTTTAATTGCAGAAAGTGGCATTAAAACCTCAGATGATATAAATAAATTTAATTCAACGGGAATTTTTAATTTTTTAATAGGAGAAAGCTTGTTAAAATCTAGAAATAAAGAAAAGAAAATTGGAGAATTACTTTTAAAATGACTCATATTAATAAAAAAGGTAATCCGTATGTAATTGACGTATCTAGTAAAGATGTTACAGAAAGATTAGCAGTTGCTTCTGGTGAAATAAAATTTGATAGAGAAACATATAAAAAAATAAAAGCCTTTGAGACAAAAAAAGGTAACCTGGAAAAGACTGCAATAATTGGTGGAATAATGGGCGGAAAAGAAACATCTAGATTAATTCCACTTTGTCATAATATTCCAATTAATCATATCAATATTGAGGTTAAAAAAAACGATAAAAAATTCAGTCTTATTGTAGAAAGTACAGTTAAGACAAATGCAAATACTGGTGTGGAAATGGAAGCTTTAACAGCTGTTTCAATAAGTTGTTTAACAATTTATGATATGTGTAAATATTTGAATAAAAGAATTGAGATCAAGAATATTAGACTGATAAAAAAAACTGGCGGTAAATCTAATATTTAAACTATTGAAATATATAAATTTTTTATTTTTTAATTGTTATATGCAAAAAGAACATATATAGAACATATATGTTAACTAAAAAACAAAAAGAGTTATTTGATTATTTAAAGAATTATATAGCCAAAAATGAAATTTCTCCATCATTCGAAGAAATGAAAGAAGCTATCAACTTAAAATCTAAATCAGGAATTCATAGGTTAATTACTAGTTTAGAACAAAGAGGATTTATTAAAAGGTTAAAACATAGAGCGCGGGCAATGGAAATTGTAGACAAAACATTAGACAACAATATACCTAGAGATAGTGTTAACATTCCTCTAATTGGAGTAATTGCTGCTGGAGAAGCAATAGAAGCTATTGAAAATGCAAATGATTTTATTTCAATACCTAACTCTATGATATCTCCAAATTCTAAATATTTTGGATTAAAAATTAAAGGTCTATCTATGATAGAAGAAGGTATTTTTGATGGTGATATTGCTATTATTCGCAAGACAAACAATGTTGAAAATGGGAAAATTGCAGCAGTTCTAACTCAAGAAAACGAAGTAACGCTAAAAACAATTAAATTTAAAAAAGACAAAATTATACTAATACCAGCAAATCAGTCTTATCAGACTAAAGAGTACAATGCTGGTGAAGTACAAGTACAAGGTACTTTATCTGGAATTATAAGAAAATATATTTAATAGTTATCTTGTTTTAAGATGACAAAATTAATTACCAGATTTGCACCTTCTCCTACTGGAAATCTTCATGTTGGAAGCGCAAGAACAGCATTACTAAATTATATTGTTAGTAAACAAAATCAAGCATCAAAATTTTATATTAGAATTGAAGATACTGATAAAAAAAGATCAAAAGATGAATATACGAAAAATATACTTGATGGTTTAAAATGGCTAGGAATTGAATGGGAGGATAACGTACAAGTACAATCTCAAAGAATCAAAAGACATCAAGAAATAGTTAATAATTTATTAGAAAATAAATTTGCTTATAAATGCATATGTTCTGAAAAAAAACTTAATCAAAAAAGAGAACTTATAAAAAATAATAAGCTATTATCCAAAAAAATATGTTCAGATTGTAAGGATAATCATAACGTTCAAAACTTATCAGAAAACTATGTTGTTAGATTAAAACTCCCTGAAAAAGGATTCATACGAATTGAAGATAAAGTTCAAGGAAGTGTAGAAGTAAAAAATTTAGAATTGGATGACTTTGTTATTTTAAGAAAAGATCATACGCCTACATACATGTTATCAGTAGTAGTAGATGACAATGATCTTGGAGTAAATTTTATAATAAGAGGTGATGATCACTTAAATAATACATTTAGACAATACTATATTTATAAATTTTTAAATTGGGATATTCCTAATTATGCTCATATTCCTCTTATTCATGGAGAAGATGGCTCTAAATTATCTAAAAGACACGGAGCTGTAGATGTTCTAGATTTTAAAGAAAAAGGTTACCTGAGAGAGGCAATAATTAATAACCTGATATTGTTAGGCTGGTCTCCAAATAAAAAAAATGAATTAATTAAGATACAAGATATTATTAAATTTTTTCAAATAAGCAAATTGTCAAAATCATCTAGTATATTTAGCTATAAAAAATTAAATTTTTTTAATAATTATTATATTAGAGACAAAAACGGCCTTGAGGAATTTCAAAATTATTGTGAAAATAATCAAAAACTAAAAAATTTATTTTTAGAAAACAAAGCTAAAATGAATTCAATTTTTAATGTTTATAAAAAAGATCTTAATAATTTTAATGAAATATTAAGTATTATTGATGTTTATTTTGATAAGAATTTTAAAATAAATAAAAAAGAAAAATTTAGTAATGATTTTTCACATCTATATAATGACTTCATGAAAATAATATCAAATATAGAAAATTGGAACAAAGAAAATATTGAAAAAAATATCGAAAATTTTTTGAAAAATAAACAAATTAAATTTCCAATAATAGGAAAGCCAATAAGATATTTATTAATTAATTCATATAATGGGCCCTCAATTTCTGAAATTTTCATTATTTTAGGAAAAAAAGATTCAATAGATCGTCTAAATCAATATATAGATAAAAATTAATTATGGCAGACTACGAAGATAAGAAAAATGAAAATAAAAAGTTTACGCTTTTTAATAATGAGACAGGAAAATCATATCAAATTCCTGTTATTAAAAGTAATGAAGGACCAAATGTTTTAGATATTAGAGAATTATATAAAGAAACAGGACTATTTACGTTTGACCCAGGTTTTACTTCAACAGCTTCCTGTGAGTCAGCAATAACTTATATTGATGGTAACAAAGGGATACTACGTCATAGAGGTTATGATATATATGATCTTGCATCAAAAAGTGATTTTTTAGAAGTCTGCTACTTACTATTACACGGTGAATTGCCATCTACTGAGGATAAAAAAAAATTCAATGATGTTATAACAAATCATACAATGCTTCATGAACAACTAGTTCATCTTTACAGAGGTTTTAGAAGAGATGCACATCCAATGGCCATTATGGTAGGGGTTGTAGGCGCACTGTCTGCCTTTTATCATGATAGTACAGATTTTTCAGATTTGAATCAAAGAATGATAGCTTGTCATAGATTAATTGCAAAAATACCAACAATAGGTGCTATGGCATACAAGTATTCAGTTGGACAACCATTTGTTTATCCAAGAAATGATCTCTCATATGCAGAAAATTTTTTGTATATGACATTTTCAGTACCTTCAGTGAATTTCAAAATAAGTCCAAAAATTGTAAAAGCTATGGATAGATTTTTTATGTTGCATGCAGATCATGAACAGAATGCATCCACATCAACGGTACGTTTAGCTGGGTCATCAGGTGCTAATCCTTTTGCATGCATAGCTGCTGGTATTGCCTCACTCTGGGGACCAGCGCACGGTGGTGCAAATGAGGCAGTTATTAAAATGCTTGAAGAAATTGGAGATATTAAAAATATTAAAACTTTTATCGATAAGGCTAAAGATAAAAATGATCCATTTAGATTAATGGGTTTTGGGCATAGAGTTTATAAAAATTATGACCCTAGAGCTAAAGTAATGAAAGAAAGTGCACATGATGTTTTAGAAGAATTGAATAAACAAAATGACCCGCTTTTAAAGATTGCTATTGAGTTAGAAAAAATAGCACTTAAAGATGAGTATTTTATTCAAAAAAAATTATTTCCAAATGTAGATTTTTATTCAGGAATTATATTAAAAGCATTAGGATTTCCTAATAGTATGTTTACAGTATTATTTGCAATTGGAAGAACAGTTGGTTGGATTTCTCAATGGAAAGAAATGATTGAAGATCCAGTAAATAAGATTGGTAGACCTAGACAATTATATACAGGTTACAGTTCAAGAGAATATCAAATTGAAGAAACAAGAGAAAAAAAGTCAATTTTTAATTGGCTTTGGAAAAAGTAATTTAAATTAAAGACAAAATTCTTTTGGAAGAAATTTCATAAGGACTTATTTCGGTAATAATATGAGGCATAAAAACATTTATATTATTAATTTGGTTTTTTCGATAATTCTCATCATTTACTAGCTTAGTAAATTCATTAATTAAATTTTTATTAGTCAATTTAGAATTTACTAATTCAGGTATAATAATTTTTTTACTAATAATATTTAATATACATGCATTATTTACTTTAACAAAAAATTTAAGTATGAATTCAGTAAAAAAATTTAATTTATAAACTACAATTTGAGGAATATTTCTTTTTGCAACTTCTAAACTAGCTGTACCTGAACAAGTAACACTTATAAAAACATCTTCATATAATTTATCAAAATTATTTATATCACTTGATATAAGAATTTTTGATTTCCAGTTAGCCGTTCTTTTTTTTATAATACTAACAAGGTGAGGTAATGTTGGAATTAAAATTTTAAGATTAGGTTTATTTAAACTAATATACTTTTCAAGAGTATCAAAATATTTAAATAATTTTTTTATTTCATTTTCTCTGCTACCAAAAAGAAAAGCAATATATTGATAATTAATTTTTTCTGGTCTTTTATTTATATGAAAAACTGGATGACCTATAAAAGTTGAAGTAAAATTTTTAAATTGAAAATATTTTTTTTCAAAATTAAATAAAAGAAATATTTCATTAAATAATTTTGCAAATTTTTCAGATCTTCTTGGTCTCCAAGCCCAAACTGTTGGAGCAACTATTTGTATAATTTTTTTAGAAAATCCATATTTCCTTAATGATTTAGCTAATTGATAATTAAAGTCTGGAGAATCTATACAAATTACTAAATCATAATTTTTTTTTAAAATTTCAAAATTTAATAATTTAATCATTTTTAAATATTTTCTTAGAGAAAAAATAACTTCAAATAATCCAATGGATTTAAATTCTGAAATATCATAATATTTATGTTTAAAATATTTCTCTGAACGACTCCCACATACGCCATCAACATTTATATTTTTTAAATCCAATCTTTGTAAAATATTATAACATATGTTTTCACCTGATTGTTCAGTACAACAAATAAAAATATTTTTTTTATTCAATTTAACTCCAAACTAGAAATAAAAATATTATTTAGATTTGCATAATTTTTAACCTTTTCTTTATCCAAAATAAGACATTTATTTTTTTCTAAATAAATTCCTTCATAATTAAATTTTTTTAATTTTTTTATAGTCTCTAAGCCTATTAGAGGAATATCAATTATCTTGCTTTGGTTTTTTTTTGTAAATTTAAATAGTATACCTTTATCCCCCTTTCTTTTATAATTACTGCATCTTTCTATTAATTTATCTGTTCCCTCAATAGCTTCTAATCCTAGAACTAGTTGATTTTGAATTATCATGGATTGACCAACATCTATTTTTTTAAATTGTTTATAAATTGATTTGGCTTTAATAATATTTTTGTTGGCATTCTGTGAAGGTATAATATTTGTTAAATTATTTTCAATTGAAAATAACTCATTACAATATTTTGTCCAATTTAAAAATTTAAAACCTTTTTTTTCTAAATAATTTTTAATAGAAACTAATAATTTGTTATCTCCTTTTTTTTCTAATAATAATTTTTTAGCAAGTTTAATTGTTTCTAAATCAAATCCTAAATCTTTTATACTAGGTCTTTTAATACTTCCTGCAAATATTACTTTATTTATATTGTGATTTTTTAGAGATTTTATTAATTTACTTATTGACAAAATTTCAATACTTATATGTTTTTCTTTTCTATAAATTTTTTTATTTTTAACAGAGTTTAAAAGAAAAAATGTAACATCAAAATTTTTTTTTATTAGAGTCTTTCCAATATAGATAGGTAGATTGCCATCTCCACTAATTATTGCAATTTTATCCATTTTCTAAAATACAAAGACCTCTTTTAGGATTATCTTTTATAAAATTAATTATTTCTTTAATTTCAATTATATTTAAAAATTGTGGTTCTATGTTTTCAATATTTTTTAATATTGTATTATTTGAATTGAAAAGACTTTTAACTATTTTGTTGATAGTATTTATAGTGGAGGCATCTATTCCTTTTCTTTTTAATCCAATTATATTAATACCTTTTAAATTTTCTCTTATGCCAGTATATAAAGCATAAGGTATTATGTCTTTCTCAACACCACTCATACCTCCAATCATTGCAAATCTTCCAATTCTTACAAACTGATGAACAGCACTGTTGCCTCCTAAAATGGCATTATTCTCAACTACTACATGGCCTGCTAAAGTTGCATTATTTGCTAATATTACATTTGAATTTATTATACAATCATGCGCAACGTGTGAGCCAACCATGAACAAACAATTATCATCAATTTTGGTAACTAAGCCTCCTCCTTTGGTACCTGGATTAACAGTAACATTTTCTCTAAATTTATTGTTACTGCCAATTTCTAAATAAGATGTTTCATTGC
>MDSW01159439.1_pt1 | contig 15055 bp, 16 predicted proteins | sample 811171 | NCBI WGS metagenome assembly MDSW01 (sample SAMN05326641, study PRJNA326480) | marine metagenome | isolation source: seawater | place: Atlantic Ocean: North West | collected 2012 | reverse complement strand
CCCCTACAAAACTCCATTCTGAGTTTGTTCTTACATCAATCAAGAATGCGTTTTCATCGTTATTTAAAGCTTCCCATGCCGATAAGGAAGTTATATCACTTGTATATTCCAATACAATTCCACCCTATACCCAATTTGCAAATAATATTTAAAAGAAAAGTATTAAAACTAACAAGTATGTTTATAAAAAAAATAAAAAAAAATTTATAAAATAAATATTTTGTTCTATTTGGAAACATAAATTTAGATAATTACTCTCCCTGGAAATAAAGAAAATATTTATTGCAAAAGTTTTTATTATTTATTAGGGAGCAACTTTTGATCGCTAACCCGAATAAAGACATTAATACTCATCTGATTAGCATGCAAGATAGTTATGCAAATAAGTGAAAAAGATTTTTTTAAAGGCACAATAGCAACACTACTATATATTGGGGTTCTTTATAGTTTTCCACAAGGAATCTAATTACTAAAGGGAAAGTGCCTTAATTCTATTTGACAATCTAGAAATTTTTCTGGAGGCAGTATTTTTTTTCATTACGCCCTTGCTAACGCCCTTCATTATCTGAGACTCCGCTGATTTGAAGGCTTCTATTGCAGCCGTCTTATCTTTATTCTCTAAAGCTGTCTCTACACTTTTTATTGAAGTTCGTAAAAAAGTAATTCTTGAACTCCTTACAAGAGTTTTCTTTTTATTTGTCCTTATTCTTTTTAAGGCAGAATTATGATTAGCCAAATTGATCCCCATTAATAAAATACGTGGATATTTATATTCAAAAATAATTAAAGGTCAAGCTCTCAGAATGAAAAACTAAGTATTTATCATATAAAATTTTAGCAATTCTTAAATTTTGGCTTTCTCTTTTCTATAAAGGCCTCCATTCCCTCATTTTGATCATTAAGACTGAAAGTTGAATGAAATAATTTTCTTTCATATTCTATCCCCTGACTTAATGATGAATTATATGCATAATTTACTGACTCTTTAGCTAGAAATAATGAAGGCAAAGATAAGTTAGCTATATTTTCTGCTGTTTTAAATGCTTCAGAAATAAGATCTTCATCCTTAATAACTCGACTAACTAACCCAGACCTCTCAGCTTCATCAGCATCCATCATTCTTCCAGTCAAAACCATTTCCATAGCTTTAGATTTACCGATAAACCTTGAAAGTCTCTGAGTCCCTCCAGCACCTGGAATTATTCCAAGTTTAATTTCTGGTTGTCCAAATTTTGCACTTTCTGCAGCTAAAATAAAATCACACATCATTGCTAACTCACAGCCACCACCTAGAGCATAGCCTGCAACAGCTGCAATAATTGGTTTTCTACAAAGAGTTATAGCTTCCCATCTACTTATAAAATTTTCCATATATGCTGATGCAAATGTTTTGTCTTTCATTTCTTTAATATCAGCACCAGCGGCAAATGCTTTTTCATTTCCAGTAATAATAATAGCCGATACATTTTCATCTTTCTCAGCCACCTTAAGACCATTGCCCAGTTCATCGATCAACATTGTATTTAAAGCATTCAACTGGTCAGGCCTATTTAATTTGAAAAGTATAACTTTTCCTTTTTTCTCAACATTTATGGTCTCATAATTCATTTTTTTTCCTAACTTATTAAAATAAATTTCTTATCTTTGTATTTTTGAGCAAAAAAAAGTAGATCTACCACTTTGTTTTATTTTTTTTATTGATGAATTACAAGTACATGCCGAACATTTTTGACCATACTTTCCATAAACATTCAGCTTTTGTTGAAAATAACCCATTTCTCCTGATGCCTGCACATAATCTTTAATTGAGCAACCTCCTAAATCTATCGCTTGATTTAAAACTTTTTTTATAGATAAGGCCAATTTTTTAGACCTATTGCGTTTAATCGTATTTGCAATTCGATAAGGAGAAATGCCCGCTAAAAAAAGAGATTCGCAAGCATATATATTACCTAATCCCGCAACAAACTTTTGATTTAATAATACATTTTTTATGGGAGATTTGATTGTAGATAAAGAATCGGCAATATAGTTACTTGAAAATACCTTATCTAAAGGTTCGGGGCCAAGTGATTTTATCCATTTATGATTGTTAAAATCGGCTGAATTAATATAGTCTATCATACCAAATCTTCGACTATCATTATAAACAATCTCCTGGCGGCTATTAAGCTTTATAATGATATGATCATGTTTAACTTTTTTACTATCAATTGGTCGTATTTTTATCCTTCCAGACATACCCAGATGTAGCAGAACTGTTTGTTTAGCCTCATTATTTATAATTATATATTTCCCTCTCCTCAGGATATTAGTAATTTTTTTCCCATTTAACGATTTCTTTAATGATTTAGGTATGGGAAATCTTAGATCTTTGCGTTGTAAATCTATAGAATTAACTGTAAAACCAATTAAATGATGACGTAAACCCCTAACAATTGTTTCAACTTCAGGTAATTCAGGCATAGAATTTTCCAAATTATTTTATTAAATTTAGATAATATGAATTTATAATTCAGTAAAATGCAAGAATTAAAACTAATGACAGATACTAATAAAAAAACTGATAATAATGATTTTACACACTTTGGGTCTAAATCTGTCCCAATTTCATTAAAAACTGGCTTAGTAAAAGAAGTGTTTACCTCAGTTGCAAATAATTACGACTTAATGAACGATCTTATGAGTATTGGGTTGCATCGAAAGTGGAAGCAAGAATTAGTTAAAAAAATATATTTTAGAGAAAATCTTAAAATACTAGATGTTGCGAGTGGGACAGGAGATATTATAAATAGAATTGCTAAAATTGCTATTACGAAAAAAATTAATTTAGAATTATTTTCAATAGACTTAACTCATTCAATGATAAAAATTGGGCGTGATAGAAGTATAAACCAAGGATTTATTAATAATATAAACTGGATTAATGCTGATGGGTCTGCTCTGCCTATTAAAGACCAATCAATAGATACATATTTAATTGCTTTTGGAATAAGAAATATTACTAATCAAAAACATGCACTAGAAGAAGCATATAGAGTTCTAAGACCGGGTGGACAATTCTTATGTCTTGAGTTTAGCAAGGTACATTCTACTTTAAATAAAATTTACGACTTATATTCTTATAAATTTATACCCAAATTAGGAAAGCTTATTGCAGATGACAGTAGCTCTTACCAGTATTTAGTAGAAAGTATAAGAAAATTTCCAAATCAAAAAGAATTTTCTAATTCATTAAAAAAAGTTGGCTTTAGTAAAGTAGAATTTAAAAATCTTAATTTGGGAATTGCGGCCATACACTCATGTTGGAAACTGTGAAGATTAATTAAAAAAATGTTTAATAATTTAAAATTAATTTCACGACTAATTAAAATCTCTACTACTTTGGCAAAGTATGACTGCCTTTTTCTTCTTGACCAACTCGGAGTAGGGCCTGTACCAAGAATAATTGCTAGAACTATTCTTCCAAAACCTTTAAAGTCTATTAAGGGACTGAGGGTAGGGCAGAGACTTTCTAAAGCTCTTCAAGAATTAGGACCAAGCTATATTAAATTTGGTCAAACTTGGTCAACTAGGCCTGACTTAATTGGAAATAGCTTTGCCGATGATCTGTCTGAACTAAGAGACCGACTTCCTCCTTTTAAAATAGAAAATGTGAAACAGATAATAAAAGAAAGTTTTGGAAAAGATATAAAAGAAATTTTTTCTAATTTTGATACAAAACCTGTGGCAGCAGCAAGTATAGCTCAAGTTCACTTTGCAGTAACAATTGATGGTAAAGAAGTTGCAGTTAAAGTTTTAAGACCAGGAATAGAAAAAGCATTTAAACGAGATATAGAACTTTTTAAATGGCTTGCAAGTATAATCAATAAGACACAAAGTTATGCTGAAAGATTAAAGCCTTTAGAAATTATAAAAAAGTTTGAAGAAACTTGTCTTTTAGAAATGGACTTAAGTATAGAAGCAGCTGCCGCTTCAGAACTAAGAGAAAATTTTGAAGATTGTGATTTTTACTATGTCCCTAAAATATATTGGAATTATACATCTAGAAGGGTACTCACTACCGAAAGGGTAAATGGTTATTCTGTTGGAAATAAAAATGTTTTAATTGAAGAAGGTGTAGATTTAGAGAAAGTAGTGGAAAACTTATTAAAAAGTTTTCTTATTCAAGTGTTTAGAGATGGATTTTTTCATGCTGATCTTCATCCAGGCAATCTTTTTGCTGATAGAAAAGGCAGAATAATGCCTGTAGATTTTGGTATAATGGGAAGGATGGATGTAAAAAATAGAAAATACTTAGCGGAACTAATGTTTGCATTCCTAACCAAAGACTATGAGAAAGTCGCAAATATACATTTTGCTGCAGGTTATGTTCCTTCAACTCAATCAAAGCAATCTTTTGCTCTTGCCTGTAGGGCTATAGGAGAGTCTGTTTTGGGGAAACCAGCAAATGAAGTGTCTATAGGAAATCTATTGTATAAATTACTTAGGACTACAGAATATTTTAAAATGGAAACTCAACCTCAATTACTTCTTCTTCAAAAAACGTTAGTTGTAGCAGAGGGAGTAGCAAGACAAATAGACCCAAACCTAATTTTATGGGAAAAAGCACAAAATATAATTGAGACCTGGCTAAGTGAAAATATTAATATTAAAATGAAAACAGAAGAAGCTATAAAACTGGGTGTTGAAAGAATTAATAAATTACCAAATATTATTGATAACCTTGATTTAATTTTAAATCAATATTCTAAGGATAAAGAAAAACTAACAAGAGATATATCAATTGTTAATGAGATTAATAGTAAAACTAGTTTGAAACTTAATCATTGGTTATTATATATGCTGTTATTCATAATTATTTTATTATTAATTGTGAATTAATAAACTTTGTTTACTATTTAAAATTTTTTTGAAAGAAAAAAGTTAATTGACTATAAATATTGAAATAGAATGGCTAAAGGGAAATGACGATATAAAGTCACTTGCTAAGGCAACTCCTAAAAGTGCTGGTTTTGATCTCCCTGCAGCGATAAAAAAATCAGTAAAAATATTACCATCAGATTTTCATCTTATCCCTTTAGGTTTTAAATTAGCTATTCCTGAAGGTTATGAAGGTCAAATTCGCCCAAGATCTGGTCTAGCTGCTAAGTCTGGGATTTCTGTTCTTAATAGTCCAGGAACTATAGATTCTGACTATAGGGGGGAATTAAAAGCGATCCTTATAAACTTAGGAAAAAGCTCCTTTATAATAGAGAGAGGAGACAGAATAGCTCAAATTATTATAGCTAAAATTCCAGAAATATCATTTATTGAAAAAGAAATATTATCAGAAACAATTAGGTCCTCAGGCGGATTTGGTTCAACCGGCAATTAATACTATGAATGATTCAAATTTAACATTAAATGAAAATCAAATTAATAGATATTCAAGAAATATTTTACTAAACGATATTGGCGGAATAGGTCAGAAAAAATTACTTTCAGCTAAAGTTTTAGTTGTAGGTGCAGGTGGTCTAGGTTCGCCAATTTTGTATTATTTAGCAGCTGCTGGTATTGGGAAATTAGGTATAATTGACCATGATCAAGTTGAAATATCAAACCTTCAAAGACAAATAATCCATTCAACAAGAGATATACAAAGAAAAAAAACTACAAGTGCAAAAGAGAAATTAATTGCATTGAATCCAGATATTAATATTAAAATCTACAATGATAAACTTAATGTTAATAACGTCAAAAATATTATCCGTGATTATGATATAGTTGCTGATGGAAGTGATAATTTCGAAACTAGATTTATTTTAAACGATAATTGTTTTTCTCAGAAAAAAGTTCTTGTTTCAGGTGCCGTTCAAGGATTTGAAGGATATATTTCAACATTTAAATTTAATAATAAATTTTCAACACCATGCTATAGATGTATTTTCCCAGAAGCCCCGCCAGATGACACTATAAATAACTGTTCAACTGTAGGAGTATTAGGTTCGGTTGCTGGAGTGGTTGGTTCAATACAAGCAACAGAAATTGTTAAAGAAATTTTAGAAATCGGTGAAGGTTTATCTGGTTGGTTAATGATTTTTGACGGGACAAGTGGTGATTTTAGAAAAATCAAAGTTCCTAAGGACCCAAAATGTATTATCTGCAGTGTGTAAATATTAAATGAAGGAAAATAATTTAAATATCATTATTCATTCAGAATTTATAGATAAAATTCATTATGGGTTAACTTTAGCGACAGCCAGTAGAGCGCTTGATTATTCGGTAATTGTTTTCTTTGCTATGAAATCAATATATGTATTAACAGATATAAAGAAAAATTTAGGATGGACTAAGTTAAACACTGAAAATGGTACTTCAGCAATCACATTTGACAATGATTTAAAGGGTAAAAATATTACTAGCTTTGAAGAGTTGTTGGAAATGTGTCAAGATTTAGAAATAAAATTTATGATTTGTGAAATGGGTATGAAATTTTTAGATTTGAACAGTGCAGACTTGAGGAAAGATATAAAATATTCTGATGGAGGTTTAGTAACGTTTTTTGAAAAATCTAATGACAATAATTCTATTTTATTTATTTAGACTTAAATTGTCGTACCACTAATCACGCGATCAGGTGGACGGTGACCATCTGCCATTGTTCTAATATTAATTATAACACGTTCACCCATTTCAATTCTGCCTTCTAAAGTAGCTGAGCTCATATGGGGTAAAAGAAAAACGTTATTTAAACTCAATAACCTTTCATCAATTAGTGGTTCTCTTTTAAATACATCAAGACCAGCCCCCATAATTTTATTGTTCTCAAGCAATTCAATTAATGTATCTTGATCTAATACCTCCCCCCTTGATGTATTTACAATATATGCATCACTTTTTATCAATTTTAATCTTCGTGAAGACAATAAATGATATGTGGCAGGGGTATGAGGACAATTGATGGAAATAATATCCATGTTTGATAGCATTTGGTCTAAACTAGACCAATATGTTGCATTGAGCTCTTTTTCAATCGAGTCTGCTACTCTATTTCTATTATGGTAATTTATATTTAGACCAAAACTTTTTGCTCTTCTAGCTATAGCTGACCCTATTCTTCCCATACCTATTATTCCTAATTTTTTCCCGTATATTCTTCTTCCAAGCATAAAATTAGGAGACCATCCATTCCAATTTTTTTCTCTAATTGTTTTTTCTCCTTCAAACAATCTTCTAGGGACTGCCAAGATAAGCGCCATTGCAATATCAGCTGTATCCTCAGATAATACACCCGGAGTATTAGTTACAAAAATACCTTTTTTATTTGCACAATCCAAATCTATATGGTCAACACCATTTCCAAAATTTGCAATTAACTTAAGATTTTCTCCTGACGATTCGATGATTTCCTGACCTATTTTATCAGTAACTGTAGGAACTATAACTTCAAATTTTTTAAAAACCTTTTTTAACTCTTCATTACTAAGCGGCTTATCATTTTTATTAATTTCAATTTCAAATAATTCGCTCATCCTTTGCAAGACAATTTCCGGAAGAAGTCGTGTTACATAAACGTAAGGTTTTTTTTTGGGCATACTAAATTCTTTCTTTACTAAATATATGTAGCCATTTATTAATAATCTAAGAAAAATAAAAAATTTATGAAAAATAGTTAATTAATTATTAGGATAATTTTATAAACTATGCCTCCTTCCACAAAAAATTTAATTTTTTTATTTCAGTATTTAAAATTAATATCAGTTATTTTAATTTTATTTTCATCCAATATTTCAGCAGAAAATAAAATTATATCATCATATTTTGGAAGTATAAAGTGGAATAAGGCTAATGTTAGAACTGGACCAGGACAACAGTATCCTATTGAATGGGAATTTCATAAAAAAAATCTTCCTGTAGAAATAATTAATAAATACGGAAGTTGGTTGAAAATTAGATATTTAGATGAGGACGTAGGGTGGGTGCATCAAAGACTTATATCTACTTCACGATTCGTAATGATTAATGGATCTACTCAAATTATTAGAGATAAACCAAATAATTTATCAAAGGCTATCCTAATCGCCGAAGACAAAGTCATAGCAAGCCTTTTAAGCTGTAATAAAAAATGGTGCAAGATTAATATTAAACAAAAAAATGGCTGGATACTTAAACAATATTTATGGGGTGTATACCAGAGTGAAATTTTAGATTAAATTTTATAATTAATCTAAGTCACCAATTAGAGAGTTTCTCAAATTCTCATTAATTTTTTGCGAGTACGAATATTCTAAATGATCAAAATAAACTTTAAAAATTTTAGTATGATCTCTAATAAGATCTTTTTGCTTTGGTGATAATTGAAAATGTAAAAAGTGAACTGCTGAAGTTTTACCATCATCTCTAGTTCTTTCAACATCATCTTCTGACTTAGCTGTAATGATTTCATTTCCAATAGTCAATTTAATACAGTTTTCTATATTTGATACTTTTCTTAGAAAGACCTCTCTTTCATTTTTAATATCTAATTCAAACATTAAAGTTGCAATTATTTCAGATCCATTTGGAACAAGTGATTTATATGCATCTATTTCTTCTTTTGCTTGTTGATAATCACCTTTCTCTATATAAATCATCTCATGTATTTGATGCCAAATAGTTTCATAATTTTCAAAATAAAAAGTTGCATAAGGGCCAACATTTAGCCTTCTATATTTTTTTATTTCAAAAATTTGTTTCTTTTTCTCTTGCCTAACTTTTTTATAACTCTCTGGATGCAAAATATCTTCAATATCAATTATTTTTTTTGTTTTATTCATCTGTATAGCTTTCAGCAAGAATTTCAATTGGGTGATAGGTAATTAATTTAGTATTATTATTTTTTGATTCATAATTAACTTCACTTAGATGCTTAGCAGCCAATGGGCATTCTGATACTATTACTGTATTTTCTGTAGATTTAATTTTCCTAGAAGCTATTTTTCCATATTTTTTTGCTAAAGGATAAGTATTTTTCTTAACACCGAATGAGCCACCATGCCCAGAACATTTATCTATAAGATTAATGTTTAGATTAGGAATCGTTCTTAGCATATCTGCAGATTTAACCCCTATATTTTGAGCTTTAGTGTGACAAGCTATATGAAGAGAAATATTTTTCTTAATATCATTTTGCCCTTTAATAAAGCCCTTATCTCTAGACAACTCCTCTACATACTCACAAATATCTTTGGTATAATCACTAATTCTTTTAAGAACCTTGTTTTCTGGGTCCAATAACTGCCACTCTGACTTAAGCATCAAACCGCATGAGGGCGTAAGAGTTAATATTTCATAACCTTTATCAACCCACGGAAGAAGTTTACTAGAAATTCTTCTAGCTTTCCCCACGACAGATTTTAAATCCCCAGCTTCAAGTTTTGGCATACCACAGCACTCAGGATAAACAAATTCTACATTAATATTATTTTTTTCGAGAACTTTAAGCGTAGCAGTGGCAATTTCTGGTAAATTATAATTTACATAGCAGGTTGTATAAACCACAACCTTTCTTTTATTTGATTCATGGATATTATCATTTTTAAATTTTTTGGTCTTAAAAAATTTATCAAATGTTTTGATTTTAAATTCTGGAAGTTTAGCTTCTTTATGAATACCAGTAGAAAATTCAATTAATTGCCTAATTAACTTATTCTTCTTTGAAAAAATCCAATTTAGAATTGGAGCAAAATAGGAACCAATCTTTCCTGTCAAGTCAGTATTTAGAATAATTTTATTTACTAAAGAAAGGCCATTTTTTTTTATTTTTTCAGCATGTCTATATCTTAACATTAAATGTGGAAAATCAATATTAAATTCATGTGGTGGAACGTATGGACATTTTGATAAAAAACATAAATCACACAAGGTGCAAGATTCTTCTACAGATCCAAAATTAGAGCTACTAACACTATCTAACTCACCGGTTTCAGATTCATCAATTAAGTCAAATAATCTTGGAAAAGAATCACATAAATTAAAACATCTTCTACAACTATGACAAACATCAAAGACTCTTCTCATTTCAGTATCTAGCTGTGATTTATCAGTAAAACTTTTTTCTTTCCAATTTAACGGATGCCTTAATGGCGCACCCAAACCTCCTTCTTTGGATAACAAAACTTACCTCTAAAGATTAGAGGGAGAATAAAAAAATATGTTCATATTCTCCCAAAAAATTATTTATTTATCTAAATTATCAAGTGCTTTTTGAAAACGTCCAGCGTGTGACTTTTCTGCTTTAGCAAGAGTTTCAAACCAATCTGCTATTTCATCGAAACCTTCATCTCTTGCAGTACGAGCCATACCAGGATACATATCTGTATATTCATGCGTCTCTCCAGCTATTGCTGCTTTTAGATTCGAGGCAGTATCGCCAATTGGCTCGCCAGTTGCTGGGTCACCTACCTCCTCTAAAAACTCGAGATGGCCATGCGCATGACCTGTTTCTCCTTCAGCTGTTGATCTGAATACAGTTGAGACGTCATTAAAACCTTCAACATCAGCTTTTTGTGCAAAATATAGATAACGCCTGTTAGCTTGAGACTCACCAGCGAAAGCATCTTTCAAGTTTTGCTCAGTCTTTGAATCTTTTAGTGAAGACATGAAATATCCTTTCAAAAAATGTTCTAGAATTTAAGATTAAACTTCCTACACAATTATTTAGTCATTAAGAGCATATAAGTCAACATTTAGAATCATTCTAATTTACGTTTTAACTTATTGAATTATAATTTTTATTTAGAATGATTTTCAATATTAATAACAAGATTTATACCCTTAATTTTCTTCCCTTTAGGTAACTCAGGTAAATTACTTATTGTTACTGAACCTTCGGGAACATCTCTTAACTGGCCTAGAGACTTATCATATATATGATAATGAGGGGTTGTTATAGTATCATAAAAAGACTTATTTGGCTCAATATATATCTCTTGGAGAATTTCGAGCTCAACAAATTTTTTAACTGTATTATAAACACTCGCTAAAGCAACTTGTTTATTTTTTTTTATAAGGTTTTGAAAAATATCTTGAACAGTAAAATGCTTAGGAGTTTTAGAGAAAACCTCATAACCTATTATAAGCCTTTGCTTTGTTGTGCTAACTCCCAATCTAGTTAAGAGCGCATAGACATCTTCATATTTACAATCACCTTCTTTAATCTTAATCACCTGTAACAATCCTATCAACAAGTTGTTTTACTGATGGAATAAAACCATTTGAATAATATGGATCCTCTGAAAACCTATATGCTGAATGCCCAGCGAACATTAAATCATTTTCAGTTTCGCTTGAATGAATAACAGATTGTAATGTTTTTTGGATACAAAAAGACCTTGGGTCAGGTTTTTTTCCAGTTGTAAAAGGTTTCTCTTGGGACCAATTAGAAAAAGAACAATGACTTAAACACCCCATACAGTTTACCTGGTCTTCCCTTATTTCCTTCATCTCTTTTTCTGTGACAAATAAAACAGAATTATCTGGAGTTTTAAAAATTTTATTGTAACCTTGATTATTCCATCGCATTACATTTTGCTTATCATCAGAAGAAATAAATATAGATTTTTTTCTTTTACCTAATGAAAGTTCTAAATCTTTAGATTCATTTTTTTCTACCGAATAGGATACTTGCCTTTCACTTCTTTCAATTAAGTTTTGTATAAATAAGTTATTAACTGCTGATGACCACATCCCTGTAGGACTAAATTTATTTAATTTAACATCCCCAGAGTTTAATTTTAGTAGTTTTTGTTTCCAAGAATCAGAAATTGGACTTTCTAAAGTTAAAAGTGGCCTAGTTCCAAATTGAAAAACTATTTGGCCCAACTCTGAATTGTCTATCCAGTCCTGCCATTCTCTTAAGAACCAAACACCTCCAGCCATAATTATAGGAACATTTTCAAGGCCAAATTCTTTCATACGCTGTCTCAATTCATATACCCTAGGAAAAGGATCTTCTGGCTCATCTGGGTTTTCACTATTTGAAAGACCATTATGCCCACCTGCTCTCCAAGGGTCTTCATATACAACACCTCCTAACCAGTCTGAGAATTTGTGGTAGGCTCTTTTCCATAAAGCTCTAAACGCTCTTGCAGAAGATACTATTGGGTAATAGTAAACATCAAATTGAGAGGCTATCTCGGCAACTTTATAAGGCATGCCAGCTCCACAAGTTATACCGTTAATTAAACCTCTTGCACCTTCGAGAACATTATTTAAAATTCTCTCTGCTGCAGCCATTTCCCATAATACATTCATATGTACAGGCCCATGACCACTAGCTTTATCGTATGCTATTTGAGCCTGCTCTATCGCTCCTTTGATTGCAAAGTTAACCAACTCTTCATGTCTGTCTATTCTTGTTCTTCCCGAATATATTTGAGGTATAACATCACCTTTGGAGTCATATGAGTCGGCATTTACACCTGAAAATGTGCCTACCGCACCAGCTGCAGCCCATGCTCCAGCACTATGTCCATTAGTTACAGCTACACCTTTACCACCTTCAATTAAAGGAAGCACTTCAAAACCAGATATAGAGACACTATTTAATTTTTTCACAACTGAACTAAAAATAATAAAACTGACAAATATATATTTTTTTTTGTTCTAAGAATCATTATCTTCCTCAATCTCTTTACCAGAATTCTGGTCAATTGACTTAATAGAAAGGCGAATTTTTCCCCTATCATCTAATGCGAGAACCTTAACCCACACCTGATCACCTTCATTTACAACATCAGTTACTTTAGCTACACGTTTTTTTGATAACTCACTTATATGAAGAAGACCATCTCTATTTCCAATAAAATTTACAAATGCCCCAAAATCAACAACTTTAACTACTTTACCTTGGTAGATTACCCCTACTTCAGGCTCAGCAACAATATTCTTTATCCAATCCAAAGCTGCTTCGCTCGATGAATTATCTGGACTTGCAACTTTTATAGTTCCTTCATCATCTATGTCTATTTTTGCACCTGTAGTTTCAGTTATCTCTCTAATCACTTTGCCACCAGATCCTATAACATCTCTTATCTTGTCTTTAGGTATATTTAAAGTAGTTATTCTAGGAGCAAAATCATTCACAGACTCTCTAGGCTGAGAAATTACATCCGACATTTTTCCAAGAATATGCATTCTACCTTCATTAGCTTGGTTTAAGGCAGTATCCATTATCTCTTTTGTTATACCTGTAATCTTGATGTCCATTTGTAATGCAGTTACTCCATGCTCAGTGCCTGCAACTTTGAAGTCCATATCTCCTAAATGATCTTCATCACCTAAAATGTCTGATAAAACAGCATGACCATCTTTTTCAAGAATTAATCCCATTGCTATTCCTGCACATGGACTTTTCAATGGTACACCAGCACTCATTAATGAAAGAGATGAAGCACATACTGTAGCCATTGAGGAAGAACCATTTGATTCTGTTATTTCTGAAACAAGTCTAATGGTATAGGGAAAATCATCTTTTGAGGGAAGCAATGGATTTAAAGCTCTCCATGCAAGTTTACCATGACCTATCTCTCTTCGTCCAGGAGACATCATGAATTTAACTTCACCAGTAGAATAAGGAGGAAAGTTATAATGCAGCATAAACCTCTCTCTATACTCCCCCTCAAGAGCGTCAAAAATTTGCTCATCTTGAGATGTTCCCAAAGTAGTGACAGAAAGTGACTGAGTTTCGCCTCTTGTAAATAAAGCAGAGCCATGAACTCTTGGAATAATATCTGTTTCAGAAACAATTGGCCTTATATCACTTAAACCTCTTCCATCAATTCTCTTACCTGTTTTTAATACCTTAGTTCTTACAATATTTTTTTCTAAAGATTTAACTATATCAGCAACATTTTCACTACTAGTAGATTCATCACTTAAATATTTATCTTGAATCTTGTCTCTAATTATTGATAATTTTTCTGAACGTTGTTGTTTAACTGTTTCTTTATAGGCTTCTTCAAGTTCGGAATATATAGAGTTTTCTATTTCTTTAGAAAGAGATTCGTTATCATCGACTTCAGGAAGGGCCCAAGGTTCTTTAGCTGATTGTTCTGCTAAATCAATAATTGCTTCAATAGAAGTTTGCATTTTTTCATGCCCGAACATAACCGCTCCAAGCATAATCTCTTCAGAAAGTTCTTTTGCTTCAGACTCTACCATCAAAACAGCATCTTTTGTTCCTGCAACAACTAAATCTAAATCAGAGTTTATTAACTCTTCTGCTGAAGGGTTTAAAACGTATTTTTTATTAATATAGCCAACTCTCGCAGCTCCAAGAGGCCCTAGAAAGGGCATTCCAGAAATAGTGAGAGCGGCTGAAGCCCCTACTAATGCAGGAATATCGGGATTATTCTCCAAGTCATGAGACAAAACTGTACAAATAACTTGAGTTTCATTTTTGAACTTAGAATGAAATAGAGGCCGAATAGGTCTATCAATAAGCCTAGATGTTAAAGTTTCCTTTTCACCTGGTCTTCCCTCACGTTTAAAAAAACCTCCTGGAATTTTTCCAGCTGCATAACTTTTTTCTTGATAGTTAACGGTTAGTGGAAAAAAATCTATACCAGGTTTAGCAACTTTTTGAGCGACTGCTGTACATAATACTGTTGTATTTCCATAGGTAACTAAAACTGCTCCGTCCGCTTGTCGAGCAAATCTTCCTGTTTCAAGTCTAAGCTTTTTTTCTGCCCAATTAATTTCTTTATACTTCACATCAAACATTTTATCCTCTTATACTTCTTTCTAGAACTTGCCCTACACAAGCACTTCCGCGATGAGTAAAATTTAAGAAGAAACCAATAAAAAATGATTCCAACATAATTTACTAATTTAAGTTTATTTTCGAATACCTAACCTTTTGATTACTTTCTCATAGCGTTCAAAATCATTTTTCCTTAAATAATTAAGCATTCTTCTTCGTTTGTTGACTAACATTAAAAGGCCACGCCTAGAATGTACATCCTTTTTGTGCTCTTTAAAATGTTCAGTTAGGTTTGAGATTCTTTCAGTTAAAATTGCAACTTGTACCTCT
>MDSW01148975.1_pt1 | contig 15055 bp, 28 predicted proteins | sample 811171 | NCBI WGS metagenome assembly MDSW01 (sample SAMN05326641, study PRJNA326480) | marine metagenome | isolation source: seawater | place: Atlantic Ocean: North West | collected 2012 | reverse complement strand
TCCACACATCCCTTCGCATTCATCTTGAAACGAGAATAACGTCTGACCTCTATCTGTATCCGTTGTTAGGTCTACTTCTTTAAGAGGTTTTAATTGTTGATGGACATACAGCTTCTCTTTTGTCTTTCCTGTTCCATCTCTTAATAATTCATCCATACGAATAGCTTCCTGCCATCCTTCTGGATCATTGTCTCTTAGTAGCCTCCATTCATTATCGCTATGATAAGGGCAATAAACACAAGCTGATCTAGGAGGCTCTGGATAATTATTTTTCTTCATCCATTGAAGGCAGTCATTACGATTCATTCTTTTATCAACAAGAGGGAATACATGAGTAATATATTTAACCATGCTTAATTTCATTCGTTGAATCTCATCAAGGCTAATACCTATCCACTGTGTGCAATGAACATCCTTTGCGTGTTGACCTTTCTTTAAACCTAAGAGTTCTCTTACCTTCTTTTTAATTGGATTGATTTTATAATCTAAGGTGCATTGCCTATTAAGGATTCCAACCTCACCATCGCTATCAGTGTAAAGAGGAGGGTTGGCCACTCGTTTTCCCTCTTTGGCAGCATCTTCTAAACCTTTAGTTAAACCTTCCTTGTGCTTAACAACGTGTATAGGGAACGGTAACTCATCTTGTAGGAATAATAAGTAGTCATAAACCCTCCTTGGTTCTGCACCTGTATCGGCGAAGATTGCATGATCCACTGGAGGTAATTCTCCCTTTGCTGACATTAGTGCCATTGCGCTGCTTTGTACTCCTGCTCCTAAACTAATAATTGTTAATTCCGTCAAAGATGATCGCCTCTAACCATTCTAAAGAAATCATCAGCAGTCATTCCGACTAACCACGGACAATAATCTTTATGGAGGGCCGCTATCGCGAGCTGCTCCGTGCGCTTATCCCTGATCGCTTGTTCTATTGCGTTCCAGAGATGAGGTCTTGCGCCTGATTTTACCTCGAAATGAAAAAGCGGAAGTGAGTCACAGATAACATCCGGCACACCTTCACTGATTGCTTTATAGTTCCCCGCTACTTGTGCGGTTCTTTTGCTTGGATAACCTTCGTTGGTGCAAATACTTGCCCACTTACGTTCATTAGAAGCACCCTTAGCTTTTGAATTAATCATGTAATGACTTTGTATGTACTGTCTTTTCCTTTTTCTTTTTCCACGTCAGCAAAGCCGTCATTAATCTGCGCTCGTATTGCCTCTAACTCTTGTGTGATTGATTGGTTATCCAGTTCTGGTAAACGCAATTCGAGCTGAAGAATCATCTTATTTAGAATATCAATATTCATAAGCCCCGCCCCCAGCATTTTGCATACGTCGTAGCCCTTGGGGATAGGGACTTGAAGTAGAGGGCGAGGCTAAATTATTCATCCTCTACAAACCTCCTGACTGAATATCTAAAACAGTAGAATCCAACTACAACCGAAATGAGTTGAATGATAAGTTGAATAGCTCCCCCTTGTAGTGATGCTTGTAGTTCGTGTGGTGAACTAGCAAAAAATATTGAGAAGATTCCCATCACAAATCCTATACAGAACATGACGGCCAGTGTTGATAGTATGAATACTAGATATGATTTAATATATTTACCCATGTTATTTTCCCAAATTTGTACGTCTGGATCTAACCGTTCCAAGTCTCTAAAAATTGTTCTGGAGTCAGCCCACTTTCTTTAAACTTTTTAATCATAGTTGTGTCCTTTGGATCAGGATCAAACCTACCTTGTAGAACCTTTAATCTTAGTTTGTATGTTAAGTCTTGGTTCATGTTTGACTGATTTTCAATTGTTGCAGGATGACCAGCGTCTCCTATCTGGTAAGTTTCTTGGTTCATTTATTTTCTATCCTTCTTTGTATTTCTAAAACTGCGTATCTTGCAGAGTATGAATAATATTTTCTGGCTAAAACTGGATGCATTCCTGATGTGATTGATCTAACCCAACTATTTAACGCTGCTAAAATAGATCTCTTGCAGTTTGTTTCTCTAACAATCATCTCTTTAGCTATTGCATTATATATTTCTGTCAGTGGTATCACTTGGATTCTAACTCCTCTTCCAGTTCATTGATGGTATAAAGGCAATCCCTTACGAACACCTCAGATTCCTTTGATGCGTTGACGGCATCTCTAAAACCTTTTGGGTGTTTCCTGATTAGATCGTGTGCGTTCTCGTACTTTGTTATCACGCAGCCGCTCGTCAGCGAGAGCATTAGCAATAGCGTCATCAACCAATGTATCCTTCTTCTTCCTCCTGGCCTTTGCATTTGATTTTTTGACTTTAGATTCGAGAAACTTAGCGATCTTACTCAGTAAAGGGATTGCCTTTAAAATGGCCCACAGCCAGTTCATGCGAATGGATCGTCTGATTTAGCCGCGCCGTTATCTGATTTGTTTCCGCAGAAGGATGCCTTGTTAACAATAAAGGTAGGCTTGCTTCTGGGATCTCCCGTAGTCTTATCTTCCCACCTATCCTGCTTATATCGGCATTCAATGATGATAGACTTACCCTTCTGAAAGAATTTTTGGATAAACTCGGCAGTCTTATTAAAAGCTACACAATCAATATAACTAACTTCGTCTTTATGATCGTTATTAGCTATAGAGAATTTACATATACTCTTTTCGTTCTTAGTCTCTAGTTCGGGGTCGCGTGTAAAGTTTCCCTCGAACGCACAATAGTTATAGTTACTCATCTTATTAGTTTCTTCTTACAAGTTAGCCGATAGAACGGCTCTCCCCGTTTCATTACTTTATCTGCGGGGAAATCTTTTCCTGTAAACATCTTGCGTAGCTTTGAGGCTGACACATTACAGGCTTCTAAAAATTTATCTTTTGCTTTGTCACCGTACTCTTCTTCGAGTGCAGCTTTACAAGCTTTCCATGCATCCTTTAAGTCAGGTGCGATCTCTCTTCCTTTACAAAGTGAATGTTTATAGTTGGGTAATTCGTTTCCTGATTTGATATGAGCTATACCCAGTTCCTTTACTGACTTACTCCAAGTGGCAACCAGGTCGCCAACCATCATTGCTCTTGATAGTTCTTCTGGAGATTCAAACTTGGTAGGAAGGCCAGCTTTAACAACCGCCATAATTTCGTGGTTAACAGCTTCACACTCGGTAAGTTTTTTACACCACTGACAATTCTTATTAGCTCTTGGCTTTACATCCGGGGTCATCCTTTTAGCCAAGATTTCCATCACCTTACCCTTAGCTTTATCGTAGGTAGTATCCCAAGAATATGTGCGCCGTTGATCTTCCCAGATTAGGTGCATGGTTGCGTTGTTATGGTCTTTGATTGATGGCCACTTGCCCTCTCTAGCCATGTCCAACAAGGCCAACGCATAACCTATTTGTTGAGCTAGGTGATCCTCAGAAACTCCCCATCCAGTTTTGAGATCGAAAATATTTAACTTACCATCGACTGATGCCCATGCATCTACAAAGCCAAAATATAAATCTTGATACTCAGCTTTGGATTCGTTGTGAATGTAATTTTCGCCAACTATGCTGATGACATAATCTAATGAAAATCTTGCAGCTTCATCTGATACGCTCAGTTCCTTCTTCATTCCAACCTAACTCCTTGTTTCGATCTTCGATTCCTCTTTCAAACACCTCGTGCCGCTGAGTTCCCCGTTCAGCCGCCTCGCTTGTACCGCCCCGGTTAGTGAACAATGCACACAGTTCCCACTTCCCATAATTGGAAGGACTGTTGGGGTGATGACCCCGCTCTCTATGTTCAACTCTCTTCAAATTCTAAAAGACCCTCCCCAGATTAGGCTAAGGAGGGCCATCTTTGTTACGCAGCCTTTGGTCTACCGACCTTAGCTTTCTCCGCACTAATGAACTGATCCCAATAACCACCGCTCTTAGTCCTATTGACTCCGCAGCGTTTGAGATGTGTGTTAGCAGCCTTTATGGACTTGTCTAAGATTTGACCCATATCCAGATAAGATCTGGCGTGTTCAGGATTCTTCTTAGCTGTTTCATATAGACTCAGCACTTCTTCGTTCAGTTCTTTCATGTTCTGTATCATGTATGTTTTACCTTTTGTTTAGGGGGTTATTACATTTTGCATTTCTGCTACTTTCGACTGCTTACAATATCAGTCCGAAATCTATTCAGCTTTAACAAGTTTCTCCTTGCTTCAATATAATGTGGAAATTGCATTAGTTGTTCTTTGTTTGGTGTAGGGAAACCCGCCCTTCTAAAAGTTTTTTGGATTTGCTCAACAACGTAACCATCAGTTAAATTATCTACATCGTACTTCTTCCTTCTTTTTGCATCCTCTTTAACGTATTTTCTGGCGTACCTGTTTTGGTTGAAGCATTGTCTAGAGCAATACTGTTTAGGTTTACCTGACTCTGATGGTTCGCCGTTAGCTCTTGCGTATTTGTATACCTCAAACGGGCCTCCGCATTCGACGCATTGCTTAACAAAAGTTTGCCTCTGAAAAGATGTTCCCTGTTGCCTAGATCTCCCCACTTGGTTGGCACATTTTGTACTACAAGTTTTTTTACGTCTCTTGCTGTTAGGTTTATTTGTAGTGAACTCTGTTCCGCAAACTACGCAGTTATCTTTCACTAATGGTTCCTTAATATATTTATCTAATTTGGCTTGATGCTGTCTTTTTTTAGCACAAGCATTAGAGCAATATTTAGGTCTGTACCTCTTATCTTCATCTTGGCTCGACCCCCAAGGCCGACTCCCTCCGCTTGTGTATGTCTTTCCGCAAAAGTCGCAGTTTCTTGTAATCTCACCTGTTACTTTCCCGTCTCTGATTCTATATTGATCTGCTTGCCAGTTGGTAAATAACCTTTTGCATTCCTTGTCTGGGCATACCTTTGAGTTTTTCTTGAGAGGCTTAAAAAACTTCCCACACATTTGGCAGTTCTTACTTTTCCTACTAGCGTGGTATTGGCTGGATGCTACCCCTTGAGCAGTTTTAAAATGTCGGCATACGGTAGATGCGGCTATCCCTTCTTCTTTGGCTATTTGAGAATAAGGCTTCCCTTCTTTGACAGATTTCACGATCCGCTTGGTTAAAGCTTCGTTTCTGACTAGACCTTTATTTCCAACCTTACTCACTAAACTGCCTTTTTCTTTTGTCAGCTCTTTCGTAGTCAGCTTTGTCTTGTGCTTTAATACGCGCCTTCATCTCCACATAATCCAATGACTTATTAAGTTTTTTTATCTCACGTTTAAGTGACCTAATCTCAAGATCCTTAGCCTCGTTTTGGCTCCTCAGACTTGTGTTGATGATGAGAAGCTTATTGCGTTCAGCTTGCATAGCATCCTCGTCATCCATGATTGCTGGACTATCTAAATTCCAACGGCTTTGCATACTGCTTCAACTCCTTTGATTAACTTGTTCCTGTTATCACTGCTTAGATCTCTCCATGTTTGGCCCTTCTTGATTAAATCTTTACCAATACAATACTCAGTAACTTTTCCTTCCCCCTGGCCAAACCTTGTTTCTAATTGAACAACCCATGCTGGCTTCTGAAGTGAGGTTGCTTGAGGTGATTCTGAAGTCTTTAAATTCGCTTCTCTTTCGTATGCGACTTCCATCTCCTCACGGCTTGCTCTTGGTACGTTAGGGTCTTGATAGCGGGAGTTGGCTATTGCCCTACCAATTGCGCTAGTCTCACAAACCTCAACCCAGTTAGTCCGATTGGCGTTCCTGTCCTTGTCCTTCCAATCCATTGCGTGACCTGTGGCAATCAACGTATCCCCTTCAAATAATGATGCCTTGTATACAACTCGCTCCCAATTTTCTGAGTGGTTGATGATTTCGGTGACAATTCTGCCGCCTTTTGTTGACTGCCAGAACCTTGGCAACCTGTCTTTCACTTCTTCGTAGTTATCTAATCTGCCCATAATCTCTTTAAGTTGTTAACTGTCTTACCGTTTCTGCTGTAAATCTGGTGGAGCCTCCTATTTTTTTGTACGGAATCTCTCCATTTGGCCCTATATCGCTTGTTTTTCTTACATTCCAAGGTTCCATAAGCCTGTATATAGTAGACATTCCCTGCTTAGTAAGAGCCATTACCTCCTTAACTGTGAACATCTCTTCAAATCCTCTTACAGTTTTGGGAACCTTTGGTTCAATAGGGGTTACTAATTCGTTCCAATCCATTATTCCTCGAAATACTTTTGAACTGCCTGTCTTAAAAACTCTGATTTAGTCCCCCTGATAGCCCTTGCCCCTGCTACGATCAGTGCGTCTGTATGCGGATCTACTGCAAAACCTCTTATTTTCCCTTTAACTGGTTTCTTCTCCTTTGTCGCTGGCACGGCAAATTTGTAGCACTAAAAAAAGTGATAGCACAACTTTATTTTTAAAGGGGAGATAGCGTTCTTTTAAAGTTTTTGTTGACAACTGGTTTGATTGCTATAAAAAAACCGCTGCGAGGCTAGATTCTTTTAAAGAAAAAAAGTTTTAAAAGGGCCACATTTAGCTCTAGCAATATATGAAAACCAAAAAAACAAACCGTCCATTTAGATGCACAGACACGCTTTATAAGTTAGTGGAAACTGCGGCTAATGAAGCGGAAATGAGTGTGAATGAGTGGATTCTCTCTGCCATTCGTACCCAGTTAAAGGAGGGAATTCATGGAGAGGGTCTATCTGAAGACCAAGTAGAACAAGTTGGAGAGTTAGCAAAGGCCGAGGCGATTACAACCACGGTCACATCTTTAAATAAAGCTATCGAAAAAACTGAGTCTATATTCAAGAAAAACCACAAGGAACTAGCGAAGGCATTGGCTGCGGCTGAAGCATATAGCTTACATTTAAAAAAACACGATGATAGATAAACAAATAGAGGAAGGCTTTGACGAGGTTAAACAAAACCAAATCGATGCTGAGGAGTGCCAGCAAACACGGCATGAGTTGAGCGAGAAAAACGCTGACAACAGAGAACAGACAACTATAAGCAACGACTCTAAACGAGAGACGAGGTGGAAAAAACGATACTGGTCAGCGGCCATTGTCGCCATTGTATGTGTTCTATATGTGGGAGCAAATATGAACCGCCAACAGGCAAGAATAAAAAAACTCACAAAGGCGGTTCAACAAAAATCTGTTTTAATAGAGGACTTGTCTCATCAGATTGAACAGAAAACCCTTAAAAAAATATGGTTCGACAGGAAACGGGAACACACCAATGAGGGTTTCCAAAAAGTGGATGATAAATATCCAGCGGGTTACGAGGTTTGGGACGGTGAAAAACTGATCGAGCGTTGGCATTGGCGAATTGAGGGTGAACCAAAAACCGACCAGTTCGGGGAATACATAACACGTTGCGTTGCGTTGTACGACGAGCAAGATATGTATTCTGGTTTTTCCCAAACAGTCATGGATCATTTCCCCTCTGAGAACGCTGGCGAAACGGGCTACTATAAAAACAACCCGAAACCAGATTCTATAAAATTCACATTCAACACAAAAGAAAGTACGTTTGAATTAGTGTCGGATGACATGGGTATTGTATGGGAAAAGGGGAAGCTGAAACATACATACCTGTTGAGTTCTGATTTCAAATATAGCTGGAGTGTTAACGGTGACAAGGGTGGAGTAACCAGAGAGTTGCATGAAATAATAAAAACCCTAGAGCATTACAAATATCTCGTTCATGTGAGTAAAATGTTTGGGTTTATCGACAAAAAAATTATTAAACCATTCGATGAAATTACCCCAGAGTTTGCCGTGCAACTTGAACTGGAAAAATCTAATCAGCCAATTGCATTAACCTATAAACAGAAAAACGAAATATCTCAGTCGAAACTAAACTGTGCATTGGCATTCATTCACGACAAACCATATTTCTGGAAAAAAGTGAACCCTGAACATTTGAATGAGAATTGGGAAAATGAATACAAGTATTGGATATTAATTTCTCCACGCATGGAACTTCATTTATTTGATCAATCAATCCGCCCAGCTAATGTAATACCTGAGAAAGACGATTCTCTTTAAAAAAATTTTCCCCAAAAACGTATTACTTAAACTTTAAAATGAAAATACTAAATCTATTCAAGAAAGAAGACCCAAACAAGCTCCCTCCAATCAGTGAGTTCAAATGGGAAACAGATCCGAAAGTCCTCAAGGCTGCTGCTAAAGAGTATGGCATGACGTTGGAGGAGTTTGTAACAAAAATTAAACAGGAGTTAAAAAACTCTAGACCTATCTCTAAAGAGATGAAGGCATTTGAGGAGAGGAACAATCTGTAATGGCTAAAGCAGAATGGACACTATGGCAGAACGGCAAAGCCAAACAAAAAAAAGCCGCGAAGGAAATGGGGTTGCAATACAAATGGGAGAGTGACCGAAAAGGTTTTAAAATATTGTATTTCACTTCAACCGTACATAGTAGAGCTAATCGCAAATTCACTAACAGGAAAACTGAAGAGGCTGTTGATAAATTCGCTAAAGATCTCTGCCAGAATTGGAACGGTGGCAAGTCGGTTGACATGACTGAAGCTGAAAACCACCAATGGCAGGAGATTAAAAATGAAATGTCCAATGTTAAAGATGACATAACGGTTTTAGAAATAGTTCGTAGTTGGAAAAAGAATCAGAAATACCTGAGTCAGTTTACGTTTAAAGATGTTCAGAGCTGCATAGATAAGTTCATTGAACACAAATCCGATGAGGTGGGGAGTGACCAGGTGGCCTCGATCAAGCGGCATTTAGATTTAGTATTTAGTCCGTGGTTAGGGAAGTCGTTGTATTCTGTAGGTGGGGCCGAAATATTATCTAGAATGGATGACTTATGGAGGCAGAAGCGAATGCAAAATTGGGCAAAGGAAACCTATGACAAATATGCGATCAGTGTGAAGGCATTTTTAAAATGGGGTCAGGATCAAGAGCCGAGCCTAGTGGACAGCAAATTCCCTATACGGAAGTTGAAATTGAAATCAGGTAAAGATAACACGACTCATGCGTTTGGGGTAGACCATATAAAATATTTTTCTACAGATAATGCTTATAAGATTCTGGATACTAGCACTGGCTGGGACAAGCAGGGCCGTAGCTTCGATTGGCTACCGATACTGGCCATGCAGTTTTTTGGAGCGTGTCGCCCATCTGAATCAATGCTTATTCAATGGAGCCAGTTCGATTGGGAGGAAAATCAGATTCATGTGAGGAAGCGTAAATTTGGAGGTGGCCTTCGCCAAGTTGAAATAAAGCCAAACTTGAAAGAGATACTGTGGCTATATTTCGAGAGAGCTAAAGGGAAAGGTGGGTTACTCCCTTCTAAGTGTGGGGCTAAACTATACCCTGCCTTCTACCAGTGCCAAAAAGAATTTTCAAAACGTAAGAAGATTACACCTGTTTCACGATTAGATTTCGAGAAGAAGTATAAAAGCGTGAGAGACTCTGCTGGTCAGGCGAACAATAACATCGCCAAACATATCGGCATTGATTGGATTTACGATGGGCCTCGCCACTCCTTTGGTACATACAGGTACAGTCAGCTTCGATCAGATAATAAATACCAAGACCCAAAAGAATTTTTAGAATACGAAATGGGAACAGGGTTATCTTCTCTGGATAAGAATTACATCGCTGCGAAAGTTAAGCCTAAACAGGTGGAGAAATACTTCTCAATTACGGCCTAAAATTCCCACACTATTCCCACACTCATTTTGGCAGAAAACGGGAAAAATTGAGAAACAGTGGGAAAAACTATAAAATACGATTCAGCTTCAAAACGTGCAAAATCTTTAGGAAAAGTGGAAAAACAAGGGGGAATTAATGGTGGGTCGGGTGAGACTCGAACTCACAACCAACGGCTTAAAAGGCTAACGATGCTTCTTGGCTTTTCTAATTGCAGATCAATAGGTTACGTCTTTTATTTTGGGGGGTTTATTATTATTCCCACACTATTCCCACACTGATTTTCATATTTAAGGCAGGGTTGGATGGCACTCCCAGCACCTATCTAGGATTGTATCTCGCTTAACTAAGAAGTCGGCTCCCCTCTCCTCTTCGTACCCTGCGTAATGAACGATGAGCTGCTGTTTGTAAACCTTGCACACTGCCTCCTGAGCCTGATCCTTGGCCCTGCTAAAACTGGATGTTATCAGGGAGGCCAGGATGGCTATGATTGCTATAACTATGAGCAACTCCAGCAATGTCATTCCTTGTCGCATTCGAGCAAATGCCATGCCTCCCGATAGGCGTGAATTTTCCCCGTCTTCCCATTATAGATTTTGAGTGTGAGTGACCTGATAGCCCCATACGGGATTACCCAGAACTTTTGAGTATCCAATGCACAGCAGATAAAGAAATCAACGTCATGTGGATCGTAACGCTTTTTTGAGGATAACCCATGAGCCAATTGGAATTGGTAGTGTGGGCGAGAATCCTTATATGAATGCTGTTTTTGGGTGGATTTAACCTGAACACGAAGCAGCCTGTCTCCTTTGACCGTTAATAGATCAAAACGAGCAGTGTCAGATAATGGATGAGCTACGCCCCAACCGTGTGCAATAAGTCTCTCTGCTACGAGCAGCTCACCCCGCTGCCCGATGGAACGCATTGATCACCTATTCTCCGTTAACAGCGTTCTCGGTCTTCTTGACTCCGTGGCGTACAAATATGGCTAATAAAGAGGTTATGGCTATATTAATAGCAGCCCCCATCTCTACCTCGCCTGTCATAAAACCAGCAAGTGCGCCTATAATACCTGTAATACCACCCCAAAGGGTCTTTGATTTAAGCATGATTTAGTCTTTGTTTTTGTTGAACCTGATACAGCGCATGATGATGTAAACTAGGGTAGCGAGGGAAACTAGGCATTTAAGGATCAGATCCAAATCGGTCAGAATCGTACCCACTCCCAGAATGCTCGCCGCTCCAACTTTTAGGTCGTCAATTAGTTGCACTGTCAGGCATTTCGATAACCGGGGCATCCTCCTGGCTGTCGTCACCTTGCGCTGGTGGAGCTGTTTCCAGCCCGAAATGTTTCGCTAATATTTGTATAGCTGTATCTCGTTGTCGCCCTGTTGGGCCATCCACCATTGCACGGTCACTGACCTGGGCCAGAATTTGTACCGCCGTTTTTAACTGTTCTGTGTTATCTGCCATGATAATTGCTCCGTTAGCTACTCAATTTTAGGGTAACGATAAATGTCTTCAAGATAGATTATTTACCCACCTTCTTCATAGCAGCCTTGTGAGACTCGCCAAATGTTTTACCCTGTTTCATCATGGTTTTCATAACACTCATGTGTTTTGCTGTGTGATGTTCCGAGTGGCGAGCAAGAGTGTCTTTTTGTCGTTGAGTTAATTCTTTTTTCATTTGCAGTTCCCTTGGCAAGTATCGTCAAAACAATGAGGGTTTTCGCATTTATCCTTCTTCATCAGTGTCACCTTCCTCTTCTGAAGTGTCTTCATCAACAACTGGCTCAGGCTCAGGTATTGGCTCAGGCTCAGGTGTTGGTTCCACAGTGGTATCAACCGTTATCTCTGGAGCCACAAAGTCTGGAACAGGAACATCTTGTTTTTTAGTTGCCTCTATTTGTGCGTCTAAACTGGCAATCCAGCCGTTATCAGCGGCAAATTGTGACACTAGAGCAGATGCACCAGCTTTGAACTCCTCAATTGTAGGTTTGTTTTCCTCGTCGTATTTATATATGCCATCTATGTAGGCAGTGTGTTTTTCATCTTCAGTCGTAGCTGTTAAACCGATCACAACACTGCAAACTGTATCCAGTTCATCGCAGTCGCACATCGGTTCCAATCGGCAGCATCGGTATGTATTAGCCATTTTAATATCCTTTCTTTTTACTGTTGGGTTTTGGTTTTGGTTTTCCTTTTCCTTTTGGCATTATTATTTATCCTTTCTATTTAGCTTGTTGCTTGTGTGTCTACTGGTTCCATTGTAGAAGCCAGCATTTGTGTAAATCTTGCTAATCCTTCGGCCGGAGAATTCTGTGTACATTCCACGTCAATGCTGTAACGAGCTGAGAAGTCTGTTGATCTGATGTTTTCAGAGTGCGATGTGACTGTTCCTGTATGTGAATTGGAATGGCTACCTCCAGCCTCAAAACCTATCCCCCAGAAGTGACCGCTTACAGATGCATGAACTTCAGACTCCGAATGATCCTCTTGTTTATTGTCGTGTGACTCTGTGTTTTGGGAATGACTCTTAACCTCCATATCAAAATGTACCTTAACATCAGATATAGATAGGTTAGGTATAGTTACCATCGTTAGTAACGGCATCTTCACCATTTGTTTTAATGGTTTGGTTTGACCTTTGATTAGCCGTTCGACTTCTACATCAACGGTACGGGTTCTGGTTTTCTTTGGATCTTCTGGATCAGGCTCAAACCCAATCGAGGATACAAAGTCCAATGTTACTCCAGCTAATTTCTTCTGGCCTTTAGCCGCTGACACTAGAGGGTCAATTATGAGTTCCGAAAGCGGGAGCCCTTGGAAATCTTTTAGTTGTTTATCGTCTGCTCCTGGCATAATGATTTATTTATATTGTTGGTATTAGTTTTATTAGGTTATCTCCGATACGAGCCATGCCTTCAGCTTGATCCGTACTGGAAAATTTTATCTTTACGTTAGCCATCTTGGATTTTCTTAATTTACCCAAACAGCCAACTGCTTTGTCTCCGTCATGGTCAAGGTTCACCTGTAGATCAACCTCGCATGATTCTATTTTTAGTGTGTTATGAGGAACCAGTACGAACAATGGAGCTTCTACATCTTTATCATTAAGCCTCATCTTCACTGTCTTAGCTGATCCGTCCTCATTAAAGTACCCTTCCCTTATATTATTTGAGAGAGACTCCTCCACTGATTTTTGAGCCTGTACCACTGCTGAGTACAAGCTATCGAATATGTTCTGTAATTCTCCTGCCATTTTAAAAAATTGTTATCTCGCTTAAATTTCTACATCCCGCTCCTGCCCATATAACTAGGGCCGACATTGCTATGATTAATAACCAGCGTTTCATTAACAGTCCTCCGCTTCAGAAAAGTGTTCCAAAGTTTTAAGATACTCATACGCTTTATCTATTAACACTTCCACCTCTTGATCTTGGGCTTGTATATCATGCCAAAACAATTGGTTCGCATCCCTTGTTTCTTTACTCTCGTAAACTATTGAATTATCCGTTTCGTCAATAGCTTCAATATTAAAGTTTACTGTTTTACTAGCTAATTCCCCTTTTATTTTTTCATAGTGAGAATTTATTTCTACTACTCTGTAATAAAGAGTTTTCTCGCTTCCGTTTTCAGCTATGTATTTATTTCTTAATGCCATTATGATCCAAACCTAACGTAAAGTGTTTGAGAACCTGACAAGCCGCTTGTTGAGTTCTGGCCGTTGCCCCCATTGTAAGCGATCCTGATTGTGTCATTGTTGTGTATTGTAATGTCAGGAGATTTTAACCATATGAAATCCCCAGCAGCAGTTGGGCTGCTTGTCTCTGCGTATAGATATTCTATATTTGATCCAGTTTGGGAAATGTTTCCGCTTGCAGATAATATAGACCCACCACCACCGCTATGATCTGTTGGTTGATATATCCCTCCGTCAGCACCTACATAATCCGTTGCTGTGGAATGCCCAACACCCCATGTTCTTCCTGTTCCCCCAGCCCCAACCGCAGTATATGAGTAATCCCAAGGATCGTTATTCTGGTTTGTGATTTGAGTAGTTGTCGTTTCCCAATGCTTGTATCCATAATCATCATCGCTTTGATCGTTACCTCCAGCCCCGCCTCTCCCGAAATTCCAATCATAACCATTTGAGAATGTTGAATCTCCTCTATATGAAGTTAGATTTTCCTGAAGAACCTGAATAGCTGCTATATGGAAATCAGAAAAATATGTAGTACCCGCTGTCGCATTTAAACCAATATAAAGATTCCCCGATGAAGATACACCGCTATTGGTTACGTTTATTTTCATAGATAAAACTTTCCAGTTATCTGTAATATCTCCAGTGCTTGATGGGTAAACAGGTGTCCATGTTGGAGAATAATTACTTGAATGGATGTCAATGTTAGTCGCGGCTGGATCACCTCCTGTTGCAATAACCCAACCTTCTTTCGTTTCCTTGTAAAGTGTTCCTCCTCTCTCAACTAAAATCAGGTCTGAGTTGTTAGCACTACTCCAATTTGAATAAGTGCATTTATAAAGTGTATTGTTACGCTCCACTAACAGTAGGTCAGACGATTCAATGTTCGCCCTGCCACTAAAAGTTTGCTTGTAGAGAGTGTTCCCTCGCTCAACTAATATTAAATCTGAACTTTGTAATCCCATTATGGCAATGCACTTAGTGTTGAAATGTTTGGTAAGTCTTCCCAATCTAAACCGTTCCAGCTACCGCCAACTGTTATATTGCCCGTAATAGATAGATGCCCATCCTCATCTAACGTCATGCGGTCATAACCAGTTCCGCCTTTGGTTGTGCTAAAAATTAAATCTGCATCACCATCACCAGCAAATTGTGTGCGAATCGTTCCTTCAGCAGCAGCAGAACTACTATTGATTTTCATTTGGATGGCACAGAAACGACCAGTGTTAATTGAACCACTGTCGCTGTTACGCAGCACTAAAATAGAGTCAGACTGATCGTTTAAATTAAATGAAGTATCTGCACTTGGGAAAGCAACCTCCAAGCCCTCAGTGAACGGTGCAGATGTCCCAATTCCTACCTGACCTCCAGTAAACCAAGAGGAACCATCAGTATGAATCTGAACTTTTTGTGTTCCTCCATCCTTGTAAGCACGGATTAAACAGTCGTTACCAGATTGACGAACATTGAACATCGCATCGCCAGCGGAATCCTTCATGCTCAGTACATTCGTTCCATCACCAGTGCTTTTAATTAAGAAAGCATCAGATGCATCGGCGGCAACATTAACGCCTAAATTAGTTAAATGAGTTCTACCCTCAACCTTTAAGCCTAAATCTCCTGAGTCAGCATTTGTAATGTGTAACGGATAGCTTCCAGTATTGCCTTCTATCGTACACGCACCACTAGCACCTACTGAGAACCGAGTATTACC
>MDSW01120559.1_pt1 | contig 15055 bp, 21 predicted proteins | sample 811171 | NCBI WGS metagenome assembly MDSW01 (sample SAMN05326641, study PRJNA326480) | marine metagenome | isolation source: seawater | place: Atlantic Ocean: North West | collected 2012 | reverse complement strand
GTTGTTTTCTATTTGCCCTAATTTGATTCGACAATTTAGTAATCATATTCTTTGCAACATTCGTATTTGTTTGTTGGTTTATTATATTTTTAACATTTTGACTTTTCTTATTCAAAAATGGGTTATTTGCTGCGAATTTCTCGAGGGTTTTGATTTGTTCTTGACGCGCCTTTTTACGTTCATCTTCAACTCGTTTATTGTTTGCCGCTTTTAATTCACTCAACTTTTTATTCGCATTATTAACGTTTGCATACATACGCTTTCCTTCTCCACCAAACATCGTTTTATGACGCTTACCCGATTCAAAGTTAGATATAACGGCATTTTTCTTTGCATTACCAACTCCCCACTTTTGTCTCAAATTCGCCGCACCAGCTTGTCTTTTTGCCTTATTTTCTGCATTTTTTCTTTCTTTTTCTTTTTGTTCTTGTAAATTTTTATTGTTTTTATTATTCGGTTTAACATTTGGTACAACGTTTGGTGGTTTATTTGGTACGTTTGGTGGTTTATTTGGTACGTTTGGTGGTTTATTTGGTACAACGTTTGGTTGTGGTTGTGGCTGTGGCTGGTTTTTAATGTTTTTATTGTTTTTATTGGTGTTGTTGTTGTTTTTATTGGTGTTGTTGTTTTTATTGGTATTATTATTATTAGAATTGGAATTGTTATTTGGTCTCTTTTTTATAGGAGATGGATTCTCACCAATTGAATTGTTATTACTGTTATTATTATTGCTAGTTATCGGTTCTACAATTTCACCACCATGTACTCGAACTTTCGCTAATTTTTCTAATTTGTTCTTCTTATTCTCATTACTTATATTTGAAGAAAGTATATTTTTAACATTTTGACGAGTTAAATTTAATCCTAAAGTATTTTTTGCATAAAACGCTAAATTTTGTTTATTATTACCATTACCACTTTCAATCGTCACATTTAGTGTATTATTTTTATTTGAATTTTTAATATTATTCGTTTTAACATTTGATACGTTTGGTTTTGGCTGTGGCTGTGGTTGCGGCTTTACATTACCTTGTTGAACAGTAGGTTCTTGTTGTACAGTTGGTTGTGGATTATTAGTCGAACCAGTCGAACCTTCACTATTAGATCCACCACTCTTTGTATTTACTGTTCCAGTTACTTGAGTCTTAGCACCTTTTCTAAAATTCGTAGGTGACGCAAAATGTACCTTTCTTTCCTTACCAAGGGTTTTGTTGTGTGTTTCGCGTCTATGATCTTTTAGCCAATTCTTAAAACTATTATTCGACATATTAAACAGACCTCTATTCCATAACGTCTTCTTAATCTGTTCATCTGTCTGTTGAAAGAATAACCGTTTTTTAGCCAAACGTGCAATTTCCGCATTTTTATTATTTATCTTTGGTCTTCCAAACAGGAATTCAGATAAACGATCTCCCCCTTTCTTTGCAGAATTCACTCGATTCAGGGCTTCTTTAGCCTTGTATGGATCCACGGGGTCCTTCTTTAAAAACCCACCTGGTGTTCTCCCAAACGTAATTTTACGTTTATTATTGTTATTATTGTTATTCTTGTTATTCTTAACAGATATAGAAGAATTGTTCTTATTATTCTTATTACTATTCACGATGTTAGTCCTGTTAGAATTATTACCTCTATTATTTACTCTAGTATTAGTACTACGGTTATTCCTATTCGGCATGTTACCATTATTTGTAGTATTCCTGATCGAATTATTCGTTTTTATGATGGTATTGTTGGGTATTACCGCATTCGTATTATCAGGTAATGAGGACTGAATAATTTTCGTTCTTTGAACTGAACGAAGTTTAATGGGTTCGTGTATATTTAACGAACGAAGACGCCTACCTATAATACCTTTTAAATCAGATTTAGTAAGGTTTTTATCGGCGTGTCTGGAAACACCTACCTTCTTAGCAATGCGTCGTAAAGTAGTAGCCTTTACATCCGAACTAAAAAGTTTTTGGAAATCGTTCTGTGTTAATGGTGACTTCCTATCTAATAAATATGATCTATCTTTACTCAAAACTAATGGAGGAAACGGTAATTTACCGTCCTGGATAGATGAGTATACATCACATATTTGATCTCGTGTTAATTTCAAATCTCCACCCGTATTTTTCTTAATGAGTGTCTTGAGATTTCTTATATCTATTCCTGGATCGCACGCGTCCATATTGTTATAAACCAACAAAAAAGTTTATAACAATATTTATTATTTACTTTCAAGTCCCTTCAAATATAATTTCATCTTTTCTTCATAAGACATGTTAAAATTAAACACATCGACTTGACCTATATCTATATCAACCACTTTACTATTTTTCAACTCACACTTCTGTCGATTATTTAACGTAGAAGAAATCAAGGCCTCTGCAAACTGTTTAGGACTTTTTATATCCTCTATAAATTCAGTTTCCATTTTCATACGAATACAAAGTACCTTGTCTGGTCTCTTATCGAGAAATGGTGTAGTTGGTAATGTTTCAAGAGTACCTCCATCCACATATACCATACCATCGTACCTATACGACGAAAATATAAAAGGTATAGCTATGCTCATACAAAGCGCATCTATAACTTTCATATCTGGGTGTGTATCTTTAGAAAAATATACGGTTTTAGATGTATTAACACAAAATGCAGATATGTATATCTTCTTCTCTATATCCAAAAACGTTAAATCCGATTCAAATAATTCTACAAATTTCTCGCGTATAGGTTTCAAATCAACTAGCCCATACTTATTCATAAAACACTTCAAATTAAGTTTAACCAATTTATTACCTTCGAGATCCGCCAATTTTTGCACTATCTGATCTATATCAAATCCAAGTGCTAAAAATAAAATTAATATAGCACCCGCTGATGCACCCGAATACTCTTTTATATTAACTAGAGATGGTTCTATTGTTTTTAAATAGCCTAACATGGAAAAACCACCCATAGCGCCTGGACCAATAACAAGATATTCCATCTCATCGGTATCACTTAATAATATTGAGGAAATTGCTTTCTTAAAAGAGCGAACACGACCGCAAATACCACTGCGTGAATAATTGCCGCGTTTAAGCTCGTTTGTCCCGATGTCCAGACACCCTTTGTTCCTGGTGGAATAGTCAAAAGAATACCTGGGCTGAGAAGAATGAAGAGTACAGTCGTAACAATGAGATCGTTCTTCGTAAGAACGAGACCAATAGCTTTCGACACGAGAGAGAAGGCTAGAAAAAATACGAGTGCGTGAAACAAAACGGCGGTTCTTCCTGTGAGACCATCCTTGAAAGAAATTTTGGACCCATCTGTTCTGAGAAGAATGCCTGGACTGAGCGCTAAAAAAAGAGATGTTGGTATAGTTATTTTTTTCGATGTAATATCTGGTAACATGTTTCTATATATATTCATTACATAATTATCTATTCTTTTGAATTATTATAACAAAACTCGACAAATTCATTGTAATTTGCATAATTTAATATGCGATGTGACATAGCCGCATCGTATAGATACTGTTGTAGTATCCCCCACATATAACGAAGATCGTCTTGGTTTTGCATTTCCCAATCGTTTATATGAAGAGGTTCGTCTTGGTTATATTCGTCTTCAATATCACTATTTTCAGCTTCATTGCCATTCATAGCCTCATAGACGTACTGATTCCAAACCATTTTTATTTATTCTTGTTTTTTATCTTTTATACCCGTAAGAGAAAGTGAAGTAGATTCTTTTGTTGGTAAGTTTTCGAGTATAACCTTTAAGCAACTTTCTGCCTGAGCTTCGTTTCCGTTAAAATAAGTTGTAAGACCATCCTTGACTGAGGCTTTATTTAAACCTTGTTTTCTGGAACTTCTCCTTACCGAAATTTTACCCTTTTTAAGATTAACTACATCGAGTCCATTATCTAGCATAAGTTTCTTAACTTGTAATTTAAGAGCTTTTTCGGCCTGGCGTAAAACCTTTATATCTTCGTTGGCTTCTGTAATTTGCTTGTTAAGTTCAACCAATTTAGAGACGCTGTTAGAAAGTTCGTCTGAAGGAGCTTGAGACATGTTTATTAAATTATATCTAGATTCTTTAAATTATTTTTTAACACAATGGTCTGCGCATAGTATCTGGTGCAATAGTCGAGTTATTCCACACAAATGGCTCCTTACTATTTGGTGGATCGGCACGGACTTGTTGATTAGCATTTCTTAAAGCACCGCCGACCGTTTCTGGAAAACCAATTTGGGCACGTGGTTCGAGAAAGTTTTGTCCTTCAAGAACGTCTTCTGGAGCAAATTCACCGAAATCTTCTTGGGACGCAACCTCGCGTGGGAGAAGTGACGAAGCGAGACCTGTACCCGCTTTCATTTGGCACGCAGGCGCTTCCGCAGCCTCCGCAGATGGACCTGGAGCCGCACCAGTTGGTGCAAAAACGCCTTCCTGAACAGAATAATTTGATGTGGTATTGAACATGAGGTAGATTACCGCCGCGATCGCGAGGGCAATGAGGACCTGTCTAGGGGAAACTTTTCTCATCTTCATTGTATCTTTATATATACTAAATAAATTTTTTTATTTGGAAATCTCATCCTCAAACATGCATTCGTCTGGGTATGTTTCTACAACTTCTTCTGGTTCCGGAATTTTTTCTTCTTCGTGAATTTTCATCTGAACAATATTCCAAGATGGTCCAAAGTGCGATCTTGCAAACCATAATCCTGAAAATTCAATAAAAACGGAACACTTCACACCTGGAGAAACGTTATCGAAATCAAATTGTTCTCTCTTAGAATCAAAAACTCTAGTCGCTTCAATTCTTTCTGCTGTAATAACATCGTCTTTTATGTATGCCTTTGCAATCGTCTTTTCAGACACTTCTTTACCAAACCATTCTTGACTATTCTGAAGCGCCGACTGAACATTTTCTGCGTGAACAGCTTCAACTTTGGCCTGATTATCATCTCCTGAAATATCAAAAGATATCTCACCTGTATTCTTATCGATATCCAAAATATCAACACCGATTAACTGAATGAAGCACTTTTTCTTGTCTTCTGTAAAAACCTTAACATGTCGCATACCATCGTCTGCTTTTGCTGGAGTATCGTATATCATTTTTATATACTACAATGGTTTCATTTCTTTAAACCAATAAATGGTATCATTGCTGATTTTTCGAGTACTGGTTTAGGAACCCACTGATCTCGAATTGGTTTGAAACCGTATAGGGTTTCTGTCATATTTACATTATTTATTTTTGAAGGTAAAGGTCTTGGTTTAGATGGTCTAAAATTCATTTCGTTACGTATATACGATTGATTTGGATTTGGTTTCCAGGCCATTTTTTCAAGGTTGAATATTTGATTCGACTGTGTTCGTATATAATTTGGTGGTGTTCTCATATTTACATGATTAGCTTTTAAACCGTAAAATATGTCTTTACTAAGTTTTGGTTTAGATGGTGTAGTTGTAGATAAACGGTACTTTTTAGGATTAACTTTCGAGGCTTTTTTAATTAAACCCGGACCGACCTTTGTATAAGTTCGGAATTTATGTGCAGGTTTTCCATATTTTATACCGACCTTCTTTGCAATAGTATCTATAGAATCCGTACTTAAAAGTTTCTTTTTCGTCATTAATCTACCCAATGCAAGCATGCGTTTGCGATCCTTTTCCTTTTTACCTGGTCTGAGACCCATCTTTTGCATGGTGTATATGTCTTCGATAAGATAATGCTTTGTCGGTATGCTTAGATATTTATACCTTTTTAAATAAGAAACGTTCTTATTTTGATTTGGAAATGTCATGTTAGTACCACCACTAAAATTTGCCTTTGCAACGTTATAACCAAGTTGGTTTGGACGCATGAACGCAATATCGAGGATACCACCAAAATTTTTATCTTCAAGCTGACCAGTTTTCGCATTAACCAAACGAAACTTCATATCTAACGTAAATAATTCAACATCAATAAGTACATTTGAATTACCCTTAACATTTTTACGTTTAGGCATTAATGAATACCTTCGTGTAACATGATACCCCTTAGACCCTTTACCAGTCGCAGATGCTAAACCAATATACCTTGCAATTCTATACCCCCAATTTGTTCTATATACAGCATTAGCATTATTACTATAATTAAATTTGTCTTCGTTAAAATATTGTTCTGTTTCTGTAATAACTCTATTTATAATTTTATAATTATCACGTTGTGCTATTTCACCCAATTTATTCCAAAGTAAAAGTTTAACAGCTTGTAATTTACCAAAATACTTATTATCAGGTTTCATTTTAGGTACAAACTTTGTATCAATATCCGATGTTATTACTCTATCATTTCCAGTTAAATAAAAATTCACAGCTTCACCACCACTGATAATCAAATCACCCATTGGTTTCAAAAACTTCGTTAAATCGTCTATTATATCATACATAAGTGGGCGTATTGATTCTGTGACGAGTACCTTAGCAGCTTCATCAAACGTTTCGTTTGGGTAAAGTCTTTGTACGCGAGCTCTAAACTTTTTTATATTTTCTTTACTATACTCTGAAATGTATTTATATAGGGCTTTATCACCAAAACACACTTTCTTCTTTACCCAGTCCTCGATAGTTTTATCAGTAAATTCATTAAATAAATAAAAGAAATTTTTAGGTAAATTCTTTACCTTCTTTACTGGTAAATTTCTACCAGGTGTTAAAGGTTTAGATTTTGATTTAGTAACCATTATTATATTGCGTATATAATAATATGGATTGTCAGAAGGACGAACATAAATGCGATGAAATTTGGGGTGAATGTAGATGTTATGCTGACTCACAAAACTATTACTATTTAGAAGATCAAGTATGTGGAATTAGAAGAAACGGGTACATCGTTCCCTGTAAAGCCGGTTGTTGTGCAGGTGGATGCCCTGGACAGTGTAAAGGAGTAAAACCAAGACAACCATACGCGTTTGGTTACCTTTACCCATTTGAAATAAAAGGTATTTTCACAACGTCTATATCCTGTACTCTTGCATTAATTGGTTTGAGTACTTATTTACTACATTGGAAAAGGACTTAAAGATAGACCTCATATTCTATATATAAAAATGTCCATTGAAACTGTTCTCGAAGAAATTGCTGCACTCCGCTCAGATGTCAAGTCCCTTTCTAAAATTGTTAGAAAAATTAAGGCAAAACAAGACGACCCAACTGGTGAAAAGGCAGCTTCTCGTGCGATGAATAATGGTTTCAACAGAAAACAAGCTATCTCCGAAAAACTCAGAGCATTTCTTGATCTTCCACAAGGAGAACTTGTTTCCAGAAGTACCGTAACGAAGGCTATTAACAAGTATGTTACCGATAATGGTCTTAAAAACCCAGATAACGGTCGTATTTTGATTCTCGACGATAAGCTCAGAAATCTTCTTGAGCCACCGCCAGATGTTGAAATTACGTTCTTGAATTTACAAAGGTATTTAAGCCCGCATTATACCAAAGTTGAATAAATTACCTACCTAAGTAAAAAATAACTTAAAAAATATTTACATAATATAATAAACAACAATGATTATCGATAGAAAATCTATCGAAAACCTTGTTGGTACAAAAATATCAAATATAGATTTGTACCAAAAAGCATTTAGACATAAATCAGTTTTAAAAGAAAATGAAAATGTAGATGGTTCTTTCGAAACACTCGAATTTATAGGTGACTCTGTTTTAGGATTTGTTATTACAAAATTTCTATTTGATAGATACGAAAACAAACAGGAAGGATTTCTTACAAAAGCTCGAACAAAACTTGTTCGGGGAGAAACACTTGCAAATATTGCTACAAAACTCGAACTTTATAAATGGGTTCAAATGGATGAGAAAGGTATGCGTAATGAATGGAATAAAAATCCAAAAATACTCGAAGACGTATTCGAATCACTCGTCGGTGCAATATATATAGATCTCGGATTACTTCATGCAAAGCAATTCATACTTAACATATACAATAACCCAAATTTCGTTAATATGAATTGTATAATGATAGACGATAACTTTAAAGATCATCTCATGCGTTATTGTCAAACAAACAATCTCAACCTACCCGAGTATAGAGTTGCATCTCACGAAAATGGAATATTTTACATTGACGTTTATGTCGATAATGTATTCCTAGGAAGAGGATGGGCCAAGAATAAGAAACAAGCTGAGCAGTTTGCCGCAAGAAGTTTCTTCTATCCACCTCATTTAAACAGTACTTAAACAATAAAAACTCTATATGATCATAAAATGTATAAAATGTTAAAACCCTGTCTGTATATTGCTGGTGGTATAGTTGGTATTATCACTGGTATAAAGCTACTTTTTTTATGGGATAGAAGTAGTTATTCACCACCTAACTCTCCCACACGTGACAAAGTAAAAGATGACGATGAATATGATATAAATTCTTCTTCGTCCGAGGAGATTGTAATTGTTGAAAGAGATTTATCGTCTCGAAGTGGTCATACCATAAAATCAAAATTTGAACATAAAGTTATGAAATTGTCACATATGAAAAAGCAGGATCTTATTGATGAATGTATTCGTAGAAATATTGCATGCGTTGGTACTGTACGTGTTTTGCGCGAAAGATTACGTATTGCGCGCGAAGAGGAACGAGCTTAAAAGTTATAAAAGTGATTAATTTAACATGCATCCGAATGTTAAAAAATGGTTAGAATTCGAATACGCACCACAGAAGTCACAGGAATGGCTCGATCTTAGAAAGGGAATGCTTACAGCAAGTGATGCAGCATCAGCTATAGGAGTAAATAAATATGAAACACCAAACCAACTTTTACTCAGAAAGTGTGGTAAAGGTCCAGTATTCACAGGTAACGAAGCAACACGACACGGTGAAAAATACGAAGATGAAGCACGCATACTTTATGAACAACGTCATAACGAAGTTGTTCATGAACTAGGCTTATGCCCCCACCCTAAATACCCATTTTTAGGTGGTAGCCCCGATGGTGTAAGTGAATCCGGAAAACTTGTAGAAATAAAGTGTCCCATGATGCGTGAAATTAAACCAGAAGTACCAGAACACTACATGCCACAACTTCAATTATGTATGGATATATTAGAACTCGAAGAAGCTGATTTCATTCAATATAAACCAGGTGATTTTAATTGGCCCAAACCCGAAGAATTTGTCGTCGTTAACGTAAAACGTGATAGATCGTGGTTTGAAAAGTACCTACCCGTAATGGATGAATTTTGGAAAAAGGTACTATACCACAGGGAACATGGTATAGAAGAACCCAAGCCAAGGAAACCAAGGAAAAAGAAAGAACTTATCAGACCAGAGTGTCCTATACAAACAGATGAAGATGAAGATTATTATGATGACTAATAATAAACAATGTTAAACAAGTCTGCATTTGCTAGTACAGTTTCCATTACGATCGCAATTACATTATTATATGGATACATATACAGTCAAACAACAAGCGACGATTTCGATTTCAAGGATCCACTTGACCCATACTACTTTTCCCTCATGACCATGAGCACAGTTGGTTACGGAGACTTCTCACCAAAATCCCAACGCGCAAAACTTCTCGTCATGTCACAACAAACCATTATATTGGCTGAAATAACAGCCATGGTAAGTAAAATCCTTTCCGCTAAATTTTAAATACTACATCTTTTAAACCATTTCCATGTTCAAATTTAAAAGAATTTGAAGATGAAAAAAATGTCAGGGTATTATAAATGGAAAAAACATTTGGTTCAAGAGCTGAAGTATGGCACGGCGTTGCCCTTAAAACTACAGGTGGTCTCGAAAAGAAAGATCTCACTCAAGATAAATACGGTAAAATCGTGAGTAAGGCTGCACGTAAAGCGGCACTTGCGAGATTAAAAGATGAAGGTAAAAAACATTTAGTTAAAGTGTTTAAACCAAAAAAGACAGGTTTCAAACTCCAGCCCAAAGAAGGTACAAAAACCTATGAAAAGAAAATTAAGAAAATGTTGTAATATACTAAATAATGACACTTACTAAGTGGAATGAATCCGTTCGCATAGCTAAAGTTAAACTAGGTTTAGACCCCAATTCCTATACTGTTATAAGAGGCAAACTTCTCAAGGAAGCCCAAGCCATTTATCAAATACTTATTCTAAATCAAAAAGCTACAAAATAAACTGAAATCCCTTAAGTCTCTGTGGTTCATACACAACCAGCGAGTTAAGCTTCCAACTTATCCCAAACTTTTTATTCAAAAAATACACACTATTCATTTCAGCAATAGCCGTTCCCGAATTTCTCGAATACAGACCATTCTTAATATCATCGTTTAAAGGTTTCTTTTCCTCATCGTAAACGTGGGGTTTTACCTTATCATCCATAGTTGAATCAACCTTAACACGAAACTTAGGTTCTCTATCAGGTGATTCCTTAATATTTGAATAAAACATGGGTTTGAGTTCCTCAACACTCATCGTTTTACCAAAAATTTCTTGACTTTGTTCCGAAACGGCCATGATTATCTTATATTCTAGTTCGCGGATAGATTTATAAAACTTTTGAACAAAGTTCCCGTCTTCGTCCCACCCTTTCATAGCAAAATCAATATTATATTTTGTCGGTCCCACTTCAGGTGTAAAACCAGATATACCAAAAGGCATATACATACGCGGAAAAATAATTTTCATTACTTTATCGTCCGTCGTACAAAGTGATATCTTTCGACCATCGTAGTTGGCAATTTTCAACGTATCTTTAGCATTTATAAACTTTGCCATTTTATAGCGAACTTTATAAATGTATATACTTTATAAACTTTAAGCATTTAAAAAAAATTACTTTTATTTTCAATACCTATTCACATGGGCACGTTCTCTTTGGGCTTGTAATTTTTGATTTAAATCATTAGTTATTGCTGTAGCGTTTGTATTTCGTAATTCTATAATTTCCTTGAATGTCCGTGTATGATTAGGAAAAAAACAAGTTTTTGAACTTCTTGGATTTGACGGGTTAGGGCATATATTACCCCTACTTTTATTTACGTACTCCGTATCTAACCATTCTATTATACGCGACTCATCGACGTCACCGGTTTCGTCCTTATAACGTTTCCATGCTCGATTGTTTTTAAGATCAAAATTATAACTTCTACTATGACCCGGTAAATAGTAAAATATTTTTGGTTTCTTTAACAAGTCAATTTTTTGTTGTTGAAACCTACGTTTAAATCTATCGGGGTGATCATTTTTATCATACGTACCACCAAAATTCTTATGCCTCCAAGCTAAATTATATTTTACATATTCTTCGTCTGTTAATTCATTTACACTTTTCTCTCCTTTAGAATTCATAGGTGGTCGAGGCAACGTCCCAGGTTTTGGTCCTTTAGGTGGTGGAGGTGGTACTGAGATATTATCAAGTGCTTTTAATCTACTTTTCAATTCAGCATTAGATGGAGTAGATGAAAGAGGTGAAAGAGGAAGTGGTTTAGGTGGAGTAGGAAGACTATCAAATCGGTTTAACCTACTTCTCAATACACCATTAAACGAAGTAGGCTTAACAACTGGGGTTGGAGGTGGTGGAGGTGGAGTAGATGAAACAGGTTTTTCTGAAGGAGAACCTATAATAAGTTTTTTCTTACCACCATCATCTTTCCAAATTTTATCCAATTCAGCTTGTGTGCACGTAATTTTAGAATATGTAGATGCCCACGTTCCCCAAGCACCAAGTTCTTTCTGACCAACATTTTCAGCATCTGAACATACCCGACCACACCCCGGAACGTCTTGATGAACCGCACCATCATGACCACACCAATCATCTGATAAATCTATCTGGTGAGGTATCGCTGTAAGCGTAAGAGGTTGTGAAGGGGGTGGAGGTGGTGGAAGCGAGGGTTCTGTTGAAACTGATAATTCTTCCGAATCGTCCGATGAAACTGATAATTCTCCAGAACCAGTTTGTTTAAACACTAATGGTTTATTTTTAGCACTTTTAATAGGTTTTTTTGTAACTTGAGACGATACAGATGCGGTTGAAGGCACAGATGCAGATTCCCCAGAATCGGATTCTACTTCAGATTCTACTTCAGATTCTACTTCAGATTCTACTTCAGATTCTTCATCGGGTTCTTCATCAGATTCTTCATCGGGTTCCAAAGATCGTTTTTCGCCTGATCTCATAGTTAAAAATATAACTGATACAATCGATATAACCAAACAAACAGCTATACCAATCATCATTGGAGTTTTACTAGAAGTATTTTTAGTTACATTCATACTTACTTATATATTACTAATTTTTTTTATCTTAATCAAATGTAAATTCTTGAACATCAATTAAACTCGCATTAACTTTATCAGATGATAATGTTTCTTTTGATTTCTTAACTAAATTACCATAATTATCCAATAACTTAACATACGAACCCGCCCATCTATCTTTACAACAATCTTTTCTATTTTTTACTACAACTTTTTCTATTACTGAGTAATCTTTTCCCAAATCGATTTTAAAATAATTTGTTTTTGCATCGTTTGTATGTCCAAAATTATGTGTATTCGTACTTCCGTCAAATAATTGTTCTGGTGGAAAACTCCTCATATCGTCATAAAATCCAGATCCCGACTCAACCGCCTCATTACCGAAACCTTTCACAATATTTACACCTCCTGAATATACTTCAATCTCACGTATATTCAAGGGCCTTGTCCAATCAGATTCTTCGTATCCAAACCATACGTATCGCATAGCAACCTTGGATGGTGGAGGTGGAGGAGGTGGAGGAGGTATTAATTCTTCTTCATCGGATTCTACGTCGGATTCTTCATCGAATTCTTCATCGGATTCTTCCTCGGATTCTACATCAATTTCTTCATTGGATTCTTTACTGGATTCTTCGGGGATTGGTTCCGTGGAAGGTTCCATTGGTTTTTCTTCATCCATCCGCACCGCGAAAAATAACATAATTATCGATATAACCAAACAACAAACAACTATACCAATTATCATTGGATTTGTACTAGAGTTATTTTTAACAGCCTGATTCATGCTTATATATTAACAAACTATTTTTTATCTGTTTTTATAGATGGATCACCCGGTTTTCTTTTTACCCATTGATCATAATACTGACAAGTATCTCCAATCCAACCTGCATTTTCGTGTTCCTGTACTAAACCTGTACATGTCCAACTTTTCTTCTTACCTTCAATAGCACACGAATGCTTACCATGGTCATTAGCAACACACTCTTTGAAATCTTTACATTTAGACGCATGGTCTTTACATGTCTTACCTTTACGCTTCTTATAATAATCCTTATTATCCGATGATTGATCACCAACTATTAAAAATCTCTGAGGAGTTCCCAATCTACTAAGGTAATCAGTTTTTTGCCATAATTCATCTATCTTAGCAGCTGGACAATTAATATCAAGTTTATCTGGATATTCTGACCAGTAACCCCAGGAATCAGTATCTTGCCTACCTACCATATACGGGGTTGAACATATCTTACCACACCCCGGAACATCTTGTAATACATAACCACCGTCTTTAGCATTACATACCCAACTAAATCTACCTTTATCTAAACCCGTTTGGTAAGGTATTTTAAATGTAGTACTTTTCTTATTAGCGATATCGTACGTATAAGTCACGTTTTCTCGCTTACTTCTACCTCTGTTTTGTTTTTCATGTATCTTTGTCACACCATCTTCTTTTATTTTCCAACCAGGTGCATGATGTCTAAATCTATACGTTATCTCAAACTTTTTTATCTTCGTAAGAGATTCAATAATAAAAATAGATTTACCCTCTTCAGCTTTAAACCTTTCGTCTGGACTATCTAAAAGCCAATTCAGAATAGGAGCAGCACTCGCACAAGTCTTCGTCTTATCATCTTCCCTTCTAGCTTCGTTTTGTCTTTGTGGAAACGTTTTAAAACGAATACACTGAGGACTTGTAAGATCTTTAACAGAACATTCAGTAAACGATTTTTGACTTAAGTTTAACTCTTTACCATCGTGTTTAATTCTGTTAATTGAAATCCAATTACGATCATAAAACCCCCCACTGTGACCAGTTCCCTGTGGAACTTTGGTGAGTATAAATTCATACGAATAAATTTTTACTGGTGGTGGAGGTGGCGGTGGAGCTTTCCACTTATCAGGTCTTTTTGAAGTATCACTTTTTAATATCAATATAGCTGCAGTTATTACTACAACTGCAACCATAGAAATTGAAATTATTATAGCAAACTTTTTCTTCATACTATATTAAAAGTACATTTTTATTTATCGTTCTATATACCATAAATAAAAATCTTTTAGATTACTTTTTGGGTGTTTTTTTTGGAGTACCTTGTTTTTTGGTACTTTTAGGTTTTGTTATTTTAGAAGTTGCAGTTGATTTTGTGTTACTGTTACTGTTATATCCCATCTTTTTCCCTTGACTTTTAGAAGTTGAAATTGATTTTTTGCTACTGTTACTGTTAAATCCCAACAAAATGTTCATTTCTTTCAATTGACGATTTACATTGCTTGGAGTGAAGTGTTTATTTATATTTTTAAAAAAACCGGGTCTAAAGTAGGCTCCAAAGTTTTTGACTTTTATATTTTTAGAAGATGTGGTTGTTGTCATTTATATAGATTTATAATTTAATTTGAATTTGAATTTGAATTTGAATTTGAATTTCTACCTATCATTCTTTTTTGATTTCTTATAAATCTGAGTATGTCATTTCTAATTTCTTTATAAAATTCCTGTTGTTCTTCTATTTGATTTAACATATTCTGTGCATTGTTATATCTTTTCTTTCGTTCTTGTGGTGTCATTTTATTGAAACCGGTGTGATTTACGCGTATAGATCGGTGTAAATCTTTCAATGTTTTTAGCATTTTATTTATTGCACCTAAATTTTTCTCCGCTTTAGATAATAAGTTGTTTTGTTGTTTTGTGGTAAGAGGGTAATTCACAGTTTTATTTGAATTCGAATTTGAACCTATCCTTATTTGTGATAAACGACGCTTTATATTTTCATGTTTTCGTTTCGACATTTATATACCCTGATATTTTATGCTG
>MDSW01198024.1_pt1 | contig 15056 bp, 8 predicted proteins | sample 811171 | NCBI WGS metagenome assembly MDSW01 (sample SAMN05326641, study PRJNA326480) | marine metagenome | isolation source: seawater | place: Atlantic Ocean: North West | collected 2012 | reverse complement strand
CCCCCTCCTTCTCCCGGTCCCACCCCCACCCCGCTCCCGTCGCGTCGCGGTCTCCTCCCGTCCGCCGGCGCGCGCGCTCGCTCGCGCCCGATCACTCCTTCGCCGCCGCCTTGGCGCGCGCCTCGATGGCGACGTCCACGTCGTCCTTGTTCTGCACGGAGAACATGGTGTACGCGTACGTGCTCCCCGCGAGCGCCACGAGCGTCGACGCGATGAGGACGTTGCCGCGCGCGCGCCCGCGCGCCCAGTGGCCCTGCGGGAGGTGGTCCAGCCCCATGGATGCGCGAACGGGGCCGTGCGCGCGCGACCGAGAGTGCGCGCGAGCGGGAGAAGGCGAGCGACCGAACACGTCGACGCGGTGTGTCAGTGCGGGCGCTCAGAGACGCGAGGTTCAAGTCAGATGATTCGGTGTTCATCAAGTTCGCCGGCACATCAAACGCGGGCACTGAGACGTCGAGAAACGAGTGTCATCAGCAGTGCTGTGCCAGTCACAATTCGCTGCCCGTCGCGAGCTGGGCGCCTCGCCGCGCGCTACTCACACCTATCCTATCGACTAAAGCCTAGATCTATACGTCGCGGTCGATCACCTCCGCGCTCGACCGCCTCGTCCTTCACCCTCGGCGCGATCGGAGTACTAGCATCATGACGTCAGCTCAGCCCGGAGGCTCCTATGAAGACCGTCGTGAAACTCATGGTTGTTCTCGTCACCTCGCGCCCCCCGATCACCCGCGGGTCTACCCTCTCATCTGCGCGCGCGTCGAAAACGAACGGGTCAGTCGACGACCGAACGACGAGGCGAACGGCGCGCGACGGGACGGGGCGCGAAGCGCCCGGAGATCCGCCGCCGCCGCCGCCGCCGCCGGGAAGAAAAGAAGGGCGAGAAAATCAAAAAATCCCAACGTCGTCCATCTCGCGTTCGCGCCCGCCGCCGCTTCGAAGCCTCAGACCGCGGACCTCGCCCGCATGTTTCGTGCCAAGCGAGGACACGAGTGTCCGTACGCGCGCCGCGGGGATAGGTTCACCCGCGAGATCGCGGCTTCCCCAGGCGCGCGCCGCGTTCACACCCGATGAAAAGTCGCATCCTAGGCTCCCGAAAAAGCGCCGACCGCGCGCGAAAAGTGTCCGGGGGACGTGAAGAAAAAACCGGCGCCGGGTCAAACGCCCGCGAGAGCGCTCGCCTCGCGCGCGCCGCGACGGGACCGCCCTCTCGTCGTGCTCGGTGGAAGAAGAAGTCGTTTTGTGGATTGGTATGCGCACAGGCTCAGCCTACTCACAAACAGCCTCGAGTGTTGTCGTCCTCGCACGAAGAGGCGCCGAGACCCGAACGCCGCGGGCGGACCGAGGAGAGGTTTCCGCGCGAACGAAAAAAAAAAACAAAAAAAATTCTCGAGTCGCGTTTCGGCGCCGTTTCCAAGCCGCGCCGCACCGGGGCTCGGGTAGTAAGCCCGCGCCCCGCGACGAACCAGTATGAACGCAAACGTTCGCTCTGCGGGCCGCAGAACGCTGACGCGACGGATCGGTGACGCCGTGCGCAGCTGCCTGATGAAACAGCCCGCCGTGTGGAGGCGCGGGGAGCGAGGCTCGAATCCCGGCGAGCGCGGCGCGCGCGCGCTCGTTTTTTTTTTTTTTTGAATCGGGCGAGGATAGGACGCACCGAGCGGAGGGACCCTCCTCTCCGGGGGGCGCGTCCCGTCGGTCGGGGACACCGCCGGTACCGACCCCTCGCGCGAGGGTTTATTTTGGGGCCCCTTCATCGTTTTACCTGCGGGGTGAGCGGCGCGGATACGGGGAGCGCATTCTTCTCAGGGACCGCCGCCGAAAATAATCTCGGAGCGACGAAAAACCCGACGGATTCGAACCCGACGGTTTTTCGCGAAGGACGCGACGGAACTGTGACCCGCCTTCCGTCGCGGCGCGCCATGGCTCCTGGGAGGGCGCGACGCGATAGCGACATCGGACGGGCCGCGCGCCGACCGGGGGGCTTCGACCTCCCCCGGCGACTTTGTCTGTCGCTTCAAGGGAACGGGGCGGGCGGACACGGAAAGAAGAGCCCGGCGCCCAACTAGATGAAGCGCGAGCGAGCGCCAGCGCGCGAGCGTCGCTCGCGAGCGGGAAAAAACGCGCTTACGTTGCTCGCGGGAACACACACGCGCGCGCGCACGCGTCGCATCTGATTCGCGCTCGCGTCGTCGTCACGGATCGGTGTCGGGATGTCTAGTCCCGAATACTTGACATGTCGGCAGCGCCGCGAGGCGGCCTACAAAACACGGACCAAGTGCATCGTCACGTCCGAGAGATGGTCCGAGACGGAGGAACCGTCGGAGCGAGGCGCGAAGAGGCGCTCAAGGAGGCGCCGAAAAACGGGCGGAGCGCCTTCGGACGCGTCTCGCGAGGATCAGGTAAAACTGGCAAGTTTCGCCTCCGGCGTGGAGGTGGCCTTGGTAGTCTCAGCGTCGATCGATTGGGGAAAGAGATGTCCTCATTTCCTCGCGAGAGAAGGCGTCCGTCCTCGAGAAGGAAGGAGCGAGAAAAAACAAAGAGAGCGACTTCTTTTCGCGCGCGTCGCCGAGTCTCCCGACGAGACGAACGCTCCCGGCGGCGGCTTCTCCGCCGTCGTCGCCGCTCGAATCGGCCGTTCCGGGGCGGGCGTACCTCGCGAGGGGGCGAGCGGCGGTCAGGCGGGCTCCCCGCGCCCTTCGCATCCGACGCGGACGGGGACGAGAGCGACCTCGGCGGCGGCGCGCGCCCGCGAGGGGGATTCTCGTCGCGATTCCATTTCGTCTCATCACTGGCGGAGGGGTGGGCGATCGATGATCGGCGTCGTGAGTGAGCGACGGGAGAAAAAGCGTCGAATCGATCGACCCGTCGCGCGGGGGTCGTCCGCGTCTCGTTCGCGGTCCGCGTTCGCGTCGCGTCGGGGTCGCGCCGCGCGCTCGGGCCGGCCGCGGCGGGTCCTCGGGCGTCCGCTCGGAAGGTTGTGAGAAGGAACGAGTTCTCTTCAACGACCGAGGTCTCGAAGCGAGCTGGGTTAATAGCGGTTCTTTCCTCATCGCGGACGTCCGTCGCCGTGGTGCGCGCTGGGGCGGCGGCGGCCCGGGCGCGCGCGCGCGCGCGGAGGGGTCGGGTTGTCGTCGTCGTCGCGCGCGGTCGGAGCGTGTCGAACACGAGCTACGAACCAATCGTCAGAGCGCCGGCAAAGGCGCGTGGTCGGACTGGGGCGGCGTGTGATGTCGTCACCCCGCGCGCGTCGACGCGCCCCGGAATGCGCGCGCGCAAAAGGGCGGCGGGTGGGAAACCGAGGGCGGCGGCCCGGGACCCCTCCGGCGGTCGCGGGCGGTCGCGAGGCGAGGCGGGGGGGAAACGCGCGGGGGCGCACCGCGTGGCGCTCGCGCGGAGGGGCGCGCGCGAGGGGAGGGCGCATCCGGCGACGCGCGCGAGGCGCGCGGACGCGCCGCCGCCGCGCCGCGATCAATGCCCGGGGGACGCGCCGACGAAGGCGAGAAAGTGCGCAGCGGACACTCGCGCGAACGCCGATGAAAGATCGATCGCCGACCGATCGAAATCGGCTCTGGTTCCGCCGGTCAAAACGGTCGAGGTCCGACGATCGAACAGATCTGGCCGCGCGGAATAACGCGTCGCGGCCTCCGAGAAAAGACGTTTCGTCGGGATCCCGCGCGTCAGATCCGCCCCGCGCGCGGCCACGACCGACGCGCCCATCGCCTCCAGACCTCGTATCGCACCTTGCCGCGCGCGACAGGCATGGGCGACTCCATCCTCGCCGAGTTTTCCGACGATGCCAACGTCCTCGGGCCCTTCCTCGGCAACCTCCCCACCGTGAAGGTCGCCGTCGCCGCGGGCGTCGTCGGGTTCGTCGCTGGCAGGCTCCCCACCGTCGTCGCCGTCGTCGCCGCGGGCGTCGCCGCGGGCGTCGCCGCGGGAGTCGTCGGGTTCGTCGCGGGCAGGCGCTCGCGTCCCGCGACGATTCGCCCGACCTCCGACGCGCCCGTCGAGGCGCGTCCTGTCGCGACGCTCGGGGCGGACCCCGCGCTCTCCGTCGACAACGCCCTCGGGCCCTTCCTCGGCAACCTCCCACCCGAGATCCTCGACGCCGTGGTGCGAAAGCTCGGGTGGTTCGAGACCACGTTCGCGTTGGCTGGGAAGTCGTGCCGCGAGGCTGTGGAACGCGTGGCGAGCACGCGAGCGGTGCTTACGGAGGATGGATCCGGGTTGACGCAGGCGGAACTCGAGCGTTTGAGGTCGCGGGAGATGAATCCGCTTGCCGTCGCGGTGATGGAGGGGGACGTCGAGGCGCTGGAGTGGTTGATGCAGCTGTTCGACGGGAAGGGCCTGAGGTGGCGCGACGGCGGCATGGGTCTCTCTCAGTTGGCTGCCCGGCGAGGCAAGATCGAGAGCCTGACGTACTTATACGCGAACGGGTGCCACTGGAACGAGTCGACGTGCTTTGGCGCGGCACTTGGAGGGCACCTGGAGGTACTTCAGTGGGCGCGCCAGAACGGGTGCCACTGGAACAAGTCGACGTGCTATGGCGCGGCGAAGGGAGGCTTCCTGGAGGTCCTTCAGTGGGCGCGCCAGAACGGGTGCCCGTGGGACGAGTCGACGTGCTTTGGCGCGGCGAAGGGAGGCTTCCTGGAGGTCCTCCAGTGGGCGCGTGAGAACGGGTGCCCGTGGAACGTCTGGACGTGCACGTTTGCGGCGAAGGAAGGACATCTGGAGGTACTTGAGTGGGCGCGTCAGAACGGGTGCGAGTGGGACGAGGATGCGTGCCAAGCCGCGGCAGAGGGAGGCCACCTGGAGGTACTGCAGTGGTTGCGTCGGAACGGGTGCCCGTGGTACGAGCAGATGACGTGCTGGGGCGCGGCGAAGGAAGGCCATCTGGAGGTGTTGCAGTGGTTGCATCAGAACGGGTGCCCGTGGGACGAGAACACGTGCTCTGGCGCGGCGGAGGGAGGGCACCTGAGGGTTCTGCAGTGGTTGCGTCAGAACGGGTGCCCGGGGGACGACATCATTTGCCCAAGAGCGGCTCATAAAGGCCACCTGGAGGTGTTGCAGTGGGCGCGTCGGAATGGGTGCGAGTGGGACGAGGAGACGTGCTCGGGCGCGGCGGCGGGAGGCCACCTGGAGGTGTTGCGGTGGTTGCGTCGGAACGGGTGCCCGTGGAACGAGACGACGTGCTCGGGCGCAGCAATGTTCAACCACCTGGAGGTGCTGCAGTGGGCGCGTGAGAACGGGTGCCCGTGGGACGAGGCGACGTGGGCCGCCTCCGACTCCCGTTGCCGCCCGTACTTGGTCGCTCACGGGTGCCCGGGTGCTTAAAATCGACGCGGCGGGGACGTCGACCCAAGCGAGGACGCGACCGCGAACGAAAAAGCGAACGCGAACAGACGGATAAAGACGACTATACCGACGACGACGCCGCCGGCATTGAGGGAACGCGAACGAACGACGCGCGACGACGACGGCCGCGCGCGCCGTTAAAAAATCGTACACACCAGTCTCCAAAAAAAATCCTCCGCTCGCCCTCGCGCGTCACACCACCTCCAGTGTTTCCTCCGGTCCGTACCCCGCCTCTCCCTTGTGTTCCTCGAACAGCCTCCGCACCGCCTCGACGTACCTCGCGTGCACGGCGTCCACCGCCTCCTCGCTGACCCTCCCCGTCGCCTCGTCCCGCGCCCTCTCCGCGTCGCTCGTCGGAATCGGCGCGCCGAACACCGCCGTCATCCCGACGCCTTCGTCCTCGTCATCGCCCGACGACACAGCTGTGTTTTTTTTCGCGCTCGCGCTCCTCTTCGCGACGACGACGTCCTTGGGGTACCACGTCCCGAACCTTCCCCAGAAGACGATGACGGGGACCTTCATCGCCGCGAGCAGCGAGTCCCTTATCCCCGCGGGCACGTTCAGCCTCGAGTAGCACCGCTTCTCCCCGAACACGAACACGGGCACGAGCTCCGCCCCCTCCGCGAGCGCCAGCCTGACGAACCCTTTCCTTCGCTTGAGGGTGATTTTTGTGACGCGGCTGCGCGGGTCGGTGTCGAAGATCTCCCTGCTCCCTCCGGGGTAGACGACGACGCTTCGGTTCGACCGCAGCACCTCCCGCGCGGTCCTCGCGCCCGCGTCCACGGCGCCCATCCACAGGCATATCTCGCGGCACCCGGGGAGGAAGAACATGGGCGTCGCGCCGAGGACGCGGAAGGGGTGGTCCGGGAAGAGGGCCTCCCACGCGCCGCCGTAGCACAGGATGCGGGAGAGGATGAGGATGCCGTGCGGGTGCCACGCGAAGACGTACTTCTTACCCTCCGAGGCACCAGGGAGCGCGCGGGTGCGGACGAGGCGCGCGCCGAGGTAGCTCTGGGAGAGCTGCCAGACGGGGTGCACGCGGAGGGCGTCCCACGGGCGGCCGCGGGCGGTGGCGTGCGCGCCGTCGAGGAAGGAGGGGAGGTAGAGCGCGACGGCGAGCGCCAAGGCGCAGGCGGCGGCGACGCTGCGCCGCGCGAGCGCGAGCGCCGCGAACGCCAGGACGGGGCCGAAGAAGATGTAGTGCGCGAGGGCGAACCCCCAGGCGTGCTGCGCGACGCGCCAGAGGACGCCGCGGACGGGGCGGTGGGAGACGGTGACGACCGCGGACCTCGTCGGCGAGGAGGGGGTTTTCGCGGGGGAGGAGGAGGCGCCTCCGGCGTCGTCCGACGCCGAGCAGGCGCGCGGTGCGGTCGACGACGTCCCCGCGGCGTCGTCGCCGACGCCCGCGCCGGGGGAGGCGCGGACGACGCGCAGGTCCAGCGCGTGGAGCCGGGACGTCACGTGCGCGAGCATCCGGGCGGAGCGCGCGGGTGACGCGCGAACGACCGCGCCCCGCGCGCGCGGGGGGTGAGTGACGCGCGGGTGCTGGGGAGATCTCGTAAAGCGCGTGCGACGCAGTTCAGGTCCTCGACGCGCGTGGCGCGGAAGACGCAGCGTCGCGGGAGGCGAGCGGGCGGGCGGCGTGCTGTCAAGTCCGCGAGAGTATTTAGTCTTCGGAATTGTGACTTCGAAACGTTCGGGACGCCGACGTCAGTTACGAAATTTCTTCCTCCGCGCGCTGTCACTCGCGCGGATTCGGGTTTTCTGCAGAATCCGGTGTAGAACACGTCGGATTCGCTTTCGTGCTCATCGGACGAATGCGTCGGCCGAATGCGTCTCGCCGCGGTGCCCCCCCGCGTTCCCCATCGCGTCCCCGCGCGCCGCTCGCGTCGTCCTCCGGGGCGTCGCATTCGGCGCGCGCTCGGGCCTCGCGCGGCGCGATGGCGTCGCGCGTTCGCTCGATCGCGGACGACTGGGACCCGAGGCTGATGCGCGTCGTCGATCGCGAACGCGGGCGCGACGGGTCGAGCGGCGCCTCGGGATGGACCGAGGGCGCGGTGCGCGCGCTGCGCCCGCCCGTGCGGTGCGCCCGGCGCGGGTGCGAGCGCGTGTTCCGCCGGTGCGCGCACACGCGCGTGCGCGAGCGCGAGACGCTGTGCCCGGACCACGCCGAGCCCGAACCCGCGCGCGGGACGCGCCGTTCGACCCTCGGCGGCGTCGACGCGTCCGACGACGACGACGACGCGCGCGACGCCGACGCGGAGGTGGCGCGCCGAGGCCTCAAACCGTTCGTCCTCGTCGACCCCGGATCGGCCGACGACGACGCCGCGGGCGCCTCCCGCGGGGGACGGCGGTCGCGCGCCTCCGCGCTCGCGTGCCGCGTCTGCGGCCTCGTCGCGCGCGCGCACCGCCGCCCGGGCGGCGCGCGCGATCCCTCTCCCTCCTCCCCGTCACACTCCTCCGCGACGCCAAATGCCTCCGCGTCCTGGTCGCCCAGGTGCGACTGCGCGTCGCGGTGGGCGGTGGCGATGGGCGACGTCGCGTTCCGGATGTGCGTCCGGTGTCTCCGCTACCTCGAGCTCGAACGCTTCGACCGACCTTCGACCGACCCGGACCCGGGGCCGCACAGGACGTGCGCGCGGTGCGCGCGCGGCCGCGGCGGCGGCGGCGATCCGGCGACGACGCGCGGGCTACGCCGCGAAGACGACGACGCCTCGGCGCCGCGCCCCCGCACCCGCCTCCGGACCCGCGGCGCTTCGAACGCTTCGAACGCTTCGAACGCGACGCTTCGACCGGACGTCGACCGAACTTCGGTCGACCGAGCGACGCTTCGGCGGCTCGCGGCGGAGGCGGAGACGCGCGCGGACGAGGCGGCGGAGGGCGCGGGAGGAGGAGGAGGAGGACGCGCGTTGTCTCCGCGTTCGTCCCGCCGAAAAAATCAGAGACGCGGCGCGACGTCGGCTTCGGGAATGTTTTCGGATTCTCGTCGGGAGGACGAATTCGGCGACGACGCGGAGGCGTCGCGCGACGCGAGTGCGTCCGCGCGTCGGTTCGGTCTGTGCGCGGTGAAGGTTCCCCTCGACGCCGTGCCGCTCCGCGCGCTAGCGTCGCCGGGCGCGCGCGCGGCGCTCGTGAACGCCGCTGCCGGGACCTTCGGCGACGACGACGACGAGGAGGGCGAGCGCGGCGAGCGCGGCGGCTCGCGCGGCGGCGGCTCGGGCGGCGGCGGCTCGGGCGTCGGTCCCTCGGGCTTCGGCGGCGTTTCGTTTTCTTCGGCGAACGATGACGCGGGACCCGCGGTGGGCGACCGACCCGAAGGCGCGACGACCCGAACTCGTGCGAGCGCGTTCGGGTGGTCTTCGGACGCGGCGCTCGCGATGGCGTTCATCCCCGCCGACCCCGCGGCGACGGACGGTTCGGGCGAGTGGGTCCCGGCGTTCGACGCGGTCGCCGCGCCTTCGTCGCGCGCGGACCGCGCCGTCAGAGCGCCCCGGGACCTGGTCGGGGCGAGGTTCGGGTACTGCGCCCTCGCGTCCGAAGGTCGCGCGTCTTCGAGCGGCGACGACGACGACGACGACGACGACCTTCGGCCGAACGTCGAACGACCTTCGAACGACGACGCGCGGTGCGTGATTCTCGCGTGCGACGCCGTCGACGCGCCGGAGGAGGCGCTGTCGCGCCGGGACCCGCGACGCGCGGCGGAGCGCGCGTTCTTCGGACCTGAAGGTCCCGGGGTTGGCTCCCGCGCGTCGACGCGGGTCCCGGCGCGTTCGAAGGTCGGCCGAAGCGTTTTTTCGCCCGACGCGTCGGACCACGACGCGTCGGACCTCCCCGCGGCGCTCGTCGCCGCGGTTCGCGCGGGGCGCCGCGTCGCGTGCGCCGCCGGCGGGGAGCTCTTCGAGGCGAAGGCCGTCCGAAGCGTAAACAGCGTTTCGCCCGACGAAGAAGACCGCCGGAGCGTTTTTTCGCCCGACGACGACGATCGTACGCGGCGCCGGAACGCTGAGTCCTCCGTCCGCCTCGTGCCCGTTCCCGGCGCGTCCGCGCGCGAGGGGTTCCACCGCGGCGCGTTCCCCCCCGGCGCGTTCGCGTTCGACGAGGAAGAGCACGGCGCATTTGCCGACGTAACGGAAGACGGCGGGGCGTTTTTCACCGCCGCGACGCGTTTAAAGTGCGTCTACACCGGCTCGAACGCCGCAAAGATCCGCCGCGTGCGGTTGCGGCTGCGCCCCCCCGGCGTGCCCGGCCTCGGCGACGCCACCGAGGTCCGGTGTCGCCACGCGGGCGGCTTCTTACCGACGCGCGTCGTGTACGAGTACGAACGCGACCCTGGGGCCGCCCTGGGGAGCTTCCTCGACGCCGCGATCGAAACCGTTCGACGGTGGTTCGGCTTCGGCGCTTCGGCGAGGAGGCGTACGAGTCGCGGGACCACCGCGGGCGGTACTCCTCCCACCACCACTCCTCCTCGAAGAAGACGTCTCGGTCGCGCGGTCGCGATCGAGGTGGACGCGTCGGCCCCCGCGCCCGATTGCGTCCCGCTCGAGGGCGTCGCGTTCGTGGAGACGGTGGTTCGGTCGGGTCCGTTCGCGGGCCTGCCCGTCGGCGCGCCGGGCGTCGCGCTGTTGCTCACCTCCGACCCCGAGGCGTTCGCGGAGCTCGACGGCGTCCTCGAAAAAAAGTTTAGCGGCGACGCCTTTATTCGAACGCGCGACGCGGCGGCGGCTTCGACCGACCTTCGACCGACCGTGGACGACCTCCACGGGCTCGTCTCGATCGCGTCCGTGCTGGCGGAGCGCGTGTCTACGCGGCGCATGGCGCGCCGCGCCGTCTGCGCGGCTTCCGACGCGTCCGAGCGCCGGTGCCTCGGCGCGCTGCTCGGCGCGTACGCGCACGTCCCGACGATCGACGCGCGCCTCGCCGAAACCGCCGAGCGCGCCTTCGCCGAGAGGCTCCGGCACGCCGACGAGCGAGTCGCGCTGGACGCCGCGAACGATCGACTCGCGCTCGACGCGTTCGAGCGAGGCGACTGGGAGGACCTTCGGAGGAGTACCTTCCTCTCGAGCAACCCCCGGGAGGAGGATGAGAGCGCCTCCTTCGCCTCCTCCTCCGCGGAGTCTTCTCGCGATAGTATTTGGTTCGCGGCGCGCGCCGGCGGCGAGGAGGCCATGGCGGACGACCGATACGTCGCGCGGCGGTACGCGCCGAGGGCGCTCCGGGACCCCGACCCCGGCGACCCCCCGGGCGGGCACGAGGGCGATAACCTCAACTGGGGCGCGTTCGACGACGAGGACGACGACCGGCGAAGAAGACCTTCGGACGACGACCTTCGAACGACCTTCGAACGAACGTCGCGGAACAACCGAGGGGGACCGACGACGGGGTTCCGCGCGTCGATGGCGGCGCTCCGATTCCGAACCGGATCCTTTTTCCTTCGCCGCCGACGCGTGCGCCGGGGCGGGCCGGAACGCGGCGGGCCTCCACACCAGAGCCAGAACCCGAGCCCTCGGGACGCCGGCGATAATACGAACGCGATCGGGTTTGAAGACGAACTCGGCCCCCCCTCGCGAACGGTCAACACTCGTCCCGATCATCGGCTCCGCGACGACGACGCGCACGCCGCCGTGCTTCGCCACGTGGACGCGGGGACACTTGTCCTCCTGACGACGTTCGCGCGCGCGTTCGACCGCCGGCTCTGGTCGCACTACCTCCGCCTCTGCCTCCTGTTCGCTTGCTACCGCTACCGCGTCGCGGTGTGGAACGCCGGGTCCGAGCGCGTTCGCGACGCCGCGGGTGCGCTCGAGCGAAGCGGGTACTCGAGCGTCGCGGCGCGGAGACAATTGGTGACGTCGCTCGCGACGGCGCGAATGCGACACGCGTTCGGGATGCTCCTCGACCTCATCCCCGGAAGCTTCCTCGCCCCCGAGTGGTTCGACGAGCACTACTCGCGCCCGTACGCGTTCCGGGCGCTCGCGTGCGGGTTGGTCGACGAGAACGGCGGTTTAGTCGGCGCCTCGAAGACGCCCGCGGCGCGGGCGCACTCGTGGATCACGCACGCCGCGATCGTCGCCGTCACCAAGATGGTGATGAACGCGAAGATGATTCGGTTATCGGGCGCGACGGAGGTGCGGGTGCGCGCGACCTCGGCGCTGTTCATGCCGAGCTTCGCGGCGTTGCACTTCATCGTCGTGCACGGGCCGTTCTTCGTCCGGCACTGGGCGGTGGGGAGGGCGAGGCTCTTAGGGGCGATGAGGGAGAACGACGACGGCGGTTTAGGGGCGTCGGACTTGGACGCGATGACGAAGAATTGGGTGATCTTCGCGGCGATCGATTCGATCGTCGGCGCGGCGCTGGTGGTGGTGATCGTGTTCGCGCAGCACGCGTGGAGGAGGGACGGGGGGGAGGGGGCGTTCAGGTGGTGGATGATGCCGCTGAGCTACTCGTACGCGTTGGGGCAGGGCGAGTAAAGGACACTGAGGGAGCGGACGCGGTATTTTATATCTCACGATGAGGTCCGACGAACCGCGAACCGCGAATAACCGCGAATAACCGCGAACCGCTCCCGAGCGACCGAGGGCCGACGACGAGTGCGAACTTTACGAAAAAGACCGTCTCCGCTGGGTACGATACTCTGGTGCTCTCCGCGTATTAAAACCCGCACTCCCGCTCTCACGATTTAGATAAAAAAGAGGGATCGGGGTCTAGAGTAAGGAGGCGAATCCCAGCTTCGCTTCGGCCGGTCGTTCTCACGCGCGCTCGCGATCGGATCGCGCCTCGATCCTCAAACTTCGACGCGCTTCTCGGCGGCGCTTCTAGATCCGCCCGCGCGTCTCCCCCCTCGGGCGTCTCCCCCCGATGGGCGCGTCTCCGCCCCCCTCGGGCCCGCCCGTTGACTCCTCCCTGAACGCGGCGCTCGACCGCCAGACGCGCCTCGCCCGTCGCGTTCGCTCGCAGGCGCACGCGACGGGCCCCCGCGCTCTGTTCTGGCGCGTCTCGTGCGCGTTCGCGATCGTCGCCCTCCTCGCGGCGCTCTCCAGCCGAAACGCGTCGTCGTTCGGGTCCGGGGCGCGGCGCGGGCTGGACGGCGCGGCGACGCTCCCGTTCGGCGCGGGGAGCGCGGACGCGGGCGACGTCGGCCCGACGTGGACGACGCAGAGGCTCCTGCGCCACTTCGGCGCGGACGTCGCCGCGCAGGTGCGCTTCGTCGCGCTCGACGCGTCGATGCCCCCGGACGCGATCCTCGCCGAGATGCATGATCTCGTCGCGACGACCGATGGCCCCTCCTCCGACGCAAACGAAAACGAAAACGCGGCGCGCCCGTTCGCGTTCGACGTCGCGCAGATCTCCGTCGCGTACCGCGCGGACGGCGGCGACGGGACCTTCCGCGGCGGGACCTGGCGCGAGCGGCTCGCCTCCGGCCTGGGCCTCGCGCCCCCGGGCGTCGCCATCCTCAGCGACACCGCCTACCACCGTGAGACGACGACGACGCGGGACGACGTCCTTCCGCTCGCGGAGTTCCTGCGCGAGTGGTCCGCCGCGATCGCCTCCCGCGGTCCCGCGGTCATCGGCGCCGAGCCCGGCCTGATGGTGACCCTCGTCGACCCGCGGGCGGTGGTTCCCTCGCTCCGCGTGCTCCGCGCCGCCGTTCGCCGGGGCGCCATCGCCGGCCCTTTGATCGTCGCCGGCGAGATTCTCCCGGGGCCGGGCGGATTCCTCCCCGAGCTCGCGTCCGTGTTCGCCAAGCCGCCGCCGCACGACGACGAAACGCACCGGCACGACCAGCGCGAACATTTTTCTCGCGAGAAAACAACCCGAGGGTTCCCGCCCGTTCCGGGGGATACCGCGGACGCGGCGCGGATGGCGCGGGAGTCGCGGACGTACTTCTTCGACCCGAGCGATTTCGTAAAGGCCGCCGCGGGATTTTTACCGGGGGCGATTTTGAGTCTGGGGTGGTCGGCTCACGGAATCTGCGACGACACATTCGACGCCGCAAAGGCGAGGAAGGCGTACGAGGACTGGTACGCGAGCGGGGAACCGGGGACGTTCGAGTGGGACCTGGACGAGGAGGGCGGCGCGGGGGACGAGGGGGGGCGGCGGAGGAGAAGGAGGGCGCTCTCCGAGGATGATGATGCACCCGAGGCCGAAGACGGTTCGGACGACGCCGCCGCATCCGGAGACGACGCCGCCGCATCCGGAGACTCCGCCTCCAACGCGCTCCCTCAGATGCGGTGCGACGAGCAGCTGAGCGTGGCGGCCGAAAACGCGGCTGGGAGTTCCGATTCCGCCGCCTCGAACGCGGCCGGCGCGGGGAGTCCCACCGATTCCGCCGCGTCGAACGCCGCCCCCTCGACTGTGTTGACGACCAAATGTCGCTACGACCTCAACGCGGCGGCGTTGGCGCGCGAGGCGGAGGCGTCGCCCGCCACGGACGCGGGGTACGGCGAGGCGACCGCGCGGGACATGTACTGGGTCCTCCGGGACGCGGGGTGGGCGGGCGACGTCATCTTCGACGCGCGCGCGTGCGCGTTGGCGCGGGGCGTCGACCCGGACGGCGACGACGCGACGCCCCATCCGTACAAAAAGTTGCTCCGGCAGAAGCTCGGGTACGCGCTCGGGCTCCGCGGGATCGCGGACGAGAGGACCCGGGCGTGGCTGAGCGGAAGCCTCGACGCCGCGCCGGACGCGAGCACGACGTTCGCGTTCGCGGGGCTCAGGGATGAGCGGGGCGAGAGGCTCGGCGGGGAGGACGTCGCGCCGAGGAGGAAGAGAGGGAAGAAGACCTCCCCTGGGGAGGGGGGCGAGCTGTGATTTTTTTTTTAACTTTCGAAAGGAATTGTGTTGGAAGAAGGGGAGGATCCGATCGACGCTTCGGGGTCCGGCCGACGGACTCTTCTCGATGACACCATCGCGGGTGTCCGCGCGCGGTTCGACCTCAGACGCACGCGCTTATCGCATCCGCCGCTCTCCCTCGCACTCGTCACGCTCGCTCGTTTAAAAGATTTTTAAAAGCTTCGGTCCTGGGCGTCTCCGAGGCTTGCGAGCAGGAAGCTCTTCGCGTCCGGCTTGGTCCTCCGCTGCGCCTTCCGGATCGCCAACCCCTCCTGCGCGTCGTGCAACGCCTTCGCGAGCGCCGCCGTGCTCTGCGCCACCTCCACCAGCGTCGGCGCGGTGCCCGAGGCGTCGTACGCGTCGTTCGGGTCCGTCTGGTCGTGCACCGCGAACGTCACCGCGGTCTTCGGCGTGTCCAGCACCGCGTTCGTCGCGCCCGACGCCATGTCGGCGATGATGTTGCCCGTCGCCACCGGCACCGCGCTCAGCGGGGGCGGGGAGGGCGCGAGCATCTGCGGGTCCGGCTCGGGGAGGACGCGCTCGGGCGCCGCGCGGGGGGGCGGGGGGAACACCGGCGCGTGCACCGTGCCGCTGACGTACTCCCACGCCACGTACCCCACCATCAGCACCACCAGCGCGAAGATGAGCGCCGCGGGGGAGGTCATCGGGTTGAACGACGCGTCGTCGCCGAGGGTGTTACCATCACCGCTCTCGACGTCGCCGGGCGTGTACTCCGTGCCGTACTGGGTCTTCTTCTTCTCCTTCTTGGGCGCCATCCTTCTTGGGACGCGGGGTGGACGGTCGCCGCGGGGTGATGAACCTCGCGCGCGGCGCGGTCTGGCGGGCGGAGGAGGAGCGCGCGGCGCGAGGGGGGG